>JAAUYG010075050.1_pt1 | contig 10963 bp, 4 predicted proteins | sample 7278091 | NCBI WGS metagenome assembly JAAUYG01 (sample SAMN14350201, study PRJNA611818) | marine sediment metagenome | isolation source: surface marine sediment (0.6m) | place: French Polynesia: Moorea | collected 2018-08
GCAAATGGATCATTTCAAACATGGGTTGACTAACTATGGTAGGGAAACATTCGACGCCCGCATACGTCTGGATATAGTTGGTACTCTATGTCTACAACAGCCCAACTGTGCCAGATAGTCACCCAGGTAGTTTTAGACATTAATAGGAAAGTCCTACATGGAGAGACGAAATGCGGCATTGGATTTCACCTTCAATAACCTTCATGTATCAAAATCAAGTTCACTCATATCATACTTCAGTGCTTGTATCCCGCAAGGGAGTAGAGTTATGGCATATATTATAATATTGGAAGTCATATATCATAATATGGGAAGTTATACGCAGCTGTAGCACACATAGATCTGTACTTGGCTTACCTTCAAAGGTCAAATTAAGGTAGGCGATATTTCAAGCCTTTATATCTCAGAAAAAGTATTAGAACATATATTGCTATTGAACACGAACAGGAAGTCATATATGGGAAGTCCAGTTACACGGTTAAACCTTTGCTTAAATTGCCTAAAATATCCAAGTTCAAGGTTACATTTCAAGCCGCAGTCACAGATGTGACTCATCGAGTTACCTCGACACGCCAAAATCTATGTCACCCATGTTTCAATCCTTGGAAAGGAATATAGCCAGACAAAGAATAGCAAAGGCTATGCACATAGCTGACACTTAGGAGTCGACTGTCAGATTATAATTTAGCATTTAGCAATAAATATGATTACACCTAAGTGTTGCGGTGTAAGTAGTCCATGGACCCTAACGATCTGCTTGTATACCGATAGTGGTAGTTATAGTAATCAAAATATTACATAAATGTTCCCTGATACCAATTTTGAAACAAGTGCATTGAATGACCACAAAATGACCTTGAACACTAAAAGGTTAAAGGCAACTAGTGTAACCATGTCCCAAATTTCAACCCGTATTGCTAGAGATAGTCCAATTAGAAATAGGTGCCGAATTTGAAACAGGTGCCGAATTTGAAACATGTGGCGAATGACCCCAAGTAATCTTGAACACCATGAGGTCAAAGGTAAACCATATGTGTCAGAGTACTACACCCGAATCTCAAATTTCAATCCGCTATGCTCTACGCCGAATCGCTTTCGAGTTGCAGGACAGCTTGAGAAAAGCGCACTGAATAATACCCCAAGGATTTTGAACAGCACAAGGTGAAAGGTACCCGTAGTAGTAGTAGTAGTAGTAGTAGTAGTAGTAGTAGTAGTAGTAGTAGTAGTAGTAGTAGTAGTAGTAGCAGTAGCAGTAGCAGTAGTAGTAGCAGTAGTAGTAGCAGCAGTAGTGGTAGTAGTAGTAGTACCCATAGTTACAGTAGTAGTGGTAGCATCAGCAGTAGTAGGAGCAGTAGCAGCAGCAGTAGTAGTAGTTGTAGTAGTAGTAGCAGTAGCAGTAGTAGTAGCAGCTGTAGTGGTAGTAGCAGTAGTAGTATCAGTAGCAGCAGCCGCAGCAGCAATAGTAGTAGTAGTAGTAGCAGTAGTAGTGATCTGACTGTAATGTATGGAAATCGGTGTAAAGTTAGGATAATTATAAATGTGCCAGATTTGAGAATGAAACTAACGCAAAACGTGGAGGTTTCGGTATCAAACTGTAATACTGTATTACTAGTAGTGTGTGAGTATCAGTCAGTGTGTAATGTGTGCTTGTGTTTTCGGTAATAAATCATATCAATAAATGATACACCGTACATATACATGTACATTCTACACATGTTGTACGTGAGCTTGAATTTCATCCCTTCGTCTTTCAGCTGGGAGAAGCGTTGTTGACGAGTATGGAGCAACAGGTGCAGCAGAACGTGTCCAGCACCTACAATGGGACGGACCTGAGCACCAGCAATGCCTGGCACGCCATGCAGATGGAGGTTTGGGGTTTCTCACTGCACTCACACAGAAATAGCACATGTGCTATATGCACACACATTGTACTGTACTTGATGGTTCCGTTCCAATGACATACATGCAATTTAGAAATTTAGATCTTCGTAGTCGGAAAAGGCCTCTGTTGTCAGACATGTATAGATGATGGTTGATGGTATCACAGTTTAACGGCACATCAACACCGAAAGGGTCATACAGTGCCAAAACAGGTGATAATGATTGGAACGTCAATTCAAGTCGCTACCGTCTAAGAACTGCACTGTGTGAGAGCATTCGCTATCAGGCCAAGTCTGAACAAAATGTCCAAGACCTGATACCCAGGGTGCGCCACGGGGAGGCTGCTCTCTGCACCCCAGACATGTATAGACGATGTGTTTTGTTTATGTAGCTGCTTTTGTGTCGATTTGTGAATTAGGGTGTTAATTTCCCAGGTGTCCTACATGGGCATGAACGTACTGCACATGTGTGTAATGCTTACATTGTGATTTTTATCTTGGTCTTCATTGCAGCTGAAGTGCTGTGGAGCTCTCAACTACACCGATTACTACAACAATAATGACTTCCAAAAGGTGTGATTGTGCATGAATTATTATTATGATTTACAGATATATGTACATGTACATGATGTAAGCCTGTTGTAACTTGTAGACGTATGGGAAGACTTTGAGTCTGGTAAACGTTCGTAACTGACGACATGGCAATTAGTGGTATACATTATACTGTATAGGTATAGAATACTTCGTACTATGGTACGAAGAGACAGACGTTCAGTTGAGTTTTCAGCTACCTGGAATTTTTTTCTGGCCGGAAAAGTCGCCTCGTTATTCATAGCCTTATCATCACAAATGGAATAAGTGAAATACAATGTACTTAGTCAGCTTAGATTGCATGTACATGTAAGTGCTAAAAAAATGGCTTTATATATTTGTACTTTAATATTTTAATATATTGCACAATATTTTTGTCACGAAAAAACTTGGAGCAGGACGGGTATTTTCCACACGTGGCCACCGTGTGATTCTATAAGATAACTGCATGGACTACTTGGGCTAAATTATAATTTTGCCACGGTAGCGTCTTTGGCACATCCAGACATTTGTTTACGTGCAGGCAGTCTTTTGAAAGCGGAATCTTTCCGAGCTAGCAACATTGCTAAATACTTGTACTAAACTTTCTTGTGTTCAGAACAAGGTTCCCCTGTCCTGCTGCGTGCAGAAGGAAGGCAGCGAGATGAACCCTATGTACCCCGAGCCTAGGAATGCTGTCACTTGTCTGAATGAGTACAAAAACCCCGACTTGACGGCCTTGAAGAACGAGCTTTATGAGGAAGTAAGCATTGGTGTTTTAGGGAGTTGTGTTCGACACTGTGTTACGTGAACTGCTGAAATCTCACGTACCGGTACAGCATGTAAACGGACATGAGTAGAAAAAGTAAAAAAAGAGAAACTACTATAGCATACATGTACATGTACATGCATGGTGTATGTGCAAGTACATAGAAGGTGCCTGTTAATCAAATCGCTATTTCACTTAGAACAGTGGCAGTCAATTAGTGCCATATTACATGCAGTTTCCGACTCTTCACAATTAATTCTCATTCGCATAGATAAACCCAGAGACGGTGCTCCCTCCAAGGGGTGTCCCCGATTGTCAAAGACACAGCATAAAGAAATCTTTGGTCCCTGTAATTATTTGCTGGGAAAAGTCAACTTGTGTAATGTTATTTAGATCGTCTTTGTACCAATATTGAGAGAGTTTTGGTACAAGCCATGTCCATGTTACTCGCCAGGGGTGTTACGATGGACTCGGTGATTGGTTCAACCACAGAGCCGTGATCCTGATCGGGATCGGAGTGGCTATCGCTCTCATCCAGGCAAGTTTCTGGATAGATTGACATGTAGATTGAGATTATGTTGGTGCGTTATCTGTTACTACAATGCGACTATGGGCCGGACCCACCTCAGAACGGCCTAGAATTCCCATCGCAGTCAAGCATTGAACATTACTGTTTCAAATACATGTCGCACGTCGAGTGAAAGTATTACAGCTGAATGGTAGATTTTAAAACGTAACCTTTAGGCGGTGAAAATCCCCTTAAGAAATCCTGCTTTTATGGTTTCTTCACTGAGTATGTTGTTTACCATTCTCTGATGTCCGTTTGGTTATTAAGACTATCCCATTTTCAGATGATCAGCATTAAGTGAGAAAGAGGCATTTTACTTGGCTGGAATTAGTAATGATTATTATTCACGTAGAGATCGATATATTTGTTCCTTAATTAAGTGATGGCGCCCTCCCCTGAAGTCCAAGATGAATTGATTAAATTTATTATTTTTCGCTCCCCCCCCCCCCCTGCAGCTGTTCGGGATCATCTTCGCCTGCTGCCTCCGCAAGGAGATCCTCTCTGGCGACAAGTATGCCTAAATCGCTGGTGAGCTGATGGTCGGCGGACCATCCACCACCCCGCGGCCATTCGTTCCATCCTAGGCGCACATTTTGCGACATCTGGAAGGAAGATCAAAATAGTCGTCAACTGTTGCTTTTTGAGATGAATTTCGTCACTAGTATTCCACAAGAACAACTTCCTACGTTTTTCTTCTGACGGATTTTATATATTAGTAATTGAATTGGACAAAAGTTTAATATTTTGGGAAGACTGTCAGAGAGTGCTGTTGTCTGGTTATGCTTGCTTTAACATTTGCCCTTTAATCTATGACAACACTTGTCCTTTAATCTATGACACCCTATACCTTGTGGTTTATGTACCTGTTAGATGATGCGCTGAGTGTACTGCATAGGGTTAACTATTATTCCAGTGTATTGCGTATACGTATATCTATAAAAAACAGAATGGAAAGTATTGGATATATTTGTCAACATCTGTATATATCAGCGCGCTTTAGTGGGGCTTCTGCCACCCCAGTCAGTGATTGTAGTACAGTGTAGTATGTGCTTCAGGAGTGCTGGGTGTGCTCAAGCTTGCACGGTAAGAGCTTCTATACCCCGGAAATTTTGGAAACGCATGGGTCTATGTACTAGGGATCTATCAAGCTTGTATAAGAGGGGGAGGCATATTTTTGCATTTATTACCAGCTGTATGTACTGCATATAGGTGTTGTTGTAGTGAAACCCCGTAGTGTTGTTGTGCATTAAACTGCTTGAAAGAGAGATCTGAATATCTTAGACTACATTTTCATCAAATCAAAAATACTCACACGGGTCTTTTTTTTCCTGAAACTCAAAATACAGAAAACATTTAGATTCTTGAAGTTTGAACACCAGCTGGCATATGTATTACTAAGGAATGCCTGGCAGTAAATGCTCGTGGACATGGTTTTAATATACTCCTATAGCATTTTAACTCATGACATCTTTCACGTTTATACAGTTATAGGTCTTTGCGATGTTTTTGGCTAGGCAAACTGTAGTACAGTTTCTACAGTGTTGTGAAAAAATTGTATAATACTCCGTCCCATTACCTAGAACAATTGTTGTTTTATATATCATTGATGGTACTCTCAATGTTGTGAAAGCTACATGTATCTGGTTAACCGTGGTTATTTTCCTAATTGCAACTTTATTATTGACAGATTTAGGCTTTTATATTTGACGTGTTTTGAGCTATAAAAAGGATTTATTTTGCCAGAAGAAAGGGACAGACTGGATCCATGTAATCGTATTCCAGGTGAAAATTGAAAGCAAGAGAACAGATCTGTTAATCCAATCGATGCTAGTGGTAGCTGGAGATTATGTAGTACGCCGTTGTTTAACGTACATCTGCCTTTTCTTTTTCAATAAAAGTTTAGTTGTGTACTGCCGTGTTGTGCTGTCTTGTACGCGTACATTGTGTATCTTCATGATTGGCCGGATTCTACGACTTGAGTAATGAATATTTATTACCAGCGACAACTTTGCACTTGAATTATCACAGTTTGATTTCGGTACAAAAATATAAAACACTTCAAATCTAGTTAAAGGCAATAGTAGCTAATAGAAGAATCTTAAAAAAAACATTTTCAAAGAATGGAACTTGATACGTAGCAAAAAACACGTTCTGCTAAAGAAATTGGTAGGTCCGGGATAGGCTCTGTGACTATAGAGAACTTTCCGTTAATAAGTCCTTTTCTCCAGAATGTACCAAAAGGTAGATTCCATAGCGAAGGTACATGTAGATCCAGAATTCTTTGTGAGATTATGTTGGAAGGTCTCGCACAAACTGATCTGCTTGGTGGTAGCCTGTAAGAACTACAGACCGACCAAGAGATTCCCTAGGAAGAGTTTCCCCCTCTGATTTCAAGTCTACCCGAAGGGCGTTGTAATGGTGTATTACCTAAACATGCTGTCCCTATCTGGCTCCGCTTATATTCGCTCTTCACAACAAAATAAGCTCATGGTACTTGGTCCACGGCTAATAGGTTCATTCTACATGTGAAAAGTACGCTGTGGTACGATTAAAATTCCAGCCTTAACTTTCCGTTAGAAAAAAAAATCTAATGCTCTCTATAGAAAGTAGAGGGGCTACTGCTTTCGCCTCGTAGCCCCTCTACTGCTTTCGCCACCGAGGCTGCTGTAAAGTCTGCCGTTTTGTCGGCATTTCAGCTACATGTACATGTATCTGCTCTCCATCCTTCAATGCAGTAAAAGGCAAAGTTCGTGCCTGCTAGGCGGTATTCTTAATACTGGGGGGCTGGCACATATTGGTCCACTGATAAATCTTCGATACAAAAAATATACAAGCAACTCCGACATATTTGTTGAAGTATACATGATAACGTTATGATATGGAGTCCTGGATGTCGTGTCGATTCACACATACTGGCTTAATTGTGACGGTCATAAAATTATGTGCAAAAGGCCACGTGAAATGATCCGTTTAAAAACATTCTGCACCATTAATGGCTGACTAATTTAACTAGGCCAACCAGTGACCAGGCAATGCGGTGATTGGCAGAAATGCCGCGTAGTCTCATACTGGATTCGAACCGGCGACCCCTCGGACTGTGACAAATTACTTCTGTGGACACTAATAATGTGTGATATGCCTAGTCTTAACTTGAACGTCCGTCCTCAAGTAGGAAACATGAAGTGAGCTACGCACGCATCGACTTTGTCCACGCTCGTCAGACAAGCAGTTTGTTCTAAAAGTGCATCAAACCCGTCCCAGTGGCCTTTGATGACTTGGTAAGATGATGTCGACTTTCAAATGAACTGCGAATAATCTAAAATAAGACAGATGGCAAAGATACCAAGTGCATCTGTACCCCATAATGCTGGGGCCTTTCCATAATATTTTTTTCTGGTATCCTATATATCTATACTTTCTGAGATGACGGAATTTTCCGTGTATCATATTTCCACCACGAGTCCAAACTACATGCACATTACTTATATAGTCTGTATGCACAGCGCCGAGGAGCAACTATAGCCTTGTGCTGTGCTCTTCAATTAAGGATGTTAGTCACACACGCTGATTTTCAAATAAATGCACCAAATGTCCGATGGTCCAAGATCTAAAATTATCATACGTACACGGTACACATACCCCAGACCGAAGCAAACATATCATCCGTTTTGCTCTATATTCATGGTTCCTGAGCATCAGAGCATTAGTTTCTACCAAAGCGCTGAATGCCACAAAAGGTAGAAGTACACTTTATGGACTGCTTACCCCCGAGGCCCATAATTTCATCGCTTTGGGTCTACGATAATTCCTTTTAGAGATAATTGATTTTGTTCATTTCCCATACATGGCACTTCTAACATAAACTTTTAGAATTCGAGAAATAAAATAAATATATCCTATCACATGGAACCTGAAGGATACATGTAAGTTTAATAAGTTTATATAGCTTAAGTTTAATTCAAGTTTAATAAGCTACCATGATATGAAAAGCAGCATTCTCTAAAATGTCATTTTAGCAAAAAATGACCTAATGACCTACATTGTATAAATGGCTTTAGAGTCATGAAATTATTGAAGTTCGTCATACTCCATCCATAGTGCTACGTTTACTCCCTTTCCAGAGCTTGTGATTTTCCTTTGGTGAATCAAGTTTTCACCATATAATTACTCAAATTTAAATTTTCAAAATACTTAGGTGCATGTAGTTTCATGTTGATCACAACACGGGACTGCCAAGTAATGTTTATTTAAAAAAACACACATAACAACTGCAACAGAAGAGCCGTCTTCACACTTTCAAGACGGTCCAATGTATATGAAAACAAAATCGCCAAACATTGGATAATAAAATTTAAAAAAAAAATCCCTCACGGGTTTCCATGGCACAATATTTCCCGATGATAACAAACAACTGTGGCATTTGAAATTATCACTCCCATATGGTTCCATGTGCACGAAACACACGAAATCGTTATAAATAGCATGTAGAAATTGCGCAAAGCTACCTTTCCCCAAACTTTGGCGTTAATCCCCCCTTTGCCTAAAAGCTAAAAATGCCCTTTACAGGACGGCCAATGGACGTATCTATGGATGATGGACGCTTGCATGAGAGCACTAACTCCCTCCCACCCCCCACCCCGACAGTGTCAAGCAGAACTGAAAATCTTTTTCCACTTTTGAAAGATTTTTTTTCTGGGAGGGGGGGATTGTTATTGAATATTTACCAGCTGAAATTATCGTTTATAACCTTAGTTGTGTAAAGTATGCCAACTGTAACAGTTTAATAAAAAATGTCTTAGATGAGAACTATAAAGTATAGATTTCCTGTAACATATATTACGCATACGCAGCTTAGAGCTACACAGATGCTGATAGAAATTTAGTGTGACGTCATATAAAGGTACCTGTGAAAATTTTATAATGATATGTTAAGAGCTGATATAAGTAGCATTTGCCCTAAGCAATTTGTTGCGTCTGTTTGATAGTCTGTAAACATATATATCCAGCAAAGGAAGATGGATTTAGCAAAATCTTAATTATTTATGTTCTTAAAAGCTACTAGTAATAGAAACGCATGGAGTCCAAATGTGTAATTACTTACGTTTAACCTTGAGTGGCTTTGACGAGTCAAGTCTAAGGTCACTTATATTATATTTCATACATTCATTGTAGCCTGCTTCCACCAGGCCCTGTGGCGTCATCGCTAACGCTCCGCTGGCACAGGGCCTGGTGGCGAAACAATACTCAAACTGTGTTTGCGCCCAAAATTATGGGCGCGACTAATCACATAGGAGCTTAAAAATATCTGCCGATCTACCATGCCTAAATAAAGAAAAAGTAGTCTTGATAAGAAATATATACTGCACGATTGATCATATCTTGCCATCAGGCGTTGGTTGGGAAGCAAGCGCAGTGAAGCGGATCATACAACGCTGATGGAATTAGGCTACATTCATTGCAGGCAGGAGTGAAATTATAGTATATTAGTATTAACCGTCAATAACAAATCCTATGGGGAGTCCATTCAAATAATCAGATTTGAGCTTGAATGCCCATTGAAAGTGAAGTTCGAGCTAGACTACCAATTAATATTCCAAACCCTTATTAATTATTTCAGGAAGGAATAGAACATTACAGCATATGTTAGTATGGATCAGTAGAGGAAGTCAAATATGGGAGTCCATCCGCACTACCAGATATGACCTTCAAATACATAGTGCAAGCAAGGCCTCTCAGATTTTGACGGTTTGGATATGTCACCAAGATCGTGGTCATGTTTGAAGCCATTATCATGATTATATCCCCGAAAGGAATAGAGTTACAAGGTTAAATATGCACTACATGTATGTACTGTTTTTTTAATGGTAACTGGAAGTAATACATGGGCAATCCTGCAATAGTACTAGATTTGATATGAGTGACACTCAAAGGGCAAACACAAGGTTACTTATATATGACTGCCCTTTTCTGACTTTTTTTTTTTTTGTAAAATGGGGAAGTGTAAGGTAATTTGTGTTCATATATATGTGCGTATTATAACGTACAATATTGTGGGCGGGTCGGTTTTCTGCGATCCTTAACAATATATAGGTACGGTCGAGCTGAGTACTTACATACTATAGATTATTTGCATATGAGTTCTTAATATCCAGATTGAGCCGGACATGACGTGTTTTAGCCGGACATGACGTGTTTTAGCCGGACATGACGTGCTTTAGCCGGACATGACGTGTTTTAGCCGGACATGACGTGTTTTAATTTGAGTTTATTTTACGGGATATTGTGACAAATTTGAATATATAGGCCTACTTTCTCAGTCATAAAAATCACCCGGTTTTTATATTCGTAATCCATGTAATTTGCGCAATATCGGATATTAATTCAGTATCATGATCCAGCCGGCAGTGAAGCTAACTCTAGTGAATCCCACAAATTAAGGGTTTCACTCTTTTCCCAAATGTTTTATTATTTGCAACTATAGGGTTTCATGCTACCGCTGGTTTTGTTGCTGCAAGAGTAGTAGCGCATGCGCAAGCAGTAGTCACAGGTCTGTCAGAGGCTTTCGAGTGTCTCTCTACTTACACTTTTAGTTATTAGACAAGCCGGGGGGGGGAGGGGGCTCTCAACTTATGTTTCGGTAGGGGGGTACGGCCCGGCCCTCGCCACCCTAACCCTGGGCTAAACCAAAAATTTGCAAATGTATTCCCTGGTGTAAACCAAATATCTGTAAGCATTCATTATATCTATGTTGCATCCAACTACATTTGAATCGTTTTCAGTGCTTATAAACTAAGTATAATAATTTCAAAGGATCTAATTAATAATAAGTAAGTAACTTAGTAGGCATCATTTCAGAGAATGTACAAGAGAGCCAACACAGTTGCAGTTGTACCCTATATTACAACAATATACTCAAAAAGCATACCATGTAATAAACAACATTTTAGGAAAAAGATACCCTGGACGATACTGTAGCGTATCAGCCACTTCCTGGGTTATCTTGCCGTTAAAGGCCAGATGGAGTTCAGCGCAGTAAAAATACGGGAGAATAGACGATCACTTTAGACTCCAAGCGGTAAGCTGTAATACGCGCAGCGTGTAACACCTATAGGGTATTGTTATGGTTTCGTTAGACCTTAAATGAAGAAAGGATAGGGCTTATCATGCATGATTGTA
>JAAUYG010213412.1_pt1 | contig 10963 bp, 5 predicted proteins | sample 7278091 | NCBI WGS metagenome assembly JAAUYG01 (sample SAMN14350201, study PRJNA611818) | marine sediment metagenome | isolation source: surface marine sediment (0.6m) | place: French Polynesia: Moorea | collected 2018-08
TCATGAACATTTATGAGTCTGTATGAAGTATTATTTTAAAGAATCGATATTGCCTTGATAGTTAAATAACTCCTGAAAAAAAGAAAGTATATGTTCTTGGTATTGGTTATATTCTCGGTAAGCAGATAAGTGTAAAGGTATTGGAACTTCAGAAGCATGTGCACGTAACCACTGATCAGTTGGTAACAGGTTCAGTTTAGTATAATTTGTCACAATATTAATTTATGTGTTGATGCCTTATGGTCTGGGTATAGACTACTTAAGCTATCATCGAAGTGATCATGTCACTGTTAGCTTCGCTCGCAACCTCTAGGCTGTGCCTATTCATATTAGATTAACTATACAGAAGATTAAGAAAGTCGTTTTAACTTAGAACGCCGTTTTTGATGACCAAATTGCAAATTAAATGCTAAGACGTTCAAGCAACATTATTGTGCCAACATTATTTAACCACATATATAACGTATTTACCCAGGATCGCAGAGGATAGTTCCAGGAATATAACTGAATATCAACTAGACACACTAACTGGAAGTGCCGTGTGTAGCCCCTGCAGCAGTGATGATCTCATCAGAGTTACGCTCCGACAGGTGGCCGCTACAACTCAACTATAAAGGACAGTCACGTAGTTTAATACTACAGCTTGTGCTGCTCACAATAGACCACTAATCTCACGGATTATTACGCAGTTGGTGTGGTACCGGTAAGCATTTTACCGTATATGTTAAGCAGTGGCTTAGTGTAAGAAAGGTCGTATGTATGAAGTAGTAATCTGGATTGTAGCCATATACATCTGGGGCTACGCCATTCCACATTAAAACTGGAAGGAAGATGGTTGGACAAACAGGCAACGGGAAGAGTGCCTGTTTGATCTCAGAAGGTTGGTTGGGGAGAATTTCCTAGTACTAGACTGAATGTGCAAATATTGGTTTAAGCATAATTTATTTTCAGAGGTTTCCAAACATATGGTCACCTCATACAATCTGGCACAGTTCTCTACAAGAAAGAAAGAAGCGGATAAGAAAGAAACGGATCAAAATGTGTAAATATTGCATCCGCCTGCTTTGATTTCCATCTACAGCTGTAAGGGAGCTCTTCAGTTTGCCTTCTTTATCAAAATATACCAGTTAACTTTACAAGAAAATCTGGCAATCATGGAGGAGTTATTTTGAGCAATGTCATCAGTTTATTAGTAAAACCACAGGTGTTGTCTTAGCGAGTCTTGTGACTAACACTTGGTTACTGCAGGGGTCAAATAAAATATAGACGCGCGTCAGTGATGAGGGTATACCACAATTAATAATAATGCTTAAATAATTTACCAAGATTTTATCTTTACTTGAACCTACAATAGCGTGCAAGGAGTACAGCGCAGTGTGCACTATAAAGAGTACATGTACATGGCAGAATGTCTACAAGAACCCTTAGACTGTTTTATCAACACCTTATACTCATATTAGGCGGGTATAGTAATACGTACGGAAAACCATAAGAACATGTCCAAGACAACGAAAAAATATAGTATATTATTACCATGCATTTCGAAATGCGATTATTACCAATAAAGGTATGTAATGAAGCTACATGGGTATAAATTACTCGCGTTTATAAACAGCATTTCGCTTTATGAAAAGTCTGTTAAGTTGGAAACAATCAATTTGGATAGCACTGAAGCAGGAGAAGGTGAAAAAAGTGCTATAAACAATTGAAAGTGGATATGCAGCATTATGTATCTAAGGGAACGTGGGTTTGCACGAGGATATATCTAAATATGAGAGATGTGAGAGGGTTCAGCTGTTTGCCACATTAACTCTTCTATGTCTTCTCTTCTAACTCTTCTCTATGTCTTCTCACTTTGTGGTCAACTCTTGGTATTTTTTAAGAAATATAGGGATTCTATATTCGAATAGTAAATGTGCCTATGGAAAAATGCCTCACATTTGTTACAGTATTCGGTCAGTATCCTATAAAGAAACCAAACAAAACACGTATGCAATACATGCAATAGGAATCTTTATCCCAGCGGCCAAGAAAGTTATAATGTAGGATATGTCTTCATGGGACATATTATACAACACATACACGGATGTAAATATTACCAGAAAAGGCATTCAGAGCAGAACATTTTGATACGCCCAGTACAAAAAAAGTTATATGACGCTTGGTGTATGGCTATGTCAGTACTGCTGTACCCAGGAGGCCTAGGACTTTGTTTCGTTCCGTTATGAATTAATAAAAACGAAAAGTAACGGTAAGTGCCCCTCGTTGTTTGCTTTCCGGTTATAGCTATGTTTCCATTTTCGAGCTTCCTCTGTTTTATTGTAAAGTATGAATCAGTAACTCACGCTTATTTTCTGGTAACTTAGGTACAAAAATATGCATATGTCAATTAATATTCATAATGATAGAATTTTGTTTTTCAGATCTACAGCTATGGAAATGTCTCCTGGATCTCTACTGTAAGTCCGGCGCGCAATTACGCAGATGTAACCACCAGCATTGAAAAGTCAGCGTTTCAATAACATGTCACTGTAAATTTAAGATGCGCCGGACATCATATGAAATATTGTATTTTTGCTTTCAGTTTCATATCAATCATATCCTGTGATATCTTCTTAACGCAGATAAATAAAGGGATTTTTTTCTTTTTTCAGCAAATTGTTTATTACACTTCAAACGTTCTATTTTATAATGTATTTTTAAAGTCACAAAATTATCATGTCCCCATGAGCCCTAATGCCTTTGCGTTTCACCATGTTCAGAATTTTTTTTTCACAAACGTTTTAGGCACGGCATCCCTGGAGAGCTGCTAACTGCACTTGATATGACCGACAGACCAGTGGCGATGCAGCTTTCTTCCGTTGTCAAAACTCCGTAAGTTTTGGATGGGGTATTATCATAAGGTCATAAGAAACCACATGTATCCCATATGCAGGGTAGTATATATATATATACATTTGAAAAAGAAATCCGAAGAAATTCCTTCATATTTTAGGTCACCCATTTCCAACCAGTGGCATGTTTCCTTTCTACCCTCTTAAAGTTATATTATTATATTAATTGCAAACGTTTCATTTTGGTTACCACATTTATATCGTTCCCCCGTCTTCGTTAACCACAGCCTGCCATACACATAGCACGTGTGGGGGGGTTTCAATTTAAGCAACTGGAATCCAAGTTCGGATTAAACTTCTTTATATAGTTTCAGGAAACGATTACTGCACACAATCTCATCTCATGGCCTCGATTTACTGCTCATCTAAGTCCTGCACGACTTCGAATAATTGTCTTAATTATATAATTAACATACATGTAGCCCATTGTATTTTTAAATATATTTGTCCATTCTCGTATTAAAACGAACATTGTTATTCTAGGAATTGCCTTCCCGGACAGTCCCTTACAGCCCTCGATATAACCAGGAAACCAGTCGCAATGGCTCCTGCTACAGTTCTCACGAGTCGGTAAGTTTTACCAATGTAGGATGTGACATAAAATCCTTGGGACAATGCCCCTTCCAAAAATTTTCAAACAGTTTCACCGACTGGAGTTCTTAAAAACCCTAATTCTAAGTTTTGCCTTCGGGCATAGTCGTAGCCAATTTAACTAATCATAAATGGTCATATTAGTTATTGAGAAAGCCGGCCAGTGAAACTGTTAGGAACAACGTTTTAGTTAAATTCCTTCCGAATGGGCCTAAGTCAACATTTTAGCCATATCAAACATTTTAAAATAAAAAAAAAAATGTTAGACCCCAGTCTACAGTATTAATAAAATGCGAATAATAATTATTGTAATATGCTATGATGTTTCGACGTTATCGTTAACCACGTCAGTGTGAATTGCAGAACACTTAATCTTTTGGTTAGATATGTCATTGCTTAATGATTGGATAATCATTTGCATCGTTTATGAATATGTTACAACCCCTTTTATTCACGGAAACGAGTGTGAGCCGGCCCAAATGCATTGAATTACGAACATGATGATGCGTCTGGTTACATGCGTTTCATTCTGTGCGTTCCAAATTAATATACATTGTATATGCATTAACTATTTCACCGTTACACAGAGTCAACGGTCCCGGCTATCCTCCAACAGTTTCTCATGGGGCAAGTTCACCAGGGAGACCACAAAGTCACAATGAAGATGCCAGTCTAATGCCAGATTCAGGCTACGAGTCTACACTTAACCAAGGTCTGTTACTGCTGTTTATCAGTATATTCATTTCTGGCCTCTTGCAATGCCTTCTCGTAACTACACGTTTATGTCTATGCAAGCTGTTGCTAGTGTTTCGATGATAATGCCATAACCATCGTAATATCTGACGTAGACGAGATACCAAACGCTTTCATATTATTTTAGTCACACGATTTTCACGGCGGAAAAACTAAATGAGAGTGCAGTTAGCAGTTGTAAAAGGGTTATAAATATTATCAATAACAGCTCACTATGCAGAAAGTATATCACGCAAAAGGATTAATAACCGCTGATATATCACGTGGCCACTGGTAACATGTGTAACATTCAAATACAATGTGTAATTGACTACTAAATTCATGTTTTTCATAAACCATAAATACTTGATGGGAACCACACTTTCGAACAATATGCCCGCTTCTTTAAACGATATGCATGGCTTCATATAAGCCATTTCTTGCCTGAAATATACGTTTTTAAGTCGTATATTGGTAACCTTATATTACAATATTCAGGCTGTTTTTCAAACAGCAATGAACAGCTATGTGACGTAATCATTTATTACGCTTTTTGTTGTTACAGGAAGCGGAAGACTGCCATGTTAGATACAACGGAAAGTCATATAGGTCATTAGAGTGCCAATTTTATCAGAGAATGTGTGCATATACAAGAAATTGGAAATGATTGGCGTTAAAGAATAAACGTAATGATATAACACTAACATAGGCATGTTTTATGTATTTTGCAGGGTATACAGAGTAAGGCTTCAGTCACACCAGGCTTATGACCAAGTTACAACCAATGTACGATCCAAAATTTTGAGAATCGTACTTAAATCGCAGAAACAGCGCACGAGTGGTCTTACAGGTCGTGGACGATCGTAATAGCAAACTCGGTCGGTGCAAGGTTTTTGAACATGTTCAAAACATCTCACATGCGATTTTGACTCGCAAAAAGGTCGTACCATCAGTCTCAAATCGGTCGTACCATCAGTGATTCATGATTGTACCGCCAGTCATGAACGATCGATTGTCAAATATCATGCTTTTGGTCGTACAACCGATCCTACCCTCTAACGATTGGTCGTGCCACATCTCGTAGCACCTCACTGTGACTGAACACGCACCTACGTACGACTTTGGCCGACTGGTTGCACGATCTGCGCCGACTTTTGCACAACCCAACGAAAAGTTCTGTTATCGTACGATCATTCGCACGACTTCTCGTGCAAATGACTTCAACAGGTCGCAAACACCAATCGCTGCATGCGATCGACATTCTGTATCTCACCAAACATTCACGATCGGTTGTATGTACTTCAAATCGACAGAAATCGCACGACCAAAAAATCGTACGATCTGGTGTGACTAAAGCCTTAGACTCAACCACGCGTCACTAGCACACCCACCAACGGTAAAGGACTGTACATAAACGATGCTAACAACTAGAAAAGAGATGGTATCATTTTATACAAGCCACATGTACATGTATAACCAACCTCAAAATAAATGTACGGCACTGGCTTTAAAGCCTGAATGATGTCTTGTGTGTTGTAGCGATAGATTATGCTTATATACAAGAGATCAAACGTGACAATAGTTTCTCGCAATGTCAGTTCGAGATGCCGGGTTTACAAGGTTTATTGTCAAGGAGTCCAAATAACTTAAAGCCAGATGCATGTATAACTGTACTCAAGGTATTGCATACAGACGCATAGAAGGAGCTGGAATATGCAATAGTAGCATAATTGAAGTAGTGGCGCTTGAGACCATTTTAAAGGGACAAACAAATGGCTATTTAGCAGGGTGTGTACACGACCAAAAATAGATACCAAGCAGTTTTTGCGGTGTTTTTAGACGAACAGTTTGCTACATGTACACCGAAGATAGAGTTTTCAAATATTGTAATTACTGGTGTTATTGATGTAAAATGTATGCAAGACCTTTTACATGAAACCCCTTATCTTAGAGTGATGTTACGCTGAGTAATGATTCTTATTATGCTACATGGGGGCCTCATATATAAGACTTAAGTCATTTTCGCAAAGTATTGTGTTCGTAACTAAGATAATCATACCACTAAAGAAAACATGGAGGTTTATCTAACTTATAAGCGTTTTGCAATAATTTATTTGTATGACTGTGACAGCTGTATAACATACGTGTGAATTAATAAAAACACCTTAAGTTGTACTGCTGTTACATACCACTTTTTTGTGATTGATTTTTTGTGTGCAGCTGTCCGGAAGGCCAGTTGTATACAATGTAATGGTACCCTGGTGTAAAATTTAATATATGTGGGGAATTCCATTTGTGTGTTGCCCGTTAATTTGTTACAAATCCCATCCGATGCTATACATCAGTGTCTTAGCTCATATGATGTTATCTTATAATTATGCCAGTTTATGTTGCATTAGCTTATCTTACCAAACTACACCTTTGCTGAGTGACTGTTAGTCTACTGCTAACAGGTGTTACAGAGCCATTGCAGAATGTGTTCAGCTACACAAGTAAAATTTGACTCTTGACTCTAACTTTGTTTGCTAAATAGAATTAATAGTATTTCATAAATTAGTTGGTTTTTTTTATTAAATAGTGAGAATTCAGACTATATATTACTATTTATTCAAGAATAAAGTAGACATTTGATCGAGCTGTCTGGTTTCTATATGGTATCTTCAATAGCAGTATTTCTAACAGTAAAACCAGAGGTACATGTAATAATTCTATTTACTGTCACTTTTCTCGAAACAGATACGAACTTACATTCAATGATCACCCAGGAAACCATTAAACTTATTAATATACTTGAAATAGGTTTTGTATTATTTTAGAAACCCTTAACCCGTCAGCAAACCTCTATCAGATATACTGAGATGTTTTCATTTAGAACCCCCGATACATCCGGGCCGACACAATAATTATTGATTCCCTAGTTATGACTGGGAAGTAGAGGATTGAGGAAGTTGAGTAGTGGAACTACAGGGGAGCACTGGTTAGGGGAACACGAAGAAGTCTTGCCCCCTAAATGGGTGATGTCACTCCCTGTAATATTCTATCAGCCACATATTTATTGGACAAGAGCACACATGCATGCGTATTACATGCGTATTTCCCCCCCCCCCCCACCCTCCAGGATGGCGGTATCGACATAGAAATATATATGTGGAGTGTCCCTCGTAGCTTTCAAATTATACCCATCTAAATACACAGCACGTAGTGAAGAAAATTAGGACCCATACACGTACCAATATATAAAATAAGAAAGAATAAAAACTTTTGATGCTACAATAACGAGAGGAGGGCAGATCACACATAACAAATGCGGGGGATGGCTCATGTCACACATAACAAATGCGGGGGATGACTCATATCACACATAGCAAATCACTCTAACCAGCCAATGCTGTGCGAAAGTATTAATTTGAAATGCCATTTAGATCAAATCTGGACACATTGGCATGCCTAAAATGCTAAAATTTAGAACCTGTGTAGGCATAACATGAGCCTAGAAAATACCCATTTCAACGGTACGTCCATAGCATTCATTTGCCATCAATTCCCCTTTCCCCGTTCCCCGGGATTGCCAGGATAACAAAAAGGCAACAACGTGTACAGAACAAGGATATAATGTAGATAAACGATGTTACTATATTTTACACACATTTAATAGTCAATCTTTACTAGGACACGGTACTACAGTAATAATAGTGTTACATGCATATCAATGTCAACACCATCCAGTATGCCATTTCAAACAGCCGATTCAACTGTTCATGTCATTATGCAACCCTCTGGACTTTATCAATAGTTGTCAAGAATCAATTGTCTTACACCCACGAACGCTTGGAGATGTTAATTTGTTTTTCACCCAATAACACAGCCACCTACATGTATATAACTTACTCGTAGCACAGTCGACTGGCCCACGCAGCATGGGAAGTGAAGCAAAAGACAAAATTGCGTTGGGCTGGATTTAATAGCGAAAGAGGTAACGTTACATATCTTTCTCGGCATTGTTCTTTTAGGAAATGACGTCCCCAAACATAGTACATGAAGGAAACTTGAAATTCTGCCAAGATATTCACCAAGAACGAGATATTATTTTTGGAAACGAAATATGTTTTCGAGGGAATGAATGATCATTAATATTATTTAGTCGGAACGAATAGTGTAATACACGCTTCACATTTCGAGGGTACAAAATAATTCGAGGGAACCAGATAACATTTTAGCTCTGCTTTGTGCTACTGCACAGAGGAGCTACTGCCATGGCGCAGGCGTCCGTAGTCCGTCTGTCCGTCGTCATTTTCTCAGAAGCCATCAGGTGGATTGACACCAAGTTTGGGTGAAAGATACTGTACCTATGTACCATATCTCCAGACCATTCTTGAAAGCAGCAGGCCGTAGAACAAAACAGACCCAAATTTGGGCCTCGGGAGTAGTTAATTATTGTATATGAGGTGCTTTTGACTCTTAAGACTCCCAAGTCAGTTTGAGGTCATTCGGTATATTTCCGAAATTTTCAATTTCAGCAACCTTGTATCTTTAAAACGGCTGGTCGTACAACGAAACGTACGAAACATTGGGCCTGATGAGTAGTTACATGTGTATGCAAGGTACTTTTGATTGTTTAGTGTTCAATGTCATTTTGAGGTCATTCGGCGCATTTCCGCTTTTTGCATTTTTGACAAACTCTTATCTCAAATAGGCCTGTTCGAGGAGTAAAACAGAACTACATAAATTTGGTTCTCGGTGGGTGGTTACTTAGTGTATATGAGGTACTTTTGAATGTTAAGATTTCAAAGTCAGTCTGAGGTCATTGGTACATTTCCGATTTTTGAAGACCTTATATCTAGGAAACGGCTAGTCTTAGAGCCAAACGGACCAATATTTGGGCCCCAGGGGCAAGTATTTAGTGTATATAAAAGTACTTTTGACTGTTAAGTGTTCACGTTCAGTTTTAGGGTCATTCGGTGCATTTCTGATTTTCGGCAACCTTTGTATCTAGCAAACCGCTGATCGTAGAACGAAACAGACCAGCATTTGGGCCTTTGGGGTAAGTCTTTAGTGTATACACGGTACTTTTGACTGTGAAGTGTTGAAGTTCAGTTTGGGGTCATTCGGTGCATTTCTGATTCTTGATGACCTTGTATATCAGAATCTTCTAGTTGTAGAGCAAAGCAGACCACAATTGGGCTTCGGGGGGTAATTATTTAGTGTATATCACGTAGTTTTGACTGTTAGGTGTTTAAGTTTAGTTTGGGGTCATTCAGTGTATTCCAATTTTTGACGACCTTGTATCTCAGGAACGGCTGCTCGTAGAGAGAAATGGACCAAAATTTGGGCCTCCGTAATAAGTATTTAGTTTGAATAGAATATGCCTACTTTGCCTGCTAAGTGTTCACGTTCAGTTTGGGGTCACTCGGGGTATTTCCAGTTTTCAGTGACCTTGTATCTTGAAAATCACTGGTCGTAGAGCAAAACGGACCCAAATTGGGGCCTCAAAGGTAATTTTTAGGGTATATAACCTGCTTTTCACTGTTAAGACAAATGATCTTGGGGACAGGTTCAATTAAATGGAATTGTATTTTCTTCTGTTAGCGATACCTGGTCTTTAAAGACTCGCCTCTCAAGACCACTTTCAATATTCTGGATCCTACATGTATGTCAGGCTTCCACTTTTTATAATATTCTGTTTCATTTGTTAAAAAATACATTTTTTAAATAGTTTAGTAGATATTATGCTTCCTTATGTGTTATATTTACTTAACGTTTAAGAAATATATGTGTTAGTTTAGATTATAGATGTACATGTGTTATTTGATAGCCTTCAGTTGGCATTAGCATAGTAATATTGGAAAGTTACGCGTAGCTTAAAAATAATTTTACTGTAAATATATTGGTACATGTATTTCAGTTGTATAAATCACAGCAGATTTGACATATAGTGATCCCTATATTTTAAAAACACTCATTTAGCAAGGAAAACTTGTCTTATGTTTAAAGTGGTCTTAAAATGAAGGGACTTTTTGTGAGTTAATATATTGAATGTATAATCGTGTTGCTGATGGCTGGTTTTAAGATTGAGGTTGTCTACATTTGGGGATTAGTGTCTGTCTAGGACAGTAATTCTACAAATAGAGAATACAGGTGTACGCAGAGCCCAAAAGCAAATTTGGCCAAGATAAATACAGTGTAACCTTGAAATTAGGGACATCCAAGGGACTGTGAAAAATTGTCCTGAATTCTGAGGTGGTCGTATTTCTCAGGTCTAGTTCTATGTATTGAATAGGCCTAGGGACTGAAGTAGATGTCCTTAATTCCCAGGGTGTCGCTATTTGTCAGGTGGTCTTAAGGACAGGTTTCACTGTACTGCGATTAGTAATTAAATATAGGCCTGAACATGCTAAAAGTCATGTTATCCAATTGGCGATGATTGTATCCTGGTTGCAAATTTAGGTATAACATACATACGTCATGTACATGTACAGTGTAGCATATATATTGCAACAGGATTTCGAATCAAGCTAAAAAGTTTCAATACATCTAATGGTGTGTTGCATTGCAGTGAAGGTTCACCTTGGGGACGCAGTTCTGACACACAGTGTACAATGCGGGTAGAAAACCGAGAACAACATTTTCACAGAAATTCGCCATCTCTGCTATATTTAGCTTATATGAATGACACGTGTTACTTCGATTTCAGAGGCCCTGGTGGGATCTCTTTCAAAAACAAGAGATACAAGATGGCCCGATGGACA
>JAAUYG010210535.1_pt1 | contig 10962 bp, 4 predicted proteins | sample 7278091 | NCBI WGS metagenome assembly JAAUYG01 (sample SAMN14350201, study PRJNA611818) | marine sediment metagenome | isolation source: surface marine sediment (0.6m) | place: French Polynesia: Moorea | collected 2018-08
CCCCCAGGTGTTAGCCCACTCTGTCAAGGTCCTCAGATCTTCCTGTAGTTGTATCTGGTCCTGTATGGATTTCACGGGTCTGTAGAGCAGGCAGTCGTCTGCAAATAGTCAGACTTGGGAGGAGACATGGTCTGGCAGGTCATTTATGTAGAGGAGAAACAGTAGGGGTAGCTCAGGTCTTGTCAGTTATCTAGGTACATAAATTATGTTTGGGGGGTATTTATTTTGCAATTTAAAGATACCGGTAGGCGTGAAATTCGCCAAATAAATCCCTTGCAAACATTAATGAATTTACAGTATATAACACTTAGAATGACCGAAATGCTTGATCTCTTCCAAGAACATAATCTGATGTTTCCTCAATCCTAGGTGTATTTGCTCCATGAGAGCCAGCGTGTCAAGGTCGTAATCCGCGGTACGCCAGATGAGGTTGGAGGCTTCAAAGACCACTTTGCCAATTTCATTTCCAACATCACAGAAGCCATTATTAATGTTGACATGATTCGAACTCACAAGGATAGCAGCGGAAAGCCAGACAACCGAAAGTAAGGACATCCAGGCAAAGTAGAAATAAACTGAATCTGTAGGTAAAGACCACACTTAGACCATGAAAATATCTCTGATCTTTATACACAGGAGGTCTTTATATACAGGTTCAGTAGCACAGAATATATAGCCCTGGGGGACTCCATGGCCTTTTGACAGTTAAAATAATCACTGAATTATGATCTTATAAATAAAGGGAAGTCTTTAGGTGCAGGGGTCTTAAATTAAATATTTTATAGTATAGATGTTATAGGTATATTTAAACCGATATCAGACTTTGTACAGGGGCATATAATTATAACATAGCTGCATGTGGCCATTTATAGAAAGTTAGTATGAATTTCTATGCTGTTGAGAATAACACCCAATGAGCAGGGCTTACTTACATGTACATCCAACAGCAAATGACAAAACTATCTTATTTCCATTTCCAGAACAGACATGTATATCCACGGCATTGATCCGGTCAGTGGAAAAGTTCTGGATGCCAAGTTCCTCATAGAGTAAGTGGGGGTTACAGTTTGTTTCCTTGTTGTAGCAGACGGTCAGACAAACATATGTTGATAATATGCATAACTACATGTACATGTTCAGACACAGTGTGGTAGCCTAGTGTTATAATGTGATAATGTACTGTTAATGGTGTAATGTATGGTTAATAGCCCCACTCATGGCCCCAATGTATGGTTGATGGTCCCACTGTACAATTAATGGCCCCACTGTACTATTAATGACCCCAATGTACCATTAACGGACGAAATGTATGGCTAATAGCCTTGCTTGCATTGTATTTATATCAGCTGACACAATGTACATTATCATTAACTGTTGTTGGAGTAACATTTGATATCTGTTTTACTCAATTACAGTTTCATTTGTCAGGTACTCTTAACACTGTATGTGTGTGAACAACTTTTATTGTACACACTGTTCGTGACCCAAAGAATGAAAAGAGTATATTCAAGGAAATACACCTCAAAATATGATTTACTATTGAGCTTTTTGCACATCTAAGGCTACAGGCAGATTAAAATTATTTATGCTATCACTTGAGCTTTAGAAGAAATGTTTTTTGCAGAAATAAATTTGCCTACATACACTTAATGTGCATCCAATTTGATTTCAGCTTAATTGACAAGAATTACCAAGCCTTGCACGAGCTCTTCAAGACTTACAACGTCATTGAAATCCTGGTGAGTATACTAGCTCGGTTATGATTGTTACTGGTCCTAGATTATATACAGTGGCACCCCTGGTAGTAAAACTACCAACAGTCGAAGCCAAAATAACAATAATAATAATAATAATAATACATGTAATAATAATAATAATAATAATAATAATAATAATAATAATAATTTATAATAATATGCTGGGCACTTTTCCTTGCTAAAGCTAGCTCAAAGGGCTTTACATATTATTATCCCTGTCAGACCTGTTACATGTTCCCTGTTGCCAAAGGACACCTCTCTTTTGTGCGCATAGTTATTTGACAGAAGGGGTATCCCTATTATAGGAGAACTGCTGCAGATTAGTTGTAAAACAGCAACTCATATAATAATAAATGCTGGTAGTCGGTAAATTTTTGTAGTCCCACATTTTGAGCCATTTGGCTTTCCATATTCCAGACTGCGGTTGACCTCCGTGCGACCTCCATGGAGGACGACCTGCGACTGGCCCTGATAGTGGTTGCCGTGGTGCTTGTCCTCCTCTTCCTGCTAGTTATCGTCATCTTCTGTGTCTGCCGGCGAAAGTGAGTGCATGAATTTTTGACATTCTTAATACTGTTTATGGTGATATGAATTTAACATTATAGAAAGAGAAGAAAATATAATAACTTAAAAATAACTGTCCAACAGTGTAAATACTCGGTATGGACACAAAAGCATTTATGTATCCTGTGATTATTATATATGCCTAAAACTGTTCAATATTTAAAAACATGTCTTTTTGTGTGCGTTTATTTAAGTGATAAATGATTAGTTTCTTGTATAGGAAGAGTTATGATATACAGTAGTCCCTCTCTGATAAGGCCACCCTAAGAAATTGCCAAGAAATTGTGGCCACATTAGAGAGGTGGCCTTTGGTGAGAGGGACAAGTAAAAGCATTGATAGTAGCGGCGGCAAAAAATTGTGGCCACATTAGAGAGGGTGGCCTCTGTTGAGAGTGACCACTAAGAGAGGGACCACTGTATATAGAAGCTGCGAACTGAATATAAAAAATAATATCTAACCAGATATCCTGTATTAGTTTAATTTATTTACATCTGCATGTTTATATACTTTGAATCCCTGGTCACACCCACCCACGGTTGAGACTAAGGTGGTTTTATTCTAAGGTGGTCTTTATTATGAGGTGGTCTTTATTCAGAAACAACATAGAACATAACCAACTTTTGATCTTCCCATACATGGTCTTAAACATTCGGATGGTCTTATGTCCAGCTGGAGACCCGGAACATTAAAGTGGGAATGAAAATATGCAATGTGGTCTTGGTTCAAGATTATAAGCTTCAGATCCTAAAATGTTAGCACAAGGTCTCAGAGAGTGATTACAGTACCTTATTTTTGTGTTGCAGATATCGCAGAAAGCTGAAGGCAGCTACAGCCATGGCTTTTGGTGAGCATTGTAGTTTTGTCAAGATCTACCGGCCTGATCGAGTGTCTGTGTGTTTGGGTGTGTGGGCATATGAGTTAGTGTGTGTTCCTTGCCCGCAAGTCAAATACGAAAAAAAAAATCACAAACATATAAGCTTGAGGTAGTGGTAGCATTATTATCAAATCCTACTGGTGGTGACAAAAGTTTGCTGCTATATGTGATGAAAAAATACTTCATTTCAATCCCTGCTATATGATGATTCAAACATAATTTCAAACTCATACAGATAGTAAGATAATGATATTGACATATAAGATAGTAATATAGAGAAGCAAGGTTGTAACACTGACATACCAGTGTTGAAAAATCCCAATTCAAGAATTAGTGTAGCAGGAAATTCTTGGTCAAACACTACAGAGTAGATTCGTGTATGCGGGTAGAAGAAGGACGTTTTTACTTGCAACCCCATATTTTGTATGATATTGACAACGTCAGATATTATTGCTCATTTAATAATGCATTAAGAAAAAATCCTCCTTTATACAGTGTGTATTGGACGCTGTAAAATATTGCTAGTGTATTGGAGCTGATGTATACTTACATATTACACAGGCTTAATAGCCACCTGTATATGTACATCATATGCATACATTACACTATTATTGTTTCATAATAATACATACATTCATTGTACCTTTCTATAAGTGGATGCCACTAAGATTGGATACCCTGGTAACACTTTTCATTCATACCCAAAACATTTACCCACTTTTAATCAAGTGGTGCTCAGTATTATGATTTTCCAGCTTATTTAAGAACACATTAAAATCATTTGTAAATTGCTACAATACTGCCCGGGCAATACTGGTATAGTTTCCCTTCGTCTATGCTGTGGTATCGGGAAGTGACATGTGAAAACCAAACATGTGAATCATTTAGAAGCCTTTGAAATATATTTTCCCTTTGTTGCTTCATATTATATGTTAGTATTTTTACATGTACATATATCAAGGTCATGTTGATTTATTCTGTGCTCATGAATATTTAAAGATCCTTTTAGTTATGATAGTTTTACGCCCAATACATTTTAAATGGTGTAATAGTAAAATATGGTTTAATAATATCATGCTATACTGCCACCTTCAGTAGCAACTGATTAATTCATTTGCATATTCATCAAACAAATGAAATTCTCATTAAAGATTCACCTCAGTGTGCATTCTCTCAATTATTATCCCCCCATGTATATTACCGGTAAATGGATATTATAGCATACCTGTCTCATGCAAGCTGCATTCGTTGACACTTTTTAATGGTCACATGTCTTGCCCTTGCGATGGGAATAACAGAATAAAAGAACAGGAAAAAATATGTACATCTACATATACACTACACAAAAAAGTTAAGGATATTTGTCAATATCTGAATTTTAAATGCTAAAATTAAGGCTAATTCACGAAACCGCACAAAACATCTAGAAAATTTCAAAATATCCTTAACTCTTTTGTTTCAAGTCTATGTGAAAAAGCTTGTGCTGGTGTCTTTTACTTTGATGCCCAGACTGCTCGATTACCTTAGACTTAAGAATCAGAGAAATGTTCCCTTGCATCCTAGTATATTGTAGTCCAATATTGAATCACACATTACCTTTAAGTTAATCAAATCATAATCTAATAGGAGGTTACACATGTTAAAAGATTAGTATTTTAGTGTGAATCATGAGTATGTACAGAGGTGACCTCTCAATACAGTGAAACCTGTCTTGAGAGACCACTGCCATGAGAGACCACCTGTCTTGACAGACCACACATTTCTGGCAGAAGAACCTACATTTCACTATAACTGAACCTGTCAGTAGAGACCACCTGTCTTGACAGACCACATTTTTGTGGTGAATGGGATGGTCTTTCAAGACAGGTTCTACTGTACAAGGATCACTCTACATGGAGTCACATTTATACAATGTTGTTTTCTTCAGGCAATATTCTTGCAGGTGTATGTATTAATTTACAGGATATGGGGGCTTAATGTTTTAAGCTTTAATTAGTATGTATTAATTAAGCCTTAATGGGTTAAATTTCTCATGTAAGCCAAAGCATGAAATTCAAGGCCCATGAAGGCATTTCATATTAGGTTTACCATATTACAAACATGTAGATTAAATATTATGTCAAGACTTACTAATAGCTTAATTGGTGATATGATTGTAATGGTGTCGTTTGGCTTGTCTGCTATAGCACAACTATAACATACAGGTACATATGGTAGAATCTTAAGGGGTTTTTCTAATGCACTTGTTTACATTGTAAGTTGTAGAAAATACATAAAAGTGTTTGACGATTTCTAACATTAAGGATCAATAACTCAGTTATTAAGCCTAAATGATTCCACTGCCCCAGTTGTATATATACCCGGTAAGGTTGGTGTTTAAGGGTGACATTTGTTTTATCACTGTTTGTGACATGTACCATTGTTTTCATTATATAAGCCCATTATGACATCATTATGTGACAAACCTGTTTCCAGTAATCTCCATCAAAAGCTATCTCAGAAAAACGAACCTGTCCTCAAACTTACTTATCATTGGTCCCATACCATTTTGACTTGGCTATGTTACACCAGTTAGGCTTATAACACCTGCATATATATGATTTTACAAGGATTTTACTTCAGTGGCCGTTGTTTAGAAGATGCGTTGCTATGGTTACATATACTTATCCTTGGTCTTATACAAGTCTTTTTAACTGGACATGATCACTTACACTTTACATATTTTTGCAAAGACTGTTTGCTGTACATGTAAGCTTGGTAATCCTATCTGCATTGATATTATTGTGTAGATATTATTCCCATGCAAAAACAGATTGGCCACATACATGTATAACTAAAAGGACTAGCCATTTGGCATCGACTACTGCAGCTGCTGTTTTAGTCAACATTGAAAAGTTACATGTATTAATATATACATTTATATATGTACGGTTCACATATATAATTGTGTAATATCTTTTCAGGATCGCGAGAGACGGAGTTGACGAAACAAGATGTCCCTGGTACTAACGTTCATGCCTATGAAGGGTAAGAACACCCCACCCCCCATTTCTCACCTTAGGCATGGTTACTTTCTTTGGGTGATGGAACACTTACAGTGGTCCCTATGATTTAAGACCACTCCATTTAAAAATTCCCTTTATTATAAGTCCAGCTATCATTGGCATAACTCAATTATTTGTTCAATATAAATATCCCTCTATTTTAAGACCATCTTCCATTGAAAGTGTCTTAAAATGAAGGGACCACTGTACATGTATATCACATTTCCATTACCACAGGAGAAGCTTAATTCCAACCTAATCATGCATATATTTAATATAATAAACAAGTTTGATAAATACCGGTATTCATTTTCAAGTACCAATACCCACACAATGGTACATTTACATTTTATAGTGCCTGTTTCAACCATTTTTATGTCAAGTATTTCCGGTACCACTCAATTAAAAGCTGTTACAGCCTTATTCTTATACAATCTTATTAAACATCTAATATATGGCCGCATGCACCATTTGAAATATCTGAGGGACTCCTTTCTGGTTTTAATGATTGCTGCAAAACTCTTTGCCCTTCAAAAGAAAACTTTTCGTCCAACATACGGTTAAAAAAAAAGCCAGTAAATTTCTTGTGATTAACAACTACAAGTTCGACTTAAGAAAAAAAAAAAAGCACCATCATGGAAGAATTTAAAACAAAACATAAAGCCAGCATTGAGGAACATGTGTATTCAAGCATGAGGCCTGTTTAGTGTGTTTGAAATGAGAAATGCTACTCACAGACCCATGGTTTAATTAAGATTGTCCCAATCAATAATATTTTTTTTTTTTTCGATGGAAAATGTCCACTTCTGTTGGGAGAAGATAGTATTAAACTACAATTTTTTATAGTGGTGTCAGTGATATCCCAGCGGTCGTCCTCGCACTGGTGTCACATGACCCAGATGAGTCATGAGACCCCATCAGTGCCACGATAGTTTCCGTCTTCATCCTTGATGATGGGGGAGAGATTCCACCGTCATGTAGACTACCGGTAGATCAGAAAGTTTGGGACAAATCGTACCAAATCGTACTCTGTCAATAATAGCGTTTCTCTTCTTATATGTTGTGAGGATGGATAGAACATTCAATGCTCTAGACTTCATCCAGTGGGACGCTAACTTGCAGCGCTCAGTCACATTTCTGAGATTGTAGTTGTGTAAATTATGTAATTCTTTTTATCAAAATTAAAATCCGTTTCTTGGTATCTGTTACATGTGCAATTTTTATTTGCCTTTTATAACTTACATATATGTATGTGATTTCTCCTTGCTCTCTCTTCCGTCCCATCTCAATCACCTCTGACCTCTGACCTCCAATTGTCTTCTCAATTATTTCCATTGTTTTTGGTTGCTATTAATAGCGCCAGACCACGCCGAAATGGCGATATCCAGAATACGAGACATTTCAATGGGACTGGACCCCCGCATTTAGCCCCAGGATCCAGTAATAATTCCCCGTTATTTTCACCCCGTTCGGAGCTGCCTGATAGGCTGTCTGTCCAGGAGTCGGTCGGACACCTGTCAGTAAGCCCCGCCCAGTCACGTCGCCCTAGCAACCAGTCCTCCCCCTGCCGCTACTATTACAGTCTCGGCCTGGACCCTGACTTGGGCACATATTATTATAACGACAGCCAATCGGGTGCCAATCAAGGGGGTAAAACTCCCCACCTCGGGGACAGAGCCCCTGCTAATAACTTGCTGTCACAACCAAGCAATGCAGCCGTTAAAAATAACAACCCCTCATCCGACGCTAAGCGGCAACACCCCTTGTACAAAGGAAAACCCACCGGCACTGCTGCTATGCCAACCACAGACTTAGATCCTGACACTTACTATCGTGAAGGGCAGACGGCCTTCTGACAAGTATGTTGCTAAGGGTAACTAAGATGTTTGGCTGTTAAATATTGACAACACTGTGCTAGTTTAGGATTCCTATGGCACTCTGACTGTGTTAGTGACTACATGTAAACGCTCTATACAACTGTTACTCAAGCCCGGCACCGCTGCAGCTCCTAGCTAATTGCCATCGCTGTTCAGCTCGTAACTTAGTCAACAATCCTATGACTATTCTATTGTATGTACATGTATATCCCTTGACATACAGTGTTTCTATACATGTAGCTTTATATTAAGACAGCTGTGTAAGTCTGTTCAGCTGTTTACAAGATTGTTTAGTTAGTACCGGCTGAATGAAACCTTTTAAACATAAAACTTTTGAATTTAGAGTTGATATAAATCCATAACCTGCCCCAAGTTATAGCATTGATAAAGGGATTCCAATTTGATTCTGGTATTTGCATCTATTTTGAGTACATTTTTGAAGTGGGCAGTTAATAAAGTACTTACTTACAGAGTAATGGATAAATAACTTTCGAGTACATTTTGTGTAGCTAAACACCACCAATATGGAGCTACAAAGTGGTGAATTCAGTAACTCGATGTTAGCTACGTTATCATGTTATAAGATTGTTGCCTAATCAGCTCTCTGCAGGATGATAGTAAATGAGATCCTCTTATTTTGTCCCCTAATAAGTTAAGATTCATTCTTACTTTCCATTACTATAGTTTTGTATGTATATACATGTACATGTATCTGTATTTTCACTCTTTCACTCTGTTAGCTGCTTTATTTTTGCGTCATGAGAAACACTAACTACTTGGTCAAACAATTATTATTTAAATACATGTATATACTTAGAACCCATACTGTAGCTCGATATACCAATTTAAATTGAAGAAACCAAAATCAGGTTCATGAAAAGCTTTTGTAACTTTTGTTCAGTTTTCACTTCAACCCAACTCTGAGTGGCCATAAATTCAATAATGCTTTAATTTTTACTGAACCTAAAACTACGAAAAATAGCACTTGGAAATTTTGCATTTGGCCCATGTCTGTAGCACTGTATTAATACGCTGCACTGTGTATGATTCTTGCCAGTTACTGGGCCATATAAATTTATGAATGGCACTTTGAAACTTAATATTTACCTCTCATACTCGTGTAATCTGTTCTTCAATTGTGTTTGTTTGGGGCTCAGTTGGTGTGTAATTCCAAAGGAGATTGATGTTCAAATGTATAATGGTCAGCTACTGGTACAATTTCTATATTTCTCCATCAGTTTAATTTTGGCAACAGTGGCAGCAAGGTCAAATTTGTCAAGTTTCAAAAGAATTTTATTTTATGTCGCTGAAATTGAACCTGCAAAACAGGAGAAATTATAAAATGTAAATTTTTCTAATGGTTAATTGTAGGGTGACCAGGATGAAAATTTATCCGACAGTCGTACATTATCATCATCATACAATATACTTTTAATCTGATACGTCAGTTCAAGATTATTATCAAGAGTCGGTGCTTTTGGACATCAACAGACACATTGCATCTGGCATATTCCAGATTTTAAAAATAACAGACCGACATAATTTCCCATTTTGAACGCTAACAAGAAAACTATCTTCAGTGTAAGTGAGTATGTTGACTGACCTACCGGTATGCCATCAAACAGAGTATCACGGTCTGTTGAACCTCTTGTTGCAATTTGAGTTGTCATAATAATCACAGTTTTTTCTTCATGCTCTGCAACTGTTTTGTGTTTGCTTGTTTCTACAACTGGTCTGCATGTGTGCATGATACTGATGTCTTACAAGTCTGTGTTTGCCACTAACTCAGCTGTTACGGAAGCCTTTAGCACATGTGCACAATTGCATGTCAACCTGCATATTAAGGACATATGGGACACTTGGAGTAATGGTGTTTTTTGAGAAATCTTCAATTTTGAACTTCTACAGATGTAATACGTGTAGATATATAATGCAGTGCCAAATGGGGAAGAAAGAATATAACCTAAATGATGTATTGATGTAGCAGAAAACTTAACTACGTGATGCGTACTGTCCTAAAATGAACCCGTAGTTGATATATATATGACATATCCTAATGGAAATACATGTACACAGTGATGAGTCATTTCCTGTTGTCAACGATATAAATTTGTATGTGTACATGTATATATGTGTATATTGTAAAGGAAAACCTAGGTTGGATTTTCTAACACCAAGGACAAAATAGCCATATGTAGTTAATGGATGCAAAGCAGAATGAACACTGATTGTGTCATACTTATGGAATGAATCAGGCAGAACTAAATATCAAAATAGAACATAGTTTTCCCTCTGGTTTTCACTTCCACGTAAATCTTGTAATTGCTAATAAATATATGAGCAATTATTTGTGCTGATATATTCAATGTATGTACATGTACATATACTACAATCTCTTTGTCAATTCAGGTCCAATCCCATATGGCTAGAGCAATATCAACAAGGCTGGACCCCCGACAGCGACACTGAAAGGTAGGGTGATCAACATGGTATGTCCATGTGTGTACTTGGATGTATGTCCGTATCAAACCTGAGTTGCATATCAAAATTGATTTAGGTAATAAACAATTTAATTTTCATCATTATTCTGCTTGCAACTTTGCGAGTGTCCAGTGAATCACGTTTAACACCTAAAGCTTTGGGCCTTAATAAAGGCACAACTACGCTGCAGTCTGCTTAACTGTTAATAGTGGCTGTATCATATTGAGAAATTTCAATTTTTATAAAAAAATGTGTATACAGTGAAACTTGTATATAAAGACCACCCTAGGGACCAACAAAATGTGGTCTTTATACACAGGTGGTCTTTATATGCAGGTTCAATAGCATGGAAAGTATACACCTA
>JAAUYG010118922.1_pt1 | contig 10961 bp, 10 predicted proteins | sample 7278091 | NCBI WGS metagenome assembly JAAUYG01 (sample SAMN14350201, study PRJNA611818) | marine sediment metagenome | isolation source: surface marine sediment (0.6m) | place: French Polynesia: Moorea | collected 2018-08
AATTTGCTAATTTAGGCTGACGGGGAGACAGGGAGAGAGGGAGACGGGGAGAAAGTTATACGGTTTGCCCCTAGCTAATAAATATGCAAATTTTATGTGGATTAGCTTAACAGATGAAGATTTTGCTGCGAGATGCCATATTTTCAGACTTTGATACTATTGCCCGTATTTCCTTAAAAGCCTATCAGGAGTATTCAACTATACTTGAAGCTCAAAATTGGCAAAAGATGCAGCATAGCTTATCCGATGTAGAGACTACAGCTAGTACTGCTAATTTTATTGTGGCAGAAGTTGAAAACAAAATAGAAGCTTTAACCATTAAATTCTTTTAGGAATTTTTGTGCTTATTTAAAAAGTAATTAATTAAGTCTATCCATAATGTAACTTTAGTAAGAAGTTATTTCCAAATAATATCGATAACTTGTAAGTAGTGGATGAATTCCTGTTGTGCGATTGTAAAAGTTGCATTTCAAAAAATTATCTAACAGCAAAAATAAAAATCAATTCCCATCAAAAATCATGAATATCTTCAAGAAATAAAGAATAACTTATGTAACAAGAATTAAAAAGCAAAGTAGAACCCTGTTAATCAGCGAAAAAATTAAAAACATAGTATCAAATGATTAAAGCAATAATTTTCGATCTCGATGGCACTTTAGTGGATTCAGTTGAATATCATACCCAGGCTTGGGTTAAGGCTTTTCAAGAATACGGTTATGACTTTCCCTTTGAGCAACTGCGTCAGCAAATTGGTAAAGGTAGTAAATATATTATCGGTGAGTTACTTCCTGCTGATGAAGCTGAAAGATTAGAGTCAGATATTGCTCAATACCGCAAGCAATATTATCAAGATAATTTATTAAGCAAAGTTCAACCTTTTCCCCAAGTAAAAAAATTGTTTGCAACCATTAAAGCAGATAAGATGAAAATTATCTTGGCTTCTTCGGCTAGAAACGAAACCATTGACCACTATAAAAAGTTATTAGAAATTGAAGATTTAATTGATGGGGCAACATCTACTGATGATGTAGCTAAATCTAAACCAGAACCAGATATTTTTGTTTCGGCTTTAGAGAAATTAGGCGATATTTCACCTGAAGAAGTCATTGTAGTAGGAGATAGCCCCTATGATGCGATCGCAGCAGGGAAAGCATCTTTGCGTACTATCGGTGTTCTTTGTGGCGGTTTTGAGCGTGAAACTCTAATCCAAGCTGGTTGTATTTCTATTTATCAAGACCCTGCTGACTTATTAAATAATTATCCTCAGTTTCTCAAGATAGATGAAGCAGTGAAGTGACATTTAGTTAATAAGAATAAGATAGTAAGTTTAAGCTCGATTAGATTTACTATCGAGCATTTATTATATTTACGGCTTAGAGTTTAAAGCTTCTTCGATTAATGGACCATCAGGAACAATACCACTAGGATTAATATGAGGATGACTTTGATAGTAATGCAGTTTGATGTGTTCTAGATTGCAAGTATCTTTTACCCCTGGATGATGATAAATCTTTTTGAGATAATTCCATAAATTAGGATAATCCCAAATATGACGTAGATTACATTTGAAATGGACGTAATAAACCGCGTCGAAGCGAAATAAAGTAGTAAACATACAAATATCTGCTTCTGTTAAACTATCTCCACAAAGGTAATTTTGCTTTGCTAATATATTTTCCCAATAATCTAATGCAGCAAATAATTCTGTGACTGCTTCTTCGTATGCTTCTTGAGATTGAGCAAATCCAGCCTTATAAACACCATTATTAATCGGCTGATAAATATCATCGATCGCTCGATCTATTTTTTCTTGTAATTCTTGGGGATATAAATCGAGATCGTTTTTAGCTATCTGATTAAATTCCGTATCGAACATCCGTATAATTTCGCGGGATTCATTATTAACAATGGTTGAAGTTTGTTTATCCCACAAAATTGGTACTGTAACTCGTCCTGTATAGTTATTATCGGCAAGAGCATATACTTCTCTTAAGAATTTAGTCTCATTCACCATATCGGGAATTGTGCCAGGAAAATCAGAAAACTCCCATCCATCTGACCCCATTAAAGGATCGACTACAGAAATACTGATAGCATCGGTTAATCCTTTTAAACTCCGCATAATCAAGGTACGATGGGCCCAAGGACAGGCATAGGAGACATATAAATGATAGCGGTTAGCAACAGCAGGAAAGCTACTAGAATCATCTTCGGTAATGCGATCGGTTTCTCTGGCACTTACGCGATCGCGAAAAGTCGTTGGATTACGTTGAAAACGCCCTTTATTATCCTGTTCGTACTCTTGGTTAGTCCATTTTCCCTCGATCATCATTCCTGTAGCCATAATTTCCCTAGTCGATTTATTTTGATCTACTATCTTTATCTTATTGAAACAATTGAAGTTATCGATCTTTCTCGTTCTCAAGTTAGATTAACGTGAGGCAAGGAGTTCGGAGTTCGGGAAAAATGCTGTGGGGGTTAACAATAAAATTAGTATTCCAGCCTTCTCGAAATTTTCGCTCTTCTCAGTTTTCGGCTTCGTCGAACTCAGGTTAGATTAATGTTTTAAATCATACTTTTTCTGGATTTACAACTACAGCGAGGTATAGCGATCGCTATATTTACCAAAATTCATAATATAGCAGTCGAAGCAAAGGTTAAGACGGTAAATAATTACAAAAGAAAGTGATCTTACAATTTGAACATCACCATAGCTGTTTTTTAACCCTAATTAGCTCACTCAAAAAATATGACAATTACCCAGATGAATCCCTTTCTTCAAGGCAATTTTGCTCCTGTTCGTAACGAAATTACTAGTGATGAACTCGAAGTTATTGGTGAAATCCCTCTAGAAATAGAAGGAATATTTGTGCGTAATGGAGCAAACCCTCAATTTTCTAATCCAGAGAGATATCATTGGTTTATGGGAGATGGTATGTTACACAAAGTCCACCTCCAGCAAGGTCAAGCCTATTACCAGAATCGTTATGTTCAAACCCTGGGCTGGAAGAGGGAAAAAGAAGCAGGCAGAGCCCTTTCCCCTGAAGAACTACCCAGAAAAAATACTGCCAACACAGCCCTAGTTCATCATGGAGGAAAATTACTGGCTTTATGGGAAGGGGGAGAACCCCATGCAGTTCAGGAAACTGACCTGAAAACTTTAGGCACCCATAATTTCGATGGTCAATTAGTTTCGCCTTTTACCGCTCATCCTAAAGTCGATCCTGTCACCGAAGAAATGATGTTTTTTGGTTATTCTGTGGCTCAACCTCCCTATTTAACTTATGGGTGGGTTTCACCTCAAGGAAAAATCGAAAAGACAGTCAATATTGATCTTCCTGTCGGGGTTATGATGCATGATTTTGCGATTACCGAACAATATACAATTTTCATGGATCTACCTCTTACTTTTCGTTTAGAAAGATTACAATGTGGGGAGTCAGGGTTTAAGTTTGAACGCGATCTAGCGAGTCGTTTTGGCATTATGCCTCGCTACGGCGAGGGAGCGAGCATCCGTTGGTTTGAAAGCGACCCTTGTTATGTTTTTCATACTCTCAATGCTTATGAAGAAGGGGAAGAAGTTGTTTTAATTGCTTGTCGCATGAATTCAACGAGTGCCTTGGGGTTGTTTAAAACTAATGACCCCACTGAAGATATTCCGAAACTATATCAATGGCGTTTTAATCTTAAGACAGGCAAATCGAGCGAAAAGGTTCTCTGTAAAATTCCTTCAGAATTTCCGCGAATTAATGAGCAATATCTGGGGCGTAAAATGAGATATGGCTATACTGCTAAAATATCTGACTCTCCATTGTCGTTAATAGATGGAATTATTAAACATGATTTCCTCAATGATAATATTCAAATTCATCAATTTGAACCAGAGTGTTATGGGGGAGAGCCTGTTTTTGTTCCTCATCCCCACGGAAAAACTGAAGATGAGGGATGGTTAGTTACTTTTGACCATAACAACAAAACAAGTACTTCTTCTTTAATCATTCTTAATGCTCAAAATATTACGGGTGAACCAGTGGCGAAAATTATTATTCCCCAAAGAGTTCCCTATGGTTTTCATGGGATCTGGTTATCGACAAAGAATAATGCACTGGATTGATAGAACATCATGTTGTGCTAAAAAGTAATACCAGACGCTCGTAAATAACTGGAGACTATTGTTGTGGCAGGGGGTAGGGTTAGAGTGCCCCTGAACGGATACCGCGCTCGTCTTCGACTCGCTGAGTCTAACGACTTGCTCTCCCAAAGGAACTAGCTTTGCGTCGCGCAAACGCGACCGCATATAGGGTGTAGGAGAAATAAGAGTTTCCAGTTTTTTATTAATTAAAATAATCAGAACGAAATGCGTTTGGGAGAGATTGAAAGCCGAATTCAATCACGACTCCTTATCCTTTATTCCTCATTCCTCATCCTTTCTTTCCTTGGCCCTTGGTAATTATGGTTACCAATTATTTAACCAAGAATTGTTAAACTGATAAGCCCATAATTTACTTTGCGCTTAGTAAAATTTTAGTGAAATTGTGTTAAATCGCGAGGTTCTCGAATCAAAACTGCCACAACAACTCCTGGCAAATCCAGAATTAAGTCTCAAGATTTTGAGTGATGAAGAATTACTCGCATCTATCAAAGCGACATTAGAACAAAATTCTACTAACGAACTGTGGATTTTTGCCTATGGATCGCTGATTTGGAATCCTTTATTTGATTATTTAGAACGTTGTGTAGTCACCCTCGAAGGTTGGCAAAGGCAATTTTGCTTACTAGTACCAGTGGGTAGGGGAACAATCGAAAATCCAGGTTTAGTATTAGGTTTAGAACCTGGCGATCGTTGTCAGGGAATTGCTTATCGTATAGCTGTTGATGATAATTTAGAAGCGGAATTGTTGCTATTGTGGCGCAGAGAAATGATAGTAGGTTCTTATATTCCTACATGGTTAACAGCTAAAAATGGTAGTCGGGAGATATCTGTTCTTACTTTTATCGTTAATTCTCAGCACAGAGCATACGTAAATCATTTATCCAGAGAAGAAATTGTTACCTCTTTAGCTACCGCCAAAGGATTTTTAGGTTCGTCTGCAGAATATTTAAGTCACACGGTGCAAGGTTTATTGGCTGAGGGTATTGAAGATCAACAATTAATCGAACTCGATCACCTAGTCAAACATCAACAAAGGCAATTCAACCAAGACTTAAGCTGAATTATCTCATGGCTAGAGTAATTTTACTTTGCTATACATCAAAAACTTTACTCAGATGAGCGAGTAAAGTTAACGTTAACGTAAATGTTGCTATACTGAGAGCATGAGCAAAAAAATGCGAATCAGCGAACTGGCTAAATTAGCTGGAGTTACTCCACGTACAATCCGCTATTATGAGGATCTGGGGCTTCTCCAAGCTAGCGATCGCCAAGGAACAGGGTTTCGTTATTATACGGAAGATGAACTGGAGCGTTTGCAAAAAATCAATTTGCTGAAAACACTAGGGCTAACTCTAGATGAAATTAGCAGTGTCATCCCCTTATTGTTTGAAGAACCTCGAAAGCTTGCGGGAAAGCAAATGTTGCTAGATATCTTGAAAGGTCATCTTCAGGCGATCGACCAGCAAGTAGATTCTTTGACTCAACTTCGCACTGAATTACAAGAGCGAATTGAACTAATTCAGCAATGGATCGATCGCCAAGCAAGCGAGAAGTAGCCAATTTAATCTCAAAGCCTGATTTTTTTTTGCTCAAAATATAACGTTAACGTAAAGGTTAGTTATGAATCAACTTCTTAATTACAAAGCTCTAATTACAGGTAGTAGCGAAGGTATTGGATTTGGGATTGCTGAAGCTTATGCCCGTAACGGTTCTGATATATGGCTTGTTGCCCGTAACCAGGAAAAGCTGCAAATGGCTGGCGAAAGATTAGCTAAATACAATGTAGATATTCAATCTACGGCGATCGATTTATTAGATGAAGGCGTATCTACCAGTTTGGCTAATGCGATCGCTAAAAAATGGAAATTCCTCAATGTGTTGGTAAATAACGCTGGCGTTGCCCAATTTACCCCATTTTCCCAGGTATCTCCTAGGGAACTCGATTTACAACTCAATCTCAATGTAAAAGTTCCTTACCAACTGACGCAATCTCTCTTACCACAATTAATACAAACTCAAGGCTGTGTAATCAATATTTCTTCCTACTTTGCTCAACGGATGATACCAGGCAAACCATCAACTGCCTATTCTCTGACAAAAGGAGCTATTAATTCATTTACAAAATCTCTTGCTTGTGAATTAGGATCTAATGGGATTCGAGTAAATGCGATCGCTCCAGGAACTATCAGAACTCCTATGTATGAACGAAATATTACTCAAAATGCATCCCCAGAAAAAATGGCAGCTTTTGAGAGATTGGTTCAGACAATTTACCCACTCCAACGTATTGGTGAACCAGAAGAAATCGGCAATTTAGCTGTATATCTTGTCTCCGATGCAGCTAAATGGATTACAGGAGCAATTTTCAATATTGACGGTGGACTAACAACAAACTGATTGTCTTCAATGATGATTTAAGAAAATGATTTAAGAAAAAGTGCAATGAATAAAGTTACTTCCTGCCGACGTTAACTGAACTAGCTCGTGTTGAAAGAAAACTCATGTTAAAAGAAAAGAAGTATTCTACAAATAAACTGCTACTCATGGCTATCGTGGCTAGCCTCTGGTGTTATGCTCAAATTTCCGTTTATCCACAACAGCCATCTCAAGATTCCAACTCTCTATTAAAGTCCAATATGACCCCTGTAAGAAAGAATTATTTACATCTTAAAGAACCAGTAGGGCCTTACGTTCATGCAGTCAAACACAATGGCTTCCTATTTTTGTCAGGGATTACCGCCTTTGGTTCTTCTGCTGAACATGGCACTATAGCCGAACAAACAGACATTATATATTCTACAATCGCCAGTATTGCGGCCAAGGAAAATACGGACTTGTCAAACCTAGTTAAGGTTACAATTTATGTTACGAGTTTTGACGATCTTGAATCTCTGAGAGCTACTTTATTTAAGCACTATGGTTCTGCCTTACCAGCAAGTTCTTTGGTGCAGGTTAGTCGCCTCTTCTCACCAGATTTGAAAATAGAGGTTGAGGCAGTGATTGCAGTAGAGTAATGCGCTTAAATTAAGTTGTTCAATGAGTAATACTTAACACGGTTGAGAAAATTTTGATGATTGATTAATCGTCTCCTCCGCCGAATATTGGAATAATATCTTGCTTGATATTGGCGACTGTACCTGAAATTTGTTGAACTGAATCTACTTTTTGTTTTATTTGAGACAGTTTTTCAGAAACTGAAGGTGAATCAATTGGAGGAGAGGCAACCACAGGTTCGGGTTGTTGCTCAGTAGCGGGAGGAGGAGTAACTACAGGTTCAGGTTGTTTCTCGACAGGAGGAGGAGTAACTACAGGTTCAGGTTGTTTCTCGACAGGAGGAGGGGTAACTACAGGTTCGGGTTGTTTCTCGGCAGGAGGAGGAGTAACTACAGGTTCGGTATTAGGAACTATTATCGGTTGACTTGGTGGAGGTGTTAGATAAATGATTTGAGGCTGTAAATGGTTAGGTTGAGGAGACTGGTTAACAGGTTGTTGAGGTGTAGAATTAGTAGAAACATCGACAGTTTGAGTATCGGAAGAGTTTTGGGGAAGTGTCACTTGATTATTAGGTAGACGTTGACCAGCACCAAAAGAAGCTCCAGCGATAACAGTTCCTAGTCCAAATAAAGTCAAACCACGTTTAATATAAGTCTCGGTGTTATTATAAGCTCTGACAACATGATCTAAGAGACTAAAAGTTGCTTTAATTCTGTTTTTCTGACTATCTTTGCGCTCTTTAGCTGTATTATTTTCTGGGATTTGAGGTTGTTCGACCATAGTTGTTAACTACTTTCATTAATAATGTGGTTGTCTAATTTGGTAGCTTTTGCTCTTAAAAAATTTAGAAAAGCAATCTTGCTTGGAAAGGTATAACCAAGCAAATCGCATTTTACGGCATCTTAATTGATGTGGATCTCTGCTATAAGCAGACCACGAGCAAGCTAATTCAAATAATTTGTAGAATCACTTAACTAAATTTAAACAACTTTTGATTAAGTTTTGATGAAACTTTTATGAAAAAAATTTCATTTTGATTGACTACCAAGCTTAGGAATCATCAGAGATAAAGAGTTAAAAACCTTGAAGCGGTTAGCTTTTAGCTTTTAGCTAGACTGGCATAGTGGTGAGTTAAATTGCCCCACTATGCCTCTTTCCACTAAAAGTGGCGGAATTAAACCAAGCGAGTATCTAATAGCTAATAGCTTGGTTAAGATAGTTTAATTTAAATGGTTTGATAAGGACTGGTTAACTTATCTAATTGATTAACCAACAAACTGAGGAACAAGCCCACATCAGTTACTATCCCAATTGATTCAACTGAACCGCGATCGCTTAACTTAGTTACAACCGCAGGGTTAATATCTACACAGACCATTTTTACTCCCGCAGGGGTCATGTTCCCTACACCAATAGAGTGCAGCATGGTAGACAGCATCAGAATCATATCTGTCCCTTCTAAGAGTTGAGCATATTCTTCTTGGGCTTTAATGAGATCCATTTGGGTATCGGGTAAAGGGCCATCATCCCGAATTGAACCAGCTAAAGCGAAGGGGACATTATGCTTAACACATTCATACATAATCCCTTGAGTGATGACTCCCTGTTCTACTGATTGATGAATACTGCCATAACGTCGCACTGTGTTAATCACCTTCAGATGATGGCGATGTCCTCCCCTAACTGGAGTACCTTTTTGCATATCCACACCCAGGGAAGTTCCCATGAGGGACTGTTCAATATCATGAACGGCGATCGCATTTCCTCCTAGTAACCCCTGTATATAACCGTCACGAATCAGACTAGAGAGATGTTTTGCCCCTCCCGTATGAATTACAACTGGTCCTGCGGTAACTACTACTTTGCCACCGCGATCGCGAATTTGGCGGAGTTCCCAGGCGATTTGTTCCACGACTAATTCTACTCTTCTTTCGCTGGATACCCCTGCAGCCATAAAGCTAAATTCATCGTTGGCTTTGAGTTCTCGATTGGCTGTTTTCCGCATAGTACGGATACCTTCTACCCCCACTACCACGCGATCGCCTTGAGCCAAATCCCTCAGAATTTTACATTGGGCGGTTATACCTTCGGGACTTTCACTAATAACAATAGCCCCATCCATACGTTGTTTTTGTACTCTGATCCACTGATCTTGAATCCTAACTTCGGTGGGATAGATATTAGTGACATAAAAATCATCAGGTGCAACCCCCGTCTGTTCACAGGTTTCGCTTCGGGCATTACTAACCTCATCAGAAGGCGCAACTACACCTATCTCAATTAGCTGACTCATGATTTCTTCCATCACTTCATGGTCAGGTGCGGAAATGCGGACATCAGCTGCTGATGTGCTTTGTCTTTCTATACCCAGGTTGAAATTAAGTACTTTAAAACTACCGCCATTATCCACAACTAAGTCCAAGACACGGTTCATAATACCTGCATCTAATAGGTGTCCTACCATTTGAATGACACGACTTTCGACAGGAGTGCTAGCATGAACGTCTGGTAGTACTGGCTCATTAATTCTTAAGGTAAGACATTTGGCTGCACCACCTGCTTTGAGGAATTCGGTTAGGGGTGTTTCGATTACACTAAAACCCACATCCCCCAAACGTTGCTTGAGATTGTCACTCGCCTTGTTCATTACTACCGTATGTTGCACGTTGACGGTGTTACAGGCAAAATTAATCGCATCAGCTTCGGCGATCGCAATTCGTTTTTCTGCGGGGACACGTTTTTCGATGACGTGGTTGGAATAGGAATCAAACGCCTCAGGATAGTAGAGTAAATAGCCATCTGTCAGAGGACAGAAACAAGTATCTAAATGATAAAAGCGATCGTCAATTAAACGCAGAGATAGCACTTCAATATCCAAACACTTAGCAATGTAAGGATGGGAGTCTAATTCGGAACGAAAGCCATAACCAGCCCATAGCCAACGTCCTTCACGGTCAAGTAAAGCATCTCCTGCCCCTTCAAAAGGAAGATCTTTAGGTAGTTCAAAAACATTAAAGCCTTTCTCTTCAAACCATTTTTTAAAATAAGGTTCTTCTCCTTGACGTTCTGGATGAAAGAAGCGACTAAGAACTACATTGTCTCCTAGTACTAAACCTGCATTGGCAGTAAATACCATATCAGGTACACCAAGCTGTCCTTGAACTAAATCTACTTTAGCTAAGTCATTCAGGACATGATTCAGTTTTGACCACTGTTCCACGGCGCGATCGCGTAATGATTTATGGATGTTTCCCTCCATCCAGGGATTGATTACATAGTCTACGTCATAATGATCGGGGGCGCACATTAAAATGTGAATTGGTTCAGCCATAATAGTTTCTGTGTGAGTAAGTAAAATGTCTGGATGGTTTTAAATTAGCCATTAGTAAATTTAGCAGTCCAAGCACCAAACAAGAAAGCGTTGTAAAATTTGGTGACTTGACTAAATCCTGCGGCGTTTAGCAGTTCAGTGATTCTCGCTTCAGTTATGAAATATATTGAGTTATTGATAGATGTTTGAAAGTTTTCCTCTGCTTTAGTTCTAGATTCATCATCTAACTGATTAAAATATAGAGCTTGCCAAGCTTGGGTCAATTTGGCAAAGTATGGTAGAGATTTATCACCATAAAGATCGGCTAAAATTAAGTCTGCACCAGGTTTTAAGCGTTGAGCAATATTTTTCAGGAGCTGTAACTTAGAGCCGTCATCAGGGATAAAGTGCATTACCAGCATTAATGTAGCTGCGTCCATCGGCTCTGTTTCTGGTAGGGTATCAAGATAACCTGTATGCAAATTTACCTGTTCTAGCAACCCT
>JAAUYG010192114.1_pt1 | contig 10961 bp, 8 predicted proteins | sample 7278091 | NCBI WGS metagenome assembly JAAUYG01 (sample SAMN14350201, study PRJNA611818) | marine sediment metagenome | isolation source: surface marine sediment (0.6m) | place: French Polynesia: Moorea | collected 2018-08
AAATCTTGGTCGGCTATTGGGTGTTTATCTCGCTCCTACTCAACAACCAAGGATACGGTGAAGTGGATTTTTATCCTTACATCATATTGGTAAGGTTTTGCTGTTGCTAGCCACTTGTATATTTGGTATTCTTACCCCCCAACACAATTGGATTGCAACAACGTCGTAGTGCAGTGTTGAGAGTCGAGAGCTACACCTGGTGTTTATTGCTGTCAAACGGCTACAAACTCCCTGTGTTTTGTTCTGCTGCTACAACCGACTTGGCTGGGAAGGAACAAAAGTGGACCCGGTTGGAGATGTTTTGCGGGATAATTACCTGTGGACACCGTGGATAGGAGCATGTGAGTACCCTGGACAACCCGTGTCAAGCGTCCCACAACAAAGCGTCACCGTCCATGTTGCCTCTTTGTAATGAGTATGTGAGACATGGCAGGGTATGCGCATGGATAAACAACAGCCATGTCCTCACCATGTAGGTCAGAGCCACACATTGCTGCTGTCATACCAATGGTGGATGCTCCAATATCGTTGTCGTGTACCCCGTGGATTATTTTGTCGCTATTTTATCGGAGGTGCGTACTTGCTGGAAAACACAACTGCTGGAGGCATTTGTTTTGGATGGCAACACCCTTGTTTGGCGACCACACAGCACTTGTGTGATACATTACACACAGGATTACATTGGTGTACATCAGATATAAATCAAGGGTACAAAAACATCAGCTAAATACCTGTGCTCGAGAAAGTCAAGAATTCAGGTTTGACTTGGATGCACTCACGTGTCGAGATAAGCAATGATTGTTTCCCTCTGTAAAGGTTATGTTGTCGTTGCCTGTTTAACAGAATTTTTAACGTCGTGTCAGTCTTGAATTATTGATGCCTTTTGACAGAAAGGTATTTTGTTGTTGGTCTGTGTCAGTGAATTGCACATGAAACGGGTGTGCAACGCAAAAAAGAGCGAAAAACTCATTCTTTGCAAAAAGGCGGGTACAAACAAATGCAACGCAAAGCCTTGCGGTGTTTTCAGCGAGAAACAACTTGTCGTGGCCCGTGGCCAAGGAGGAACAAGCACGGACCGTGTTTAAACCTATAGATCCTCACAGCTACAAGGCACTACGACTTAATTACACTCTCATAGAAGTGTACGTCATATTTCATTTTCTGACTGTTATGGTACTTTGCGCCTGACGAGTCCACTGCATTGCCCAAACTTTTCACCTTGCCCTCTTCGTGTTGACTCGTGACAAATAATTTCATAAAGGCTGTCAGCAACTCCAACTAAAGTTATGCTCAAACTCTAGTTATGAAATAAGACGCTGGAAATGCTTTCTTTCTCTCTGAGATGGTTGCCCTTTCATGTCTCTGAATTGGTGGACGCACTTGCACGACTTGCCAAGACGATCGCAGATATGTGGGATAAGAGCAGATCTTTAGCTTTGTTCACCATGGATCTGTTTTCTTCAGGACGGCATTTTGGTGTGGTTGGCAGAATTTTACATTTCAAATTACGGCACCTGCCATTTATCATCACCTGCATGGAGAAAACATGAATCAGAGGTCAATTTTGCTCAAATTTACCCATCACTGTCAAGTTGATACCAGATACCCACCCTGATATTTTCAATGACTTTTTTTCCTCGTCCTCAATGTGAAAATCCATAACTCGTGGTAATTCGCAAAAGCGTGTCCTTTCATGGCGTGGCATGTCTGTGATAATTTATATCCCCATTTGAAAGATAAGAGAATGTTAAAATGTCACAGTAACTTGACTAATTTCATTCACGTACGGAAGGCCTGGCTTGTTGAAGGTTTTGTGTTATTCAAGCCGTTCATGTGCAAATGTTACTTCCACAAAACTGTAAGCTCAACAAAGTGCCATTTCAATGGATGTTTAGGTGGTGTATTTGTTGGAAGTGATTGTTATAATTGCAGGTGTTACGTTGCTTTTCTTCCGAGTACATTACACATGAATGGTTTGTGGAAAAAATCTTTCACAATGTCGCCAGCATACAGAACAAGAGAGATGTCAAGCGTCAGAATAGGCAGTTTTCCAAACTGTTGTTCCCGAGAAAAAAGGGCTCTCAAAATGCTGTAGCTGCTCAGGTTTTTGATGCAAACTTTTTTGTGCTTTCAGAGTGAACTAGTCGAGTACTACTACTTCTGGAAGAAGACTCCTGCAGCAGCGAATAACCGACCGCACAGACGCCATCGCAGACAGAACGTTTTCCGTCAACAGCGCCGCACGCCCAGACCGCCATCTAGCGATTGGCGTGAGTATCCCATTGTCATTCCGTCTGAACTGACAGCAGGAAGCGTAGAAAGCACAACCCATTCTGTGAAACCAAGGAAGCTTTAAGAAGATACTTCTCAAGTGATTTAGTGGTTGTATGCTGTTCTCTGTCTGACATGGGGCAGGGCTATTGGGGCTTAATCGAATGTCACAATCTTGTGATCTAAATGCAACAAAAAACCCATAGCCAAACGATAAAATCGCTTTATAGATATCAGTGTTCCACAGAAGGCCATTTGCGTCCCTACCCCTTTGCGAATTACGCCTGTAATATGAGACTTGTATGGGGGCAATGAATTTGAAAGAAAAATGCCCGTCCGGCAGGGAAGACGGCACCAGCATGGTAATACGGTAGGTCCCACTTGGTGATATTTGTCGCCACGAGGTTGACCTGTTTGGTGACATGTTGCTGGCAGAGGTGGCACCAAAATGTTCATCCACAGCGGCAAATGTCAGCCATTTGAAGAGGCCTGGAACAAAGTGTTGATTGTGAGGTTGTGCACGGTGGGGACCCTAATGCGCTGCTTGTATGACGGTAATCACGATGGAATACAGCAGATAGAAGAGCACCTGAGCTCCAGTTGCCATAGCCTTTAATTATTTACCAAAGAGATGCTTAGCTTTTGTACCCTCAAAGGAAACTAGAGATTCATACAACGACTTAAAAGCCATTTATCACAATTTCGCCCAGCCATCCTCTTACGAAGTTGAGGGATTTCGTACAATTTGGGTCATGATCCCATGCGAGGCTCTGGCAGCTACAAGAACGCCTCTTTCTTTTCTTGAAATGCATTATTCCACACCTGTGGCTATTGCTGAAAACTCATAAAGATTGCGAGCGTTCATCACAGCACTTGAGAGAGAGAAAGTGTTCAAGTTTACACAAGTGTCAACGTCTTGGGTGATTTTCAATCAACGAACCCAGTCTTTGCATTTCATTACTTTCTTTCAACACAACAATTCGGGCTGGTGCTTGGATGAGCTACTCAAAAAAGATATTGTAGCTTTACAGTGGATATGTGAATGCACTTGACAGGTATTAACACACGGTGATGCGTATGTAGTACCAAATTATGCGCATCACTTGAAAGTGTCACCTGTATCCTTGTCAAGGGGGATTTTCTCCTCGAACAGGAGAGCTCAATTTGCATCAGTGACTTTAATTCTCAAAAAGCTTTGATGGCAGTTTTGATAACTAGGGCAATATTTATCACGAAAAAGAGTTCGAACATTTCGAAAGTGTTGAGAGTGCTTTGTTAGAAAGCTATGTGGCCCCTTTGCCCATTTCTTTCCTTCAGTGGAAGCATAGGAGGCCTATTACTGTAAGTACATACACCAAAGATAAAAGACCACCTGGCCTTATCATTTTCACCCCCAGGGTGAAGTTTGTGTTGGTGCAATTATTCTGATTGATTCCCCCTTGTTTCTTAGACGATAAGGTTTTGGAACAGCTTGAGGTATGATGAAAGAGTGTCGAACAATTGTAAATTGATTATTGACTGGGCAAATGTGAATGTATAAGATATTTTTGGCCCGAAGGTGCTTGTCCTTTTATGGGCTGGAAGGACCGAAAACTTTGTCTCTTTTGTTACGCCGAAATGTGTTGTTACATTTGAAACACACACAAAGAAAGAATTCTCGTCTTCTGAAACAAAAAAGGACTTCTTGCTTTTGCAAGAAAGGACTTTTTTCCACAGAGTTTCCATTGATTTTTGCCACTTGTCAGGAAATCACAGTTCAAGAGAAATGTTCAAGAAGATAGGGCATTGTTGGATTTGTAGAGGCGTGATTCTTGACAAGGAAAGAAGAGATTTAGCACCGAGCGACAAAACATGCAGGAAAAAACATGCAGGAAGAGTCTGCGAACAATGACGATTTGAGAAAGCATTGTTGGCAGCGAAGCTATTGACTCAGGTGGCGGGGTGTTAATTTTCTCTCGAGTACACACTTGTTTTCGCGTACACTTTGTAGTGGAACTAAAATCTCATTACTTGAGTCTGTATTTTCATCACTGTGGCTGTGAAGAAATCAGCAAGCACTTCTTGACGTCCCGACATCTTCAAGAATTCGATGTAGACGCCGTTTTGTTTGAAGATCTGTTGCAAGAAGAGAGAAGACATCCTTTATTCCCTTCCCCCGACCGGAAAATTGTCGAAGCAGAAATCGGACCTGACTGTTTCGGTGCTGCACAAAAGTCTGCGAAAGCAAACGACAGTTATCACTCCAAGCTTCGTAGATCCAACGTCCAAGGGACTCGGCGCACGAATGTCAAAGAAATATTCCCTGGGAAGTAGAGGTTCTGGAAATGTACTCCTCGATTCTAGTGTTTACCTGCAAACAAACTGGGTGTTTGTAATGTAAACCTTCCATTCTCTCGGCTTTGTGTACAAAGCATCGAGTTCGGTTCAAAATGGCCAGTTTAATTACAATGACAAAGTTTGAAGACAAATTCTGGGATTTTTTGAAAGGGGATAAAATATTTAAGGTATTTTTGTTCAGTAGCGTATGGTTTGGTGCAATAAAAGATCCAAGAAACCCTGTCAAGGTAGAAAGCAATGTGATGTATTCAATTTCAGAAATGTGGCTGTCTTGCCATCAGGTTGTCATTGCACCAAAAGAAATGGAAAAAGGATGGTTTAGAAGCGAGAGATCTGCAATAAACCTTATAAGTAAACTCATGATGCTATCTAGAGTGCCCAGGGGGTCTTTTCACATTCACAGTCTGCTTTCACAAGTGGAGATTCGAGCTTGATAGAGAAAGGGGTACAAAGCTCTTAAGACGAAGTTGATGACTATCGGGCAGTTTTATCAAGTGGGCTGAAGGGCAAATTGAGGGGCAGAAGTGACGTGGTAGCCTTATAACCTGTCATTTGTTTCGCACCCCCTGTCATTACACCCTTGTTGTGTGCCAATTTAGCACTGGCCTCACTAATTTGGCCATGATTTGGTAACTATCATACCAGGTGTGTCCTGGAACGCAGCGTATCATTACAAGGGCTCGACCACGGTGTGTGGAAAGAACGTTTTTTGGGCAACGTACTGAATATCTGCTGCCCCCCAAAACCCACGTTGTCTTTCTACGCCCATGGCATTTATCATCAGCGTCCTCGCACAACCAACCGAGCCGAGATCACTTTTTCGCCTTTGAGATGGAAAAAATGCCAACTTGAAACGTACATACGCGCACGCCATGTTTGGCAGGAATGAAATCCACTCTTACATATTTTGCCTAAAGAAAAGGAGGTGACCAAGTGCTGTCATTACCTGTAATGAAATAGAAAAAAGAACTTCACCACCTGCTTCAATCGAATCACTGCATCAAAAGCACTCGTAAATACAGATGTGTCTCGACTCCTTCTTCTTTTCTTTTTGGAACCGAAGAGAAAAAACGTCAATGTATCAACTTGCAGATGTCATCATACAATGTTCTTGTCTGTTTTGCAGTGGACTCGGCCAGTGAACAAGGCGGCAGCGAGAATGACACAGATGACAGCGACAGTCGAGACCTGACCGGATACTCTTGTCGAAACTGTTTCACTACAAGTAAGACACGAACTTGTTTTCTCGTAATGTGTTCAAAAATGATGCTCGTTGTTGCAAAGAGCAAAATGTTCTGGCCGCGCCGTTTTAGCGAGTTGGAGCGGCCTATCTGAGTCACTCCTTCTCATCGTCGTCGTCGTCGTCATTTTTGTGGATGGAATGGAACGACTTTCCCTGCACAAAAAGACCACTTGTCAATCTAACCTTCTCTGACACAGAAGCACTGCCCACCTGTCAATGAAATGCAACGCCTCCCATGAAGTGATCAGGTGACATATCTGACCATCTTTTGTCACAACTGCTTTGCACCGGCGCCGCCTCGACGCTGATAAGCGCCGTTGTTTGTTCCTTCAGCGATGTCCAGGGAGCGTTTGAAAATCTTATCAATTTTTTCCCCCGGAAATTGTAAATCCTCTAAATTCCAGGATTTGGGAAAATGCTTCGGACAACTGCGGTAGGTTTGTGGAAATAGTTTTGATTTCCGGTTTCGAGTTTTTGGCCATTTGTTTGATTGTTCAAACGCAGGTGGTGTTTGAGCACTGGACAGAATGACAGATACTGACGAGTTTCGGAAGTCGCGTATTTACCATCACAGTGAAAGCAAAACAACAGCACGAAAACCATAGTGCTTCAAATGTAAATGCCAGAAGGAAGACGTTGCAGAATGGTGAAAAAATGGGTAATAAATGAGGTTGTTGGTAAGAAAACAAAAACGGTCCTCCCATGTAGTCAAGCCTTAATAGATCTGCCTGGCCTCTATTAGGTTTCTGAGATGAAAGGTGCCGGGAAGGAAGCTGCACCATCGAGACCTTGTTCTACATTTCTGCTAACTATGGAAATTAGAGCGCTAACTCAATTTGGTCGGGAACGACTGTGCGCTCGACCTTTTGTCATTACACGCCATGGCTTTGTTTCAGCCGTCCCAGGGAGACGGTTTTCTTCTGATGTGCGCCCCAAGATTGATTCTTCCTCTTCTCGTGCTTTTCATAAAGCCCGTCTCTTTGCCAGGGAAGTTGCAGTTCGGCTTACTGCTTGACTGTTCGTGTGACTTGCAGGTCGCGTCTGAAGCGTACCAGGGGTGAGGAGTGCAGGACAAACAGGCGATTCGGGGTCACCGAGTCCCTGCTGATGGTCACGCAATTCTTCACTTGCATCTCTGAACAGTCTAAACACGCAAAAAGAGTCGAGGCAGAAAGATGCAGGAAACTTGTTTCATTGATGTGAGACCAGGTCTTGATGGACTTGGGACAGTGGCGTGTCAATGGTGAAGTCGAAATCAAAGACTCTTCTGTTCCAAAGGTCCAGATTCTAGGACCGTTTGCAACCAGAGCGGAAGATGCGAAGAAGCTGTGTTGGCAAAAAGTAGCAAATCCCTAATTGGGAAGCTGGATTGATGTGTGGAGACTGCCAAATGAAACGTTTGTCACTTGGATGTAATCACAAGGCTCTTGTGTTGCAGCGTCTTGTGATCTGAGCAGTCGAGTTGTTCCACAAAGCATTTAAACGCTCCCGCAGCCCCCTGTGGAGGTCACCAGAATCGTCGAGTTACTATGACGACGGGTGTGTGTTAGCCAATCAAAAGGCTCAAGAAGCGACGTGAAGACTGAATTACACCTCTTGATACGCTTCCTGTTGTAAGTGGAGCACATCCATAAACGACTGTAATGGCTTTACTTGTCATTCACAGCATGCTGAAATGGCCCTCTAAAATATTTGCCACATGAGACTTAATTGGCCCTGAAGAACATAATGAAGCACAGAAGGAGTAGGTGCTATTACTTTTCACTTGGCAATAAAGTAAGCTGGAAGATCCATATTCCACAATTATGTTCTCGGGGCTCTCTTTTTCCTGGTGGGACTTTTATGTCTTGTATTGATAACACGGTCCATTTCTGTGCAGCCTGGTTCGCCATTATTTTCACGGATCTCACTGGAGATGATATTTTTACACCACCAGATTGCAGATTTTATGTGCCCAAAGTATGAAATGTAACATTTGACTGTCGTAAAGGGATCCCAAGATGAGGATTACAGTAATGTAGCGGAAAGACCTTTTCTTTTCCATGTTTTCCACAATGTGAAATTCTGGCTGACAAAAACGTATTCCCTCAATGCTCGTCTGTAATCAAGAACAGCATCATTGGTGCAAGTGAACTTGCATGATTCGTATCGCCAGTCAGACCAGTTTGAAGTGCCTTTACCAAGATCCTTCAGTTTGCAACACAGCGGAAAGAGTTGGTCTATCTGCCATCACGCCATTTCAAAAGGGTATTTTTATTTCGGGTGAAAACATTTCCACAGAAACTTTCAGTGCTGTGTTATTACAGAAAGACTGGTCATAAAGGTGAAAAGATAGGATTACAACATCTTGACAATGTTGCTAAATTCCTAACTGCGCAAGACGTTGATGTTGGGGTTTAGCGAAGTTTTCCTGTCTCTACACAATCGTGGATTTACCAAGCGCTGCCGTATCTTGTGCCGCCAGAGACTTTGTTTTTCTTGAAACTCAAGTCGGCGCTCTCCCACATTTGTTATTTGAACGCCGCAATTATTGTGAGTTTTTTCGCAGGAAGGTTAGACACTGTAGACGATGTCAGTGCAAAGCAAGAATCAGCAGCAGAGAAGAAAGATGTGAGAGATCATCTAAACGATCAGCCCCCGTTGTAAGGAGTTAGCGGATGGCTGGGTAAAGATCTGTTTTGTGTGAGAGAGTATTTCTTTAACGATAAGAGATTATCAGTTGTTTCCCCGGCAACTGCGGTATTTAGTGGCTGCGTTTCTGAAAGCAGAGAAATCAGTCGATCCTTCTTCTCTTTGGAGTGAAATTCCGACTCTCAAGTTCACCTGAGCTCACGGCTATTTTTGGTATTCATGCAGCAAGATGAGTCTTTTTGAAAGAAAAACACTAATCAGTGAAACACCCGAGGGGTGGAACTGAAATGTGTTCCCACTTTGAGTTGGCCAACTTTTGTTGCCAGTTAAAACGCGAAACTGAGTGGGGACTACTTCTGCCATTGATGTATGTTGTCACAGGTACAGGACATATCCTTTTGGCTGACGCCTTGGGCAGGTTCCTCCATGTAGGTTTTAGCTGCGAGAGTGACGCTTTGCTCGTCAGAAGAGACTTTGATGCCGGGTGCACAGCAGAAATTGAAAAGTAATGGTATTGCCGCGAGAGACGTGATGTTATCTGCGCGCTTTGAGTGGAGTCACCAATGTACCACACTGCTTGGACATCCGAAGCCTGAGGTCACGGAATATGAACTACACAATGTTGTTGCCGCTTGTGTCTTGAAGCGTCGTTTCCTTGATGACAATGTGCGAACGTTCGGCACTCAGGCATAGTTTTTCTTGTGTACCTTGGCACACAAAATATTCCACCGACCTCTGTCGATAAGCGCCCGACAAATACAAGGCCAGATGGTTCCATTCATTCTCTTCCAAATCATAACTTTTTCCAAAAGGTCGGTGAATTGGAGTGGGCACACACAAAGGGAGATAAATTGGACAAAGTGATATGAGAAGGGGCTTGGTGTTACTTGGTTCACTAAGTGCATTGTTTGTATGTTTTGTGGACTTATCAGCAGATTAGACTGAAACTAAACGCTTGGACGGTGAGATAACAAGTGAGGGAAAAATGTTCTGTTGAAAAGGTATCAAATGTATCCAGATTTTAAACCGGCTAACCCAATTCTAAACACAGCTTTTTCTTGTTATTTCAGTTTCAAAGGACTGGCACCATGCGGGGAAGGACCGCGCCCTGCTGTGCACAGAATGCCGCCTGCACTACAAGCGCTACGGCGAGGAGCGTCCGGTAGACAAGAGTGGACAACCGCCTCCATACTTGTTCAAACCGGTGCAAGAAGACGAAGTTGCAAACGGCAAGCACGCGATGCGTACACGTCGTAGCAAGGAATCAGTAAGTGAAAAATTCTCGTTCAGTGGCACAAATACGAACTCTCTGTGACAAAAAACAGGGCATTCCTTTCTGTGCAATTGGCCTGACGAAAACATGGTTGTAATCTCTCCCGAAAAGCAACCAACACGGTTCAGAGACGTTTTGCTGTGTGTTCTTTCGTCATAATGAAAAACACCCACGGAAAGTTGGCGCTTTGCGCAGCCAGCAGAAAAGAAAGACCAAAAACATCGATCTCAAAACACTGCAACAAGATATCACAAAGTGCAGATCAATGGCTGCAAATTCACCACTGTCTCTTGGACAAATGGCGAATTATTTTTCATCAGATGTGTAAATATTGAGCTTTGTTTCTCCTTCAAACGGCAATTCCATAGCTTGATGGGATAATCATAAGCAGTTCAGTGATATGAAGCCACTTTTGACCCGCCGGCAGCTTCCATTTCGTGTTTGATATCACATGGCTGAATGCAGGAGGGTGCGCAACCTGCCCACTGCTGTTTGGAAAACAAACTGCAAATTGATTGTCCTTATCCCTTAGGTAACAAAAACAGTCAGCGCAATCCACAGTGCAAACACTGACACAGAAATTATCAAATAGCGGCCAGTTGTCGGTTTCTCGGCGTCTTGTTAACAAATCATGAACTATACATGAAGCAGCCTTCCCTCTCTTGTTTGTTCTTGTTGGTGCATCTTTATGTCAAGTCTTCAAGCGCGAGTGGGAAAAAGTATTGATAAAAAGAACCGAGAGCCTTGAGAGCGAATGTATGGAGGCCATGCTGAAGAGAGTGTTGAAAACTTAGAAAAGCTTTTCGAAAAGAGAATAAAGAACCGACTGTGAGGCGATATACGAGCCAAAAGCCCCTACTTGTGTTTCTAGTGGTGTTCCAAGGTTTGCCTTTCATATTAAGTGTCTGCAGAACCTGGCTTTGGCAAACATTGCGACTTGCTGAAATGCCTCTTGATACCCGTATTGTGTGATGTAGTTAGGGCAACACTAGGCCTCGGTAAATAGTCGACTCCATTCATATGTGCATCGAGTAATAGCTCTATGAGCTATCGTAAATATGCACACGTACACGATACTCAAATCAGTTTGCCGAGAACACACTATTATTCTCGCAAATTCCAGAAAATTACGGGCAGAAAAAGGCCAAGCTCGATGGATCAATGAGCCTCACTCTTGTTTCAAAGTGCATTCTGGGAAAGCATGCT
>JAAUYG010085544.1_pt1 | contig 10959 bp, 6 predicted proteins | sample 7278091 | NCBI WGS metagenome assembly JAAUYG01 (sample SAMN14350201, study PRJNA611818) | marine sediment metagenome | isolation source: surface marine sediment (0.6m) | place: French Polynesia: Moorea | collected 2018-08
TGATATTGTTTGCACACCTTGGCACCCCATAAATGTACTGCTGTTTACCTGTATTGACTATCTTAACCTTGTCTTTCGAATAAAAGGCAGCTTTGGACTGCGAAAGAGAAAGAAGTTCTTCAATTTGACCATGAGATCAGACCAAAGCTTCCAAAGAGTCGAGTTGTATTCCTTTGAATCACACTTTGACGAAGGACAATTTTTATTCTTGAAACACAGCAGGTTGTGTGTTTTGACTGAGAAATTTTGCAATCGGATGCTACTATGAGGACAGTATGGCTAAATGTTCAAGTTAATCAAGTCTGAGGTCGGATTTTTTTTGTTCAGGGTTGCGTGGCGATGCAGGTGTTGGCGGAGACGGGTGAGCACCTCAGTCAGGTGCTAGTGGAGCACGGTGCGCACGAGCACCTGTTCCTCTTGTTGGAGCGCGACACCAGCGACACGCTGCAGGAACTCGCCAGCGAGTGCCTCTTCGTCCTCACGTCCATCCCCAGCCTCAGGTCCAACATGCTGTTGTTCGCGTGCAAGAAGAAGCTCGCAAAGGTGACTCAACTCCCAAAAATCAAGAAGAAACCGAGGAAATTGTGACAAACAAAAACAAAAGATGGCGTCTGTTGCTGAAGAAAGAGAACCACTGTTCAAGAGTTTCCACTCCAATCTAGTCAGTGGAAGACAAAATTTATCAGGCAGCATCTCACAAGAAATGACGCTCAACTCATAACATGGGGTTTTCTCGCTGTGATTCTTCACTTTCGTTTCTGGTGTGCAGGCAGTGGAGTGCTTGGTGCAGTTGGGCGCAGATGTCAATGTTGGAAGCGGACAAGACTCGCCGATTTGTTACGCCTGTCGCAGTAACGACTACGACATGGCTCTGTTTCTCCTGACCCAGGTGAGGTTTGAATCATGTCGTCAGGGACAATCACAGTCGATCACTGTGGACAATGTTCTCAACTCAACTGCCAAATCTGGATGCAGAGAAAACTCAGCAGCAGCACAGTTGTAAGACTTCGAAACACTTTGCAATGGAATGCAGTTCTGCAGGACCTGACTATAACCATTTGACTTTGCTTGTCCATTGAGCAGCAGCACTTTTCATTACAGGGTGTGAGCGAACTGCAGACGGCACTGAAGCTTTGCCTGGATCTGAAGTTTCACGACCTGGTTGGCCTGCTGCTCCAGTACATTGGCGTGGAACGAGAAGGTAACTTTTGTGCAGCTATTTGTGTGTGAAATACATCATTCAGCTGCGCATGTGTAATGGTTTTGTCACTTTACCTGGCTCTTCTCTCAAAGACCCCTTCACCTTGCGCAAAGTTGTTCTCTCATCACTCTGTGGCTGCAGGTGAAATCGCCTCGTGGAGGAACCTGGGCCTTGGAGACCTCAGACCGGAATGGTTGGCACCGACGTTTGCTTCCACGTGTCCCAGCGGAACCTTCTCCTTGTCAGGTGAGTAACAGCTTTTTCTTTTCCAGATTCAATGCACAGCCACACAGGCTGTTGTTGATATCACTGGCTGTGTGTCGAATAACGAGTGCTTGCAGCGTTTCTCGTCCAACACTGCGAATACAGATTTGAAGTGTCAGGCTATAGAGCTGGAATGAAAACCTTTGTTTTCCCCCCTCCCCGCATTTCCAGTCAACTCCAGCCACATCCTGTTGCTGAAGGGCTGAGAATTGACTGGCTGATGTCAGCCGCAGAGTGATGACATTATTGGCAAAAGCTAAGTGTGCGTTTGGCGATTGCGTCCAATGTCAGTGTGGTTGTGCGCTTGCAGAAGCCGGGAAGGTTCTGGCGCAGAAGGTGAAGGGGACGAAGAGCCGGCGCCACCGCCGCTTCCGGTCGCTGACGGACGAGGCATCGGGGCAGAAGACGCTGACGTGGCCGCTGAAGCGCAGCAAGCTTCCGCTGCGCTACCCGTTCCCGGCGAGCCACTCCGAGCCCGACCTCACCGACCTCACCAACGCCGAGCCAGGTGCGTCTTGTGGTCGTGGTCAGGTCACAGTAAAACGCGTCTGAGGATGCAAAGAGCTTCCAACATAGCAGAATGATGTTGGCTTTTTTGTGATACAAAAGCGGCAATTTTATTGTGGGCAACTTGTTGCCATCAAACCCAAGACCAAGGAAAGCCCTGAAAATGACTTCCGTAGAATCTCACCAGCCTTGTTGCAAGCCATTGTGGGTGAAAGTTGCAATCTGTACGTTATTGGTCTGTTATGTGTCTGGTATCAACAATTGTCAACAGCGGTGACTGCTTGGTTTTGCAGGAAACGTCTCTGAGCCAGAAAGCCCGAAGGAGTTGTCGCTGACTAAGCAGCTGTCGGTGCTGGAGCGGATCAAGAGGCAGTTCCTGCAGACGTCGGAGCGCCTGCAGAGGCGGAAGTCCAGCTCCAGTGTGGAAGGGAAGTCCAAGCCCGGACCCGGACCCGCCGTGCGGCGCGAGGGCTCAGACACGCGCCAGATTCCTCCGATCATCAAGAGAGAATCGTCTCTGCCCATCGGCACGGACGTAGCGATCCAACGATCGGAGAAGATCCTTGGTATGTAGCAGCCCCACTATGTTGCACTGAGTTACAATGGCACATGAACTCTGAACGCCAGAGAACATTTGGACAGCAAGCACAGTCCAAATAAAGAGGACAAAATCAGAGCAAGAACCTTTTGGAATAAAGTTGGATTGTGTGTCCTGTTCAGTTTCTCACCTCCAGTGACCTCTGAACTGCTTTGTGTTACAGCCTCTGAGAGGAAGTCGGCGGCGATTTACGCGGAGTGGCCGGATGAAATCAAGAACTGGAAATTCTCGACGCTGAGCGGATCGAACGTCCCGTTCAACCCGCTGGACCCGCGCGGTTCGCCCTTCGTCGAGGACACGGTACCTGATCTGAAAGAAACGCCAGGTGATCTTCTGGTTCAGTGTTCCATTGCCCCAAATGAATTCCTTGACCACACAACATCTTTCCTTTGATGTATGAGATTTGAAAGGCCGAGCCCACAGTCTCTCTTCGGACAACAGTGTGACTGTTTGTTTGTTTGTTTATTTGAGCAATCCCATCTTCGCATCGGTCGCAAAATGCATTGTGACAACTGACAACACTGGCCGGCGGAAAGGCTTCTCGGGTAACCTGTTTATTTTTGTGAGTGTTGCAGTGGAATGGAGGCGCAAGTCGCTGAGTTTGACGCGCACCAGCAGCCAGGGGTCTCTGAGCAGTTCCTATACCGCCTCGGCCGACGAAGCTGCGGACAGCCCCAGGTGGCAGGTAAGTACGTCTTATGCTCTTTGGTGCTATGTAGTCGATGAGCCTGCTGAACCTCTTGACTTCAGAGAGAAAGAGATTTCAGTTGTGTGTTCTCGTCTCTTGTTGGCTACACTGGTTGTGTCTGCAGTGAAGATGCAGCTCAAACCGTTAGGGTTTTCACGCCGAGCGCGACGAAGTCGGGGCGGCCTTATGGAGTCACGTCTGCGTCGTCGTCGTCGTGCAGAATAGAGTTGTTGTTCACCAAGAAGTTTCCTTTGAATTATAACCCGTGAGACGCGAGATTTGCAAGCGAAGAAAACTTCGTTGAAGAATTATCCTCCAATGCACTGGCATGTACGCTGTGCATTTGGTATCACAGGCCAGTGCCTGACACCGCTGAGTTGGAAATAACTTACGTATTTTTTTTTTCATACGTTGCAGTGCGGCTTTTCAGAGTTCTGGTTGTCTTGTTTCTGGCACATATTCTCTTCTTGGCGTTGAACAATATCTGTCAATTGATGCCTCTATCTCCCATTGAATTAGACCGGTCTCAATGTGGAATTTGCTTTGAGGAGGAAAAAGGAAGAATGATCAATGGTTTATGAACAGTTCCTGGATGTTGTTCTCTTTGCTTATGTTTGTGTGCGTGACTATCTGGCCAAAACCAGATGATTCATTTCAAGACCATCTGTGGATTTGGGACACATCGAGATGAGAACTGCACAGGGAAATGAAGTCTTTCTGATCTGTCTTATGTCTGCACTTACAGACTCTTTCCCTCATCAAGTTGTCTTATTGTCTGGAAAGGGGACAATATGTTGTCACATTTCGTTCTGAAAAAGCCAAAAAATCGAGAAAAGTAATCGAAAATGTTTCTGAAGACATTTGGGAAGCCTGTTGGAATTGAGGCCCAGTGAAATAATACTTTAGAACGTTGCCAATAATTCAAACGCATCTTACTGAAGAAAATGATCAGGAAAAGCAGGCATTTGTGTCAGTTGCTCAGAACCTTGGGAAGTGGTGATCCAGTGTTTAAGAGCCAATGTTTCATTACTCCCTGAGGGTCGATCATTTGTCGGTCAAATTTTACAGGAATAAGAATGAACAATGAACACAAAAGTGTGTGTTCAACACACGTTGAAAGTCAAAAAATGACCGAATGTCCCAGGTGGATTGTTTTTCATTGCTTGAGGAAATGACATTGAAATTGAGATTGAGTTTGAGTTGCATGTTGCTTTTCTGAGACACTGCAAGGTGTTGGGTGATTGAACATCAGAGGATGTCGTGAGGACGTTCGGGCTCTTCTGTGCTCTGATTGCACCAGTCAGAAGGCCTGAGGAATGTCGTGATAGCAAAAACAAAACAGGATTTGAAGGGAGCGATACTTCGCACATTAATTATTCAAAACGAGGGAAATTGCTTGCAACAAGAATTGTGTCACGAAAGGATTGATCAGTGCTCTGGTAATCTGTCCCATTGTGCCCTCTTTATGAACACCACAAATCACATACGTCAACAGGTCATGGCACGCAATCGCCTTTCGTTCGCGTCGCAGAAAGCCGCGCAAGATGTCCCGTACACGTTCTGTTGAAGACAGCTTCATGCAGACTGCACAGAGGCAGAATCATTCCCATTGTTCACAGGACGGTAAAAACTGAAGAATTGTCGGAACTTACTCCATGGGTGACATCCTTGCCCCTCCCACAACCGAAACCTGATTTGATGTTCGTACGGCTGTGGCGTTTCTTTTTGAGGTCGGAATGTTCAGTGTTGTTCTTTTTGCAAGTTTGGCGGTTGGTTGTTACAGGATGACAAAGGCATCTGACATGCTGAAATATTTCTCCTTTCACTGAAGAACCACTCTGTTCCGGTATTCAACTCTTTTATCCAAAGAAAAAGGGACATTCATACACTGTTTCATCATGCAAAAGAAACTGGTCTTTGTGAGCCCAGTCCGTTGTGTTCCAAAAAGACAACAAACTTTTCGTGGCTGAGGGACATCATTTTGTGCGTCAGAAAATGAGAAACTCTGCATGGTTTGCCGAACGTCAAATCCAATCTGGCGTTCTCTTGAAGGACGGAAATGGAGGAACGTGGGAACGTGCACTGGTATATAGTACTTCCAAACTATTGACCTCACCATTCTGTTTCCCTCATCTGAACAGGAAATAAGACAATTTTCAGTGTTGAAGAATTAATGTCGATGTCTCGTCGTTCAACGGACCAAACTTCACAAAGTGCACCCGCGTGGGTGATGAGCAAAGCCCAGGATGCCCAAGGTCGTCATGGTTTTGTTTGTCAACGGAAATCTTTTACTCCTGTGCAAACTTTGTTTTCTCCAAGAAAATTTCTGTGTCAATAGAGCCGTATTTAACCGTAGTCCACAGAAGTCCTGTTCCTGCGGTGCATCCATCATTTCTTTTTCTCTGTGCAAACATAACTGTTATTGTGGCATGCCCGATTGAATTAACAGCTGAATGAAGATGGGGAGGTTTCATTGATGGATTGGTTATTTACACACAATGAGGCTGATTACTTTTTGGGTCAGAACAATCTGTTCCAAAGTCAGTTGTGTGTGCTTTGAAGAGAAGAAAGGATGAAACATTCTCTTCCAACCTCGTAAGGAGACTAGAAATGGAAGTTGTCACAAAAAAGCAAAACCCTGAAGTTTGGCAGTTGGAAAAATATCAGCTCCAGAACTTCTGTCTCCTGTGCGCATGTTTGTGGGAAGCTGAACATAAAACACGCCGCTGTTTGAGGTGGAGTGGCGCAGTTGCCGTTTTATTGTCGTTGGCAAGCGCAGGTGAAGAGACCAAATATAATATCACTGGTTTCTGTTTGATCAGGGTCGAGGTGGTGGAGATCAAATCAATTTCAGCCACTTGACTTTGCGTAACTTGAAAACAGATCTGGTATTCGACCACTGAACTGAGGATCACAACTGTTACTTCCACTTGGGGAAGAATGTCGCAAAAACAATCATTCAATCTGTCGCAGGTAAACTGAATACCGTGCCAAAGAACGCGGCAAAGAAGCAGTTAGCTGAAGGCATACTTTGGAATTCTGTGTTCTGTCCAGAAAATCTGGAGAAACAGCTAAAGACTGCTGTCTCTAGAAAGTCCAATGCGACGTTTACCAACTGGACGCGTCACGCTTCTCTCAGCTTTCAGCGAAAGATTACAGTCGTTTGAAGAGCCAGTGTGATTTCCACTGGATTTGTTGCCAATGACCCAATTACCCGTCTTGATGGCTGCAGATAAAGCTGGGCGTAAAACTCAAGTCTGTCTGTGTCGGGGCTGTAAACAGGCTCACGGTTGATTCTTGTCTGGGAAATTATTGGGCGACTGTCGTGGGCCACTGTGTTTTCAGTGCCGGGCAAGTAGTTTCTGAAGGTGTTTTATTTCGTGAATGACTTAACACACGTTACACAACATTTTATTGACTAGGAAAGTTAGGAAATGTACACTCCCTTCAAGTTATAGATCACTGTTTGTCCTTTAGGATGTCTTGAGTGTGAGTAGGATGGGAAAGATGTTTGGAAGCTTCTGGCACCGGATTTTTTCTCAACTGTTTGAAGGTTTTGAAGAAAAAGCCACAATGTCAAGTCGAGACTTCATGAGTTGCCGCTGCAATTCTGCCAGTTTACTCTCCGTGTATTCTCGTGTGTGACGCTCGTTGTTTCACAGAAAAGCAGAATGCAGTTACGGGCAAAAGTGATTGCTTTGTGTGATTGACTGGAATGTCTTGGAATGCATGTCTTTGTTCACATCAGCAAAATCAAAAAAGAAAATGCTCAATGAAAAATTTGGACCTGCAGGCAGTTTTCCAAGATACCATTCAGCACCTCTGTGTCTTGTCTTGAAGAACCTTGGAGCCCAGGGATGACCAAGGATCTACAGATGCAACCAGACTTTTGTGAATGAATTTCCACTGGTGAACATCAGGTCCAGTTTTCTCAAAAACAGCAGCACCTCGTTGGCCACTCCGCATCTTGTGAAAGAATCTGAAACACCCAAGACCTATTTCAAACACATTCTGAGCTTAACAGGAATCAGTTCAGATCAACATGAACCCAAAGATAGGCCTAATTCACACAGGACGCACCATGTCAGGCGCACGCAAATTAGAACGTTTTTCCCTTTGATGTTGCTTGCGTGCAGTGTGAACACTCCCATTGACCACAACAGGTCCCATTTGCTTGTTTTGCATTGAGCGTCATGTCCCGCGTCCTGTGTGAATTAGGCCATAAGGATAATGCCTGAAGTCCACTGCAGGCGTTTGGTCACTTTGTTGGCGACTTCCGGTTCCAAAGCAAACTCGAGTCTTTGGCCCAATCCACACTGGACACGCACAGGCAATGCAAGCAAATAGAATCTGTTGATGTGAATCCAGTGTGAATTGGTCGAGACACCTGTCTGGTCAGGGCTGCCTTGGAGGTTCAGTTCAGTTCTTGGGAACCGTGTATCTCGGCGTGTGCAGCACCGTGACGTCGACGTAGCACCTGAGGTCGCCGTCCTGCTGCTGCTTCCGCCAGACGTCGCGCTCCGACCTCCTGCACAGACACTTCATCCAGAAGAGGCGGCGCTCGATGAGCAGCATGATGGACAGCTGCTGCTGGCGCCACAGGTTGCAGCGCGTGATGCGGATCGTCTCGTACGACGTGTTCATCATGGCGATCAGCATGTTCATCAGCAGGATGACGCTCATGATGGCGTACATGATGATGAGGAGACGCGCGAACAGGATGTGGCGCGCGTCAGTGATCTGCTGCTTCTTGTCCAGATCCGTCACGACGTTCATCATGTCGTAGAAAACCTGCAACAGAGCAGAGTGACAAATCATATCTCAGGTCTTCTGCCCAAACACACGACCCGTGATATTCATTTCAGGCAGTTCCACCCAATTCATGGCCATGCACGTTGTTAATTTAGATGTTGTTCTGGAACGCTTCGGTTTCACCAGATTGATGTATGTGAATCGTTTTGATTGACAGGAGTCTTTTTGGTGTCTCATTGCCCCAAAGTCCCTGCAGTTTGTGCCAATAGTTTCTTCCCAAGCAGCAGTCATGAAAGGGCAAAGGCACTGAAAAAGCTTTGCATGCAGAACACCTCTGGTGAGACCTTGGGCAGGAAGCAAATACGTCCAAATTTGGTTTGGTTGTGCTGGGAAAAGGATTGAAAGTGGCTTGCTGGATTTGGGAGAAAAATCTATTTGATCTGAAAAGATCCTAACCAGGGAAAAAATGTACAGGAGGGTAATTCAATGGGTTGCTGGTTGCACAGCTTTATTCTACCACCTGATGCTGACTGCCAACATCTGCCACTAAGTTTAGCAATCCGTATGTTATCTGTGGAAAGCAAATTAAATTTGTTGAACTGAAATGCTCCTCTCTCAGGGGGATTTCGAAGCTGGAAACCAAATGAGATCGGTTTTAGTTGGAGAAAAGAAAAAAAGTTCAGGCTTGTCGACGTTGAGGTCAAAAAGCACTTTGTGTTTGCAAATTGAAGAAAGAGCCTCGTTTGTGATTCTCCATTCAGAGTGCAGGGACTTCTAATGGAGATTAAGTGGTTCTTTGTGCAAAAGTATCAACTTGTTCTCAACCTGATTTTATTTGCTGGACGGGCAAAAAATCGATTAGACAACCAAAAAGGTTTCGAGGAAAATTGAGAAAGCGAAAAATAAACGTAAACGGGATAACATTTGGCTAATTCATGATTCTCGTTAGTTGCTCATGGCTCTTTGTTGTTGAGCTCACCAGAGCGTCTTACCTTGTTGATGGCCAGGTCGGCATTGCGCTGGTAGGTGAACATGGAGTTCATTGCGAAGGAGAAAGCGATGAGAATGATGCCGTAAACTGTGAGGAAGTAGATGAGATCCCTGAAGAACATCTTCTGTATCATGATGGAGAAGCGGCAGGTGATGCGACAGGCCCGGGTGAAGAAGAGCACGAAGATCCAGCCGAGCAGCAGCGCCATCGCCAGCGACACGTCCTGGTTCTCGTCGTTCGACGCGTAGCGGAAGAACCACTCGATGAGGAAGTAAGAGAAGCCAACCCCGACGATTCGGTACGGACCGTTACCCGTGATGGTCCATTCAGACTCTATGCACTTTAGACACCGCTTGATGTAGTTTTGGTTGGACATGAACTGTATGCGGTACGGCTTGTTCCCGAACAGGTCCAGAATTTCTAGGACGATGTAGATGAACGGGAGGAAGAGGAAAAACGCGTAGCCGTAGTGCACCTCCATGAGAGATTCAGGAATGTTGGAGCCGTTGACACTGATGGGACTGCTGTTCGTCTCGACGGTGCAGGTCGTGAAGATGATCATGTAGGACAAGTGGACGACGAACCAGGCGATGTAGATCCAGCGGTACACGCTCCACTTGCAGACGACCAGGGCGTTGATGGGCTCCTTGTCCAGCAGGTCCGTCTCCTCGCCGTCCAGGTTCGCGTGCCTGGACAGCCGCTTGCTGTTGTGCGCCAGAATGTGCATCATCGAAAACTTGTTGTAGGTGTCGTAGGCGAAGCTAGTGATGTCTGTGACGTCATACGTGACCCAGGCCACGGAGCCGAGTTTGTTCTGCGGAATCTTGTAGATTTTCTCCAGGTTGATCATCACGTGGTGGAGTTTGGAATTCTCAACGGTCGCCAGGGCCATCGGGGTGTAGCCGTCGTGGTTGCGAATGGCCAGCAGTTCCCGGAACAGGTTGATCTGCATCTGGTTTCTCTCCAGCGCCCTCTGTTGCACGTTCTTGGTGCTGTAGACCAGCTGCTCCGCCCAGATGCCCGTCGCGTCCCACACAGCCTTCATCATCTGCTCATAGTCTCGGTCCGGAAGCTGCGTCGACTGCAGCACTATGGAATGCAGCATGGTGTTGCCGTCCATGTTCTTCAGGGCGAGGTTGCCGCCGTACGACACGAGGGTCTTGATCACCTCGGTGGAGCCGGCCCAGGCCGCGGCCGTCAGGCACAGCTGCCCGTGGTGGTGGCTCGTGCGGAAGTAGTGCCCATCGGCAATCTGGTTGATCAGGTTCGACCGCTCATCTGGACTCAGCGGCTGCAGCAGCTTCTCCACCAGCTCGACGTTTCCGTTCGCCACGGCGACGTGCAGCCCGGTCTGGTTCTTGTACTCCTCGTTCTCGTACTTGGCCATCAGCAGCTCCGTCGTGGCTTGCTGGACGATGAAGTCCACGACGTCGTGGTGGTTGTAGAGCAGCGCGACGTGCAGCACGGTGGCGGATGACTCGGGTTCTCTGAGCTCGCGGTAGCTGAGCTCGAGACCGCTCTTCTGCACGATCTTGCACAGGATGCGTAGCACGTCGAGCTTGTTGAGTTTGACGGCGCGGAAGAGCGTCGTGACGAACTGCTCGCGGTCCTCGTGCAGCATGCGCGCGTAGTTGGCGACGAGCGCCTGGACGCCGGGCAGCGCCTTCTCGTCCTGGTTGATCTCGGACGCCGTCATCCCGTACCGACCCTTGCCGGCGTCGTGCCCCACGATCTTCAGGCTCCGCTTCTGTCTGTGGGTAAAAAGAAGAGGACATACTGAGAGTTGCACACCATGGACCTTTCTTGTTTTTCGTGCCCGTTGGTTGCAAATTTGATTTGTCTGATTTCTTTTTTTTTTTTTTTTTTTTTTTTTTTTTTTTTTGAAAAACAAGGAATTTGACAACAATAAACATAAGAAAAATTATATTAAAAAATAAAAAACAATTGGATAAAAAAAA
>JAAUYG010144662.1_pt1 | contig 10959 bp, 9 predicted proteins | sample 7278091 | NCBI WGS metagenome assembly JAAUYG01 (sample SAMN14350201, study PRJNA611818) | marine sediment metagenome | isolation source: surface marine sediment (0.6m) | place: French Polynesia: Moorea | collected 2018-08
ATTTATTTATTTATTTATTTATTTAAGAACATTTTTATACAGGGTAGACCTGTAAGCGACAAAGTGCTTTTTCTGCCCAGGCGCCCTGTTAAACAGTACAATATACAAATATGGTAAGAATACAAGGATACATAAAACTTGGTATCAGCTAGAACATCTAAAATATCATTCTTTTATACAAATTCTTCAAACTCATGGATACTTGGTGCCTTAAAATCAGAGAGAAACGTAGACGCCGAGTCACGTGAAGAGGGCCATTTAGCTCCACGATTGGCCTTTTTCCCAATTTTTTAGAATTTGCCAACTCGCCTGCTAAACTTTCAAACTGTCAATAACATGTTTTTTCTTCGTTTTTTTTTTTTCCTTTTTTTTTCCTTGTCGGATTGCCAGGAAATGCACAACCTATATTTCCCCAATGTTGCCAACGTGTCCATGGACAGTGGCTAATATAAGTTGAAAGTTATGGCAGTACTGTTGAAAATATTGATACCAACACATTTTGCAAAGTGCATGGAATGACCTCAAACTGATCTCATCCAGCTTGGCATAAAACAGCATCCTAAGATATGTAATAGCTAATATCCCCCCATTTTAGCTAATATCCCCCCATTTGAAAGGATAATTGTCAGAAAGAAGTCGGATTAAATCCGTGGGATGAGTAGCGTGTTGAAATTTTAGGTCTTGTCTTAAAAACTTCAAAGGGTCATATTTGCAAATTGCTATAATTACAAAGTATCATTTAAGAAATTTTCAGAATATTTATCATGAAATTTGCCTGAAATCGGATACGAGTTCTGTAGTGTCGCTGTCTTTCTTTTTTTTACTATATGGAAAACTTTTGAACAAAAATAATCGTGGAGAAATGGCAGCTATCCACCTGTCTCCCAAAAAGTTTTATTCCACCCGATAGGTTGTGATCAAACACATTTTGCGGATGCACGGACGGACGACGAGCGCCGGTGCCATGACATTAGCCCTTTTGGCACAGTCGAGCAGAGCTAACAATAGAGAATGATGATGCATCGCTCGAATTCAAGGCCGTCTGACAGGCATATATGAGATGTTTGTAAATATTTTACAATTGGTGTCGTCATTCTCCAATGTGACCAAATATTTCGGGGACCGTACAGTGCATCATCTGCAATTCTGTACAACTCGGCCTTTCTCCGGCCCCCGTTCCTTCCTATATTATAGAGAGGCAGAATAGGGCTACATCTCATACACTATGATACAAAATACAGTAAAGACACGCAGATGTTTTCTTGTTGAAAATTATAACCACACAGACGATTCGCTAATAATTTTAATAGCGTGAATTTTTTAGGTCTCCTTTGTACGTATTAAGGTTTGTCGGTTATCTTATAAATGCACTCAAGAGATTGCTCAAGAATTGGCCTTTCTCTACTAGAATTTTGTGCGTGTTAATTTGCGCTTTAAATGCATGCCAAACTGGATTTCCATCCCATATGGCTTTTCATCCCATGTGAAATTAAATGTAAGACAGGGCCATCTAGTTTATCTACAAAAATCTTAATCATGTGCTTTCGGTTTCTACTCACCTATGTGCCTAAAGTATGTACTTAACTATGGTACATTCTTAAAACATGACAAAACATATGACTAATTGGCATTTTTTGAACTTGCTGTGGATGGTTCCAACTTTTTATGACAGTACATCACTGCTATTCTTTCTGGTATACTAGGGATCTCTGGAATAGTCTGGCTCCCACAAATTCTCTAACTTGTGCTGCATGCTGGTGTTGCGTGTTAGTTTTCGCGGGTTATACGACTGCCTTGTTTTATACCTATAGCACTTCGGATAAAGTTACTCTTAGACCTGACTGCGAATATGCATGCATGAAATTACCTTTGTGAATTTCATAGTAATTTATTTGCAACATTTAACATTTCCTCACTAATGGTGTTATTTTGTCAGTAACGTTGGCTTTATTGTAACAGTTCGTGGTTGAGCTGTTATGGATTGTGAGGACTTACGCTGGAGTTAAAACATGAAAATCCTGCTGTACGATTTACCTAAATTCACAACTCTACTTTGTTTCCTTCAGCTATGCCAATCTGCTGACGCTACCTTGCTATACCCCTACGAGGAAACGTGGTCGAACGAACCACTCCCGACTGGAGGAGAGTTTCCAGTGCACATGCTCAGCCAGATGCCTTCCTGGCTGCTCCTGGAAGCTCTGTTGTTCCTGATCCCAAATATAGCATGGCAGCTGTTCGCCCGCAGACTCGGCTGTCCCTTGTCCATCATATGCTCACGGGTCCAGGATTTGCTCTCCTTCGCATCCCAGGAAGTTACCAACAACGCTGTAAAGGATGCTACCACTCTGATCAGTGGCTACTGCACCCGTAACGCCAGAAGCAGGAAATCGTCAAACGTATTCTTCTGGTGTTACGGAAACCTGCTCTGCGTTGGTTATTTGTGTCTGATGGTGATCCATATAGTAAATGTAATCGCGCAGTTTTTCGTCTTGAGCTCTCTGCTAGAGATGCCGTATTGCAAGTATGGGTTTGAATCCTTAGCGATCAGGTTGCAGGCAGGAATGATTACGTCGGAACTGGAGAAATCAATTCTTGATCGATATTCTCCGGATAAGATATATTTCCCCAAAGACCTTGTATGTGCCTTTAAGGTTCGACATCATCGAAGAGTACATAGATATAACGTCCAATGTACCTTTCCCATGAGCGATTTCCATGCTAGCCTCCTTTTGTTCATCTGGTTGTTTTTATTTGTGGTTATCGGGGTTACTGCAGTTAAGACGGGCATATTTCTCTGGGAATTTTTCTTCCGTAGTCGTATAGGGCCAGACGTGATTATATATGATGGTAAAAGAGGGATTGATGGTCGTTATCCAATACGAGGAGGCCACCATCAGGCAACCTTGAAAATGACGGAGTTTCGATCATCGTTCCTAGGCCGTGATGGCTTGTTCATCTTATATACTATATTCGAAAATGCGGGAAGCGTGATCGCAGATCGAGTTTACACGGAGCTGTGGCGATCCTATCAGGGCGACCAGTCTGACAGACGTTGGCAGACGGAACAATGTGCTACCCGGGAAACCACTGTCTACAGTGACGTCATGGCAGGTATTAGGCAGCAAGAGAACCCACGTGGATCCCAGGCAGCGGATACTACCAGTGAGATAGGTGGAGGGCAGCATACGGAACTCGTGCCAATGTTGGCGACGTCGGAACTTTAGAGTTATAATCAAACGACTACTAGCATTGGGCAAACAGTGATCCCAGTCGACCCCAGTGGACCAGTGCAAAGAAATCTGTGGTGCCGTAACATTTTCTCTAATCCCAGGTGTAGTGTCGTAGTTAATGTGATACAGACGGATCCCTCTACGGCTAGAAAATTAGTTCTCCCCTGTCATTGTCAGCGTATGTATACATATGTAAGTGGTTAATAAAGTAATTCGGAAGCAGCCATGTTTGTGTGATCACGAGATACTTCACCAGGTTTGATGTGCTTTGCAGAAGCACGTACTGTGTGAGAACGATGTGCATGGAAAGGGCTCTATCTTAGTGCCATATCTGTAAGAAGAATCTATACCCCTGATTGTATATAGGCCTAGGAAGAGCCATGTATGTAAAGGAACTAAAATCATGGGCTAGTACGGCATATGAAGTTTCAGCAATATAAGCTATGCGCATAGAAAGATGCTAATGTATATTATTATGGACACTGGTATAGTTGGTGTCACGTGACGTCACGTGCCTATACTAAATCAAACGACAGTATTTCGTATTAAATATTTTAGACATTGGTTTCAACATTACTTAATGTGATAATTAACGTTTACCTGTCTACTGGAACCATAAGATAATAGTGTAAGACACGTGTTATTGAGGAGCTTGTGAAAATAAAAGTGTACCTGAACATAGAAGAGTGTTACTCTTTGTAGCGAAAGTGATCACCCAAGAGGACATTAAAATAGTCAGTCGATGTGTTAATATTATATTCCTTACAAGAATTGCTTCATTATATAGTTACAGCTTACACGTCATGCTCTGGTTCTTGTCGTCAGTATACTTATTCTCTGTAGACAAGGTATGCACATGGCTTAGTATGGCGTTACAATTGGAAAAATTTCCATTATTTAAGCACTTAAATACGATTTTTTTTGTTTTGCTCTGCAATTCATATCTGAAATATTTATCCTGGTGATTCTCACATGAAGTACAAAGTTGTTTTTTTTCAAATTTGGCAAATTAAAATTTTAAGGACTTTTTGTCATTTTCCTGATGCTCATGGGACCCTCTGGGAACGAAAATTTCGAAATGCTATCCTTTCTACAAATCGCTCCCGAATTCTTTGAAATTTCTCCTGAGTTTTCTTCTTTATTATCCTCACAAGAGTGCTTTATTTGATGTTTGAAGTTGAAATTAAAATTTTAACGATACTTCGAAATTTTGCCATTACTGCCTATGTCAAAAGTTAACATAAGGTCAAATGGGAGACTAAGCTGGGCGTAGGATGAAACAGATTGAAATTGGGGAAGCAGGGACACACCAGGAACACATACCGGTATGTGGGGAACCTGAACATTGTACTGATCAAGGCCATTTTCGGATAATTTGGTGCATTTTGCCCAAAATGGCATGTAACTTGAAAATAGCTGGCTGTAGAGTGAAACATATCGAAATTATGGATTCCGGGACACCAGTAACGCATACACAGGGTACCATTGACTGTTTAGTGGTCAAAGTCTGTTCGGGTCATTCAGTGTATTTGTCTCAAAATAACCTGTAACTTGAAACTGGCTGGTCTCGTGAATTTGAAACAGAAATAAAATTTTGATTCCGGGATACTAGTAAAAACATATCATGCATATGGCGTACTTTGAAATATTCAAGGTTACTTGTTTCTCTCTAAAAATGAATTGTAATTCAAAAAGGTTTGGTCTTAGAGCAGAGTGACATTTTGGACTCAGGGACCATAGCCCAACGCATACCTTGTAGTGGGTAATATCATATTGCAGTCATCATGGTCAAGGTGTGCATTGTCTAAATGTTGTTATGATCGAACATTTGTACCATGCTTTCAATTTTCTTCAAGCAGAGCGTCAAGGTCCATGGACGTGTTCTTGGTCATTCAATTACGATACGCACAATTAAATCGAGGAGTTATACTCTCAAAGATTAAATGGTCGTTTTAAATAAGGGTTTTTGTACAGTCAAAGCTTCGCGAGGATTTGGCTAAAATCTTCTAGCATGATGTACCTTCCATACTGTAAGTGTAAGCATCACATAACACATGACAACGAATTTAACCAGTGTGAGGTATGGGCTCAGGGCGTTTGCAGGCGGCCTGGGCTGGTCAGGTCGACACGGCACAGAAGGCAGGCACTTTTTGGCCGAAATTCAATGGCATATGGAATGCCTGGGGAAAACTGACACATCATTGCGCTTGAAAGCCGACATGAAGAAATAACTATGTGCTTTGATACGAAAAAATAGTCCAGCTTAAGGTAAAATGACACGTTAGCCAATATGTAGTCAGTGGTAACGAACGCTGTAGATTGTGGATCGGGTAACGACAAAGAACAGGAAGTGAGCCTTGGGACGGCGTCAGGCATGGGAGGCGAGCGGCGTCCCCTCTGCCCTATTGTGTCCCTGAGGTTAACAGTACTACCCTATAACTGCCATGTCGTCAGCAAAGAGCACCATTCCAGCTTTTATAGCACGAAAGAAGGGACATAAAGGAACAAGGAAGTTTGAGACTATACTAATATAAAGCCTGTTCGGCGGAACTGGGTAGGCGTTGCATTTGAATATTAACGACCGCGGTAACACAGCTCATGCTGTACATGCTGTATAGGTCGTGGTAAGGAAGTCTGTTTAAAGCATTGCCCATTTGCAGGGTGCGGTTGGACATATAGCACTGCAGTACGTTTGACATCATATTCACTTGTGAACCATGGCGGTATCCCGCCACCTGTCTAACTTGGACTACCTGTGTCCAGCCCCAGGGTTTGTCAGCAGACTCCATGGCGTCTACGCAGTTACCATGTTCTGCATCCTGGCCTTTCTGCATGTCAGCATGAAGACGCTGTATTTCGGAACAAACATTGCTTGCTGGACTCCTTCGTTTTTCACAATCGAGCAAACCACCTACATCCACAAGGTACGGTAACAAGGATATTTCTGATAAACTTTGGCTGAAATCGGCACAAACTGTAGCGTGAGTGGTATCTTGAAATTTGTAGGATGTCATGGATTAAGCCAAAAAAAAAATACACATAAAATCTCTTGTCAAATTTTGTAACATTTGGCAGATATGTAAGAAATGTAAGAGCCAGTACTAACCCAGCATCATCATATATCGTAAGTCTTGACTAAATTCGGATCAAAACTGTGACAGGGATGCGGCATTGTTTAGCTCCTACATGATCCCATGTCAAGAAAACAAACAAAAATCACTAAAATTGAAAAATTGAAAACTTTGACCAAAAGTTGTTTTAGAATATTGTGGCTGGCTACATTTTCACATAAAGATCCACCTATGAATTTCTGAGAAAACGTGTTTTACCGATAGATCTAAGGACGGCGGATGCCTCCACCGTGACACTGGCTCTGCTGACACATTCAAGCAAATTTAAAAGTAATGAATGATAATATATTACATGAATTGAAAGCCGTCTGCTTGCATATTTGAAATGTTAAAATATATCTAACACATCAATCGCCATTCGCAACTAGACTCAAAATATTCGGGTGAGGTGGGGTGTACAATATCTACAACGCTCTAACCATCAGCTCTTATGACCAATCATTTGCTATATAGTCTATAATATAGATAGCTAGAATAAACATATATTTGGCATTATGCGGTATGTGTTACAAAAGAGGAGCTCGGATATTTGTAGTGTTGAAAATTTTAACCAGACAAATTACAACAAAAGCACATCTTGTTTTGTTACTGTTCAGTTTTAATGGATGGTTTGTTTCTTAATTTCAGGCATGCCTGTCAGGTAGCTCGAGAGTGACCCCCTACCACGATGAAACCGGACCGATTCCAGAAGGACCAGAACAAGAGGCTCCTTTGTATGCCCACATGCCTTCCTGGTTGCTGCTGGAAGCCCTTTTGTTCCTGATCCCAAACGTAGTGTGGCAATTGTTCACCCGTAGGTTAGGGTGTCCTCTGTCCGTTATATCCTCACGGGTCCAGGATTTGCTCTCGTTCACATCTCAAGACGTTACCAACAAGGCGCTAAAGGAAATCGCCTCTCTGATCAGGGGCTACTGCATTCGTAACACAAGAAGTAAGAAATCATCTTACACTTTCTTCTGCTGTTACGGGAAGTTGCTCTGCATCGGTTATTTGTTCCTGATGGTGATGCACACAGCAAATGTAATCGCGCAGTTTTTTGTACTGAGCTCTCTCTTAGAGATCCCCTACTACAGGTATGGGTTTGAAGTATTAACAGCTAAGCAGCAGCTAAAACTGAATAAGGGTGGAAATGAATCATTGTATGGTATAGATTCTCTGGTGCACACTACTTACACAGAGCCAATATCTTTCCCCAAAGTCGTGCTATGTGATATTCAAGTCCGGCGTCTTGGAAACATACATAGATATACAGCGCAGTGTATCCTCCCTATGAGTGATTTCAATGCCAGTCTCCTTCTGTTCATCTGGTTCTTTCTATTTGGGATCGCCTGTCTTACTATAATTGGGACGGTCATATTTCTTTCTGAGATTCTTTGTGGTGGCTGTATAGGGCACGACGTCACAGCTCTAGTTTCTGGTGACAACGAAAAACGTTTCCGTCATGACAATCCAACAAGAGGAGACAATCGCCATGCCACCATGCAAATGAAAGAGTTTCAATCTATGTTCTTAGGCCGTGATTGCTTGTTTCTGTTGCAAACCATATCCGAAAATGCAGGAAGTGTGATCACTGAATGGGTTATCGTGGAGCTGTGGAGATCCTATCATGGCGACCAGTCTGGGAACCATTGGCAGATGGAAGAACATGCTACCCGGGAAGCCGTTGTCGATAGCATGCATTGTAGATTCCATGCAGGGGCATCTACGGGTGACATGGCCAGAGGGCAGGACGTTGAACTCCTGCCAATCGTGGCGACACCAGAAAGACACAACTTTAACCATGACCCACCAGCTTATGATAAAGCGACCATCCCCCAAGCTGCGACACCATAACAGGAGACCAACCCAGAGAAACCTGTGACGCCACAACCAAGTGTAGTCCTAGGTGATGGGATGTGCCTTTTAAGAAACATTTGGTGTAAGAACTGTCTACATGCATATGACAATAACATATTACATTTACATGTCAAAATGTCCCTAATACTATGCAGGCCATGTGCATCCCTAAGAAGAATCTCTGCCGCTCATATGATGCAGTAGGAATGCTGCATGGAACTATTGAAGCATTTGCCTAAGCAAGAGTTTACTATAATTTGATCTACATGTATGTGCATAGAAAGATGCTATTATAAATAAATGTATCTTAGTTATTACAGTGGTGTAATTGCTGTAATGTGACGTCACATGCTAAACCAAACAATTGCATCTGTGGTAAAATATTTTAGATATTTTATATATCCCTATGTACTGAAGCTATGAAATATATACAATAATACATAATGTGAAAGATGTTATTAACAGCAGTGGCAGATATATGGTACTTGACACATATCACACAAATGTTCCATGGTAAAAATTATGCTACAAGTGCATTGAAAGACCCTAAAATGACATTAACCACTATCATGTCAAATGAGTCCCATCTGCTTATGTTACTGGTGCGTCCGATTTCTAGCTGCCACGTCGCTTTGTTCTACAACCAACCATTATCAAGTTACAAACCACATTTTGAAAGTAAACGGAATGATTAATGATATTGAGTAATAATCCTTTACCCTCTAGTGCTAGCCGTCTCGAGATACAATCCATTTGAAATGAGGTGCACTGAAGATGACCCCCAAATGACCTTGAACATTCAAAGATTGTGTCCATAGGATGAAACGAGTTGAAATTTTGGACCCATGGGTTCTAGTAGAATGTATATGGGGTATCTTTGACCTCATTCTTTTGTCACAAAATGACAAAAATGCATAAAGAATAAGGGGAATCTTTGACCTTGTTGTGTTAAGGTCACTTGTCTAAAAATAGCTGATAACTCAAAAATGGCCTGCTATAGGTGAAAGGGATTGTGAAATTTGAGACTTACAGCTTATTGTAGAACACATATTGTGATACCTTTAACCTTGTAGTCTGAAAGACATTTTGAGGTTATTCAGGGCACTTGTTCCAAAGAGGCCTGTAATTTCAAAACAACTCATTTTAGAGCATTTGGGATTGAAATTTGGGAGCCGCAACTACCAACAGAGAATATATAGGGTATCTTTAACCTCATAGTATTTAAGCTCATTCTGGGCCATTTGGGTCAATTGTTTCAAAATGACCTTTAACTCAAAATGCCAGGCCATAGAGCAAAACGCATTTAAGAGAATATTGAGGTCCTTGGACCTCCTGCTGTCCTTGGCATTAACACGGAAGCTATGGCAGTGGAAATTTCAAAGCGCCACTTTAAATTTTCCCACATTTCTTAAACCAGTGAAATGAAAGCTTTTGTGGAATTTTTATATTGGTGCCTTCACAAAAGTGTTATGGTCGGTATTCGTCATAGAAGGTTATTATTTGAAATGAGTACATAAAGTAGAAGACAAAATTTAACAGTATTTTTTTATGGAAATTGAGAGTTATAACTAAATATGAGCTATAAATTCTACAAGATTTCACAGAACAATGTAATGATGATTTCACACCGAAACAGTACTACACCACAATTCTTAGTTACTACATATTTGTCCATTCAGCTAATGAGTTGTACAGCATACAATAACGTAGACTTCTGATGTGAAGGTATCTTAAATGTTGCACTGAAAAGTTATTTCAGAGAGGAATTGCGAGTTATTGTCTTTGACTCTTCGGATCTTCAGTAGAAGATGTGCACTAGTGTGATTTCACAACCTGATTGAGGTTTTTTTTCCTCGATAGGGGCTTTCAAATGAAGGCAGGCCTCAGAAATAAACTCAACAATAGTGATTCTTTCAGCAGACAACGTATCAACAACTCTCGGTATCTTATTTGGTATGTCCACGCCAGGAAACCTGAGAAACAGGAAACACAGTCAGAAACTGACCGAAACAGGTGTCAGCTGTACAATAATCAATATGTGGCTTTACCACAAAAATGGCAAGTTGTTGTCACCCTATAGAGACAGTTTTACATAAGCTTCGTTATTCAGAAGTCAACGTCTGAATATAGATCACCACTACTGTTTAACCACACCACACAATTGCTGCTTCAACGTAGTGTCTTAATACAGAGAGCAGGAATTCTGTCACCATATGGGTAGACACTATCAGTCCCTTTAACTCTCTCTGTATTGTGATACAGTAACCTTCTTTGAAGAGGGTGGGTGGGTTCAAAATGCTTAATCTACTACTGACGTTTATGATTAATTTTCAACCATTCCGAATGTTCTCCGCTACAAACCCCACACGGGTTACTTCTTGGAATATTGACCAGGGCTAAGGCTTTACGTTAACACCCATTTACTATATTTAAAATATATTCTGTTGCTTTTATTTATCTGTTATATGTTAAAGTGTAATTTGTGGGTACCTATATCTAGATTGTTGTGTGGTGTCGTCGGGTCTGTCGATTGGGTCTAATGGATGGCTCATTATATCGAACATCAGAAGAGCCATACAGTTTGTCCAAAAATTGAACTGAGACAGGATGGATGTCCTAAGGACTGTTAGTTTTTCCCCCATAATTAAGTACATAAGACAGTCGTCCTAATGCACTTAGCTGTTTGCCTGCACGTCTACATAATTAAACCCCGCCCATGCGTTGCATGGCGGGGTTTCTTACTTTGCGTTTGTCCGTCTGTG
>JAAUYG010146950.1_pt1 | contig 10958 bp, 6 predicted proteins | sample 7278091 | NCBI WGS metagenome assembly JAAUYG01 (sample SAMN14350201, study PRJNA611818) | marine sediment metagenome | isolation source: surface marine sediment (0.6m) | place: French Polynesia: Moorea | collected 2018-08
ACCGCCGGGCAGTACGGGAAAGAGGCTTTCCCGCCCTGTCCGTCGGTAAGCGACTAGAAGTCGTTATAATATACTAAAGAGGGTCGAAGGGAGGCTAATACACTACACTACAATTCCTACAGTTATGATTCTTTTTGGGACGAAACCTTTTCTGAATAATTCCTGTAACATTCCATACAAAAATTGCTACTTGGAATTTGAAATTTCAAATTTAAACTTAATAAACAGATTGAAACTTAACATTGTGGCCAATGGAAAATAAAATGAATAAAAAGAGTTGTCAGTATATCAGAAATGGCTAATCATAGGGAAATAGAGTGAAATTTGGGACTCCGGGGTAGTTGTAACATGTATATATGCTACCATTAACCCCTTAGTCGTTTTGGGGTCATCCAGTACACTTTTTTTTCAAAATGGCCTGTAACGCAAAAATAGGTGTCCATAGGGTAAAATAGACTGACCTTTGTGACTCAGTGGTAATTGACACATGTATTTGCTATGTTTGACATTTTAGTGTTCAATATCATATCTTGGAGTCATTCAGTGCACTTGTGTCAAAATTGCCTGTAACTTGAAAATGGCTTGCTGTAAAGCGAAATGGAGTGAAATTTGGGACTCGAGTATTTATTGCGTGGTGTTAGATTAATGTTTCAGAATTTATTAAGACCACCTCAGGTCACCTGGGGCCAGCTCCTCAAAAAATCTGAAGTCCTCTAGTCATCTTAAGCTTGGAAAGACTGTGGTTACCATGGTGATTAGTGAAGTTCAGTCCATTTCTAGGCTTAATATTTTTCCAGAAACCTTTAAACAAACTATATGTCTGCCCACCTTGGCTTGTGGCAACATGAGGGCATGAAAAAAAGCTCCACACTTCAAGAATAGACCAGACGCCTGTTCAGTTCAGCGAACACAGCAAACGTTTTGTTTTCTGTTTGCAACAGCAAACAGTCTGCGCGGTGAACGATTGCTGTTCAGCAAACGGTCACATGTCACTAATATATATTCCAATTCTTCCCTTATCGCCCATAGTCTCGGCGATATAGGGTACTTCTGCGTTATGAGAAAGACCCTATGGGCGCCGCCATCTTTGTTCGCTACGGCAAATACTCCGATTTGTTGTTTGCTTCTGTTCAGTGAACATTCGCTGAGAACAGTCATTCAGTAAAGCAAATGTTCAACAAAACGTTCACTATCTTCGCTGAACTGAAAGGACACCAGGGCTGCATTCAGACCAGGGACCATGGCGAATGTTTGATTGAACGTTTGTTCAGCTTGCTCTACTGAATGACTTCGCAGCCAACATTTGCTAAATGGAACCAAACGAAAAATCGAAGAGTTTGCTGTAGCGGTGCCCATACAGTCTTTTCATAGCAAAGGTACCCGATATCGCCCATGCTATGAGCGATAAGGGGAGTATTGGAAAACATTGCTAACACATGACCGTTTGCTATTAAAACGGTAGTTGTTCAGCGAATGGACCGTTTGCGGTTGCAAACCGAAAACGAGTCTTTTGCTGGTCTGAACACAGCTCAGTTATGCATGATACACACTCAAATAAATTTACATGTAGCTGAAAGTTATGCAAGATATGCAGGAATCTACAAAGCCGCACGATTAAGTGTCCAAAAGCCAAATATTAGGTGCAGTAAATTTTCACATTAACACAACCAAGAACAGAGATCCATATTCATGAACATATACATCAGTTTTCCTGACCGTAACTGCTTTGCACCTGTCCTGCCTATAGCAACCTTGCAATATTCCTTTGTGGGAAGCACCTTCAAATCCAAATGTTAATTTAAATGGAGTTTAATTCTTGCCAATGTCTTTTATTTACAGTCTTTCCACGTATTCCATGGTAGATTTTATTATTGTACTTTCAATTTGTGAACAAGTTATCCATGCTATGCCACCTACCGGGTATCCTTGCAAGTGGCATGTTGTACCACATCTTAATATACATCATATTAAATCATGTCATTTCCAAAACATTCGGTTATAAAATCAAAATGGTGAGTATTACATATTAAGTTTAAACATGTCGGAACAATTTCCTTGAATCTTGGTATTCCCTGAATGAAGTTGTATACATAACAGAGCATGAAACATTTTTTGCCCCTCTGCTGTTTTAATACCTTACAAATGGTATGCTCAGACAAGATTCCCAACAAAAGGTAGCCCCTTACTGTAGTAAGTATTCACATGATTTATAGTGTTGTACAGTGGTTTCTCAGATTTAAGACCCCTTCATTTAACAATTCCTTGCATTTTAAGACCAGCCATCAATGGCACAACTCATATTTTTAATATAAGTGTACTTACATGTTAAGACCACCTTCAATTTAAGACCGTTATTTTTCTGGCTGAACGGGTGGTCTTACAATGCAGGGACCTCTGTACTAGTATACTAGAAAGTCTTAAACTTGTAAGACTTAAAAGATTGTAACCTCCTGGGCCCATGCAAACACTATATAATAACAAAATATCTTCTAAAGCTTCAGTTGGACTGGTTTTATAAATGGCAAACTCTGAACTCCACAGATGTCATCTATTGGCTTTATTAATACAATAAACAAAGTTCACCATCAAAACCTAAAACTAATTTCAATTCAAGTGATTTTGCGAATTTTTAGTCCCATTCGTCGTCGATCTCATCTTCCCGTTCTGCATTGCCTTCGTTCTCCACTGGTGGTGCCACTGGTCGAATGTTGTTGAGAAGTTCTCGCATGGCATCCATGAGCTGTACCATACCCTGGCGAAGGTTCTGTCCCCCCTCGGCTCCAGCTGCGGCCTGCGGAACGTCTTCGACCACTTCCTGCAAAATGAAACCCCCAAATTCTGGATCAACATGTATAATTGCCTCTTTGACAGCATAGCACCTTACAGCATATAAAGTTATACGGTGTGCAGATCCATTCTATGAAAGGGTCACCAATATCGAAGCACTAATATAGAGAAATCAATATGATTTTGGAAAATTTCAATACACTGCAGGCATGTACACACATGGACTTGCATGTACAATAGACCATAGCTGAAACACCTGGCGCACCTGTAGCTTTGGTCATTTTTGGATGGACTTGGTAGGTGGGAAAATATTGAAAGCTGCCATTTTCTGGCTTCTTACAACATACATGTAGAACTTGTTTTTACTCTGTACTCGAGAGGAATGCCTAACTTTCAAGGCACTTTTACAGCACACATGTATACAGATGACCTTTTGATACCGGAAAGACATGAACACTTACCATAGATAATCTGCGCATGTGAAATTGACTTTACACGTACATGGTGTAGGTCTAAGTTCTACAGATTATTCTGACAACAGTATTTTTAGTACATTGTACTTAGAATCCAGCAGGCTTCATTATTACCAATACCTGTGGGTTATACCCTGGCAGCAGGGACTGGAGAAAGGAGGCCAGTGGATTAGCGTGCTGCTGAGCTCTTCTTAATCTGAGGTAAGCAAACACAATGCTTTAAAACAGTACCAACTATTATTATAGGGAGGTGTGTCTTTGCTGGGTAGTGTATACAGTGAATCTCAGAACTGAAGCCACGAAATGAATGCGATGTACAAAAGTGGTCTCAATTGTGATGTGGTCTAATTTCTGAGACTACAAAACATTGAAAATCCAGTTTTGTAATGGCTGGGAAGTGGTCTTGAGTTAATTCTGGGGTGGTCTTAATTCTGGGGAGGTCGCAAAGTGAGATCCCACTGTACTGGTATCACTGTATCAGACATCACTGCTGTACAGTGGTGCCTCTAGTTTAAGACCACCCATGGGACCAAGCAAATATGGTCTAATATATATTATTTATTATTTCGTTACACAGAATGGCATTTTCGGAACCAAATCAAGTGGTCTTACACCAAGGTGGCCTTAAAATAAAAGTGAAAAAAAATAAAACAGTCCACTGTATACATGTATAAAGTATATTGTCTTGGAGGTCCATTGACGAACTTGCACAGCCGCAAAATGCAAACTGTTATAACATTCACATTCCAGACTTTTTGCAAAGATGCATAAGCTCCCTTCTGAACTGAAACATTAATTTAAAACTCCTACAAAAAGCCTGTGCCTTAATTCCCTTAAATCAGAGCTTATACTTGACAATTTGGGTCACTCAAAGCAAATATTTGTACAGTTGAAAACTTTCAACTGTTAAGTTAAATTTCCTCTCCTTTCAAAATGTTCAATTGCAGTCAGTGTATGGAACATAATATTATATGTTTAACTGTAGCATAGAATAAACAAGGATGTACTAAAGTCTAAATATGCTATACTTATGTATGTATTTTATGTAATCTACAGGGGAACACATGTATTTGAGCAATACATGTATTTGAGCACTGACCTCTGCGGCCGTGAGTAAGAGACGATGGAATCCGAGGGAGGCAACGGGTCGTAGCTCATGACAGGAGATTGCGACACTTCCTGGATAGACAAAACATACAATTGCTTCAAAAGAACTAGTGTGAATTAGTACCGGTACCGATATATCTGCTAGATCCATCTGTGGTTGTGAGATACTGACACTAGTTTGCTTAGATCATAAAATACAAGACTATAGTACAATACTCTTTCTAATCAGACTGCCATATTCGCTCACAAAATACAATATGTTCACACAGGAGAGGTGACTGGTACATATCATACAGTACCGGTAATCAGGAAATTTGCATTAATAATAGTTTTTCAGAGTGTATAAACAATTCTATACAGCATAATTTAAGGCAACAATTTCCTTTTCCATGGTTAAGATCCTTAGTTGATTTGGTATTTTATAGCCCTTGGTATAATACACGGATCTCCTATCGTCAGTTCAAGCATACTATGTACAGTGAAACATGCATATAAAGACTACCCAAGGGACCAAGAAAATGTGGTATTTATAAGCAGGTGGTCTTTAAATACAGGTGGTCTTTAGAGCAGGTTTGACTGTACCAGTCATCTTGGGCCCTAGAGTGATCATTGTAAGCCGATTTCTGCACACTCCTTATTCATGTTGTAACAGGAATAGAATAGGGGGACTTGGATGACAAATGTTCCTGTGTATCACAATACTCAGATGACTCAGATGTGTGCACAGTGGTCCCTGCATTTTATGACCACTCATACAGCCAGAAAAATAGGGTCTTAATAAATTGAAGGTAGTCTTAAAATGGATGGGTACTTATATTGAAAATATAACAGTTGTAACGTGTTTGCTGGATGGCCAGTACAGTAGTCCCTCTCTAATAAGGCCATCCTATTTGCAAAGAAATTGTGGCCACATTAGAGAGGTGGCCTTTGGTGAGAGGGAGAAGTACATGTATATGTATTGATAGCAGTAGCGACAAAGATTTATGAGCTAAGTAGAGAGGGTGGCCTCTGTTGAGAGTGGCCACTAAGAAAGGGACCACTGTATTAAAATGGAGGGAACTGTTAAATGGTGGCATCTTAAATCGCAGGGACTGTATATCTAGTTCACTGTATATCCCAATACTGGATTTTAGCAAAATGAAAAGTCTAACTGGAGAACTGGCCGTAACATGGCATGGATTTAGAGCATGCGATCTTACGGGCGGCAGAGCTGCAGTTGCTGCCTTTATCTCAGACATGACTATGTGGCGTAGAATGTTCCGTGGAGTTCCCTGATATCGAGACTGCCGTCTGCAACCAAACACATAACATAACATGCAGTAATCATGTCAGAAATTATCTTTTTCACTAAAAGTTCTGATCAGGCGATCATAAAAGCAAAATGACATATTATGCAACTAGATGTAAGGAAATGCTACATGAGATTGAAAGAAGGATTTCAATTGTGGCAAAATTGCGGAAACTGATGCTTTACATTCCATTACAAATAACAATATGAAATGTTCCAAATACTTTCAAGGTATAAATCACAGTAACTTGAAATCTTTGACCAGTTACTAAAAACATCACAATGTTACAAAATAATCTTGAAGTGTACCGGTCCTGGGTTATCTATGGAGGGTGCAGTTTTACACAGCACGATACTGACCACAAGTAATTTGAAACACAGGGGGCCATTTTTTAGAAAAAAAAGCTGAAGCTTGGAATGGAAATGATTAAATTAACTTGGCAAGCAGTCTTCCATGCATGAAATCAGTTTTACAGTTTTATAATATTTTTTTTTAACCGTGCAAAGGTTCTCTTTCCAGGAAGCTGGGCAAGCTCACAAGATCGGAAAGAGGTTCTTACAAATGAAAACTTTTGAAGATCGAAATGTACTAACCTTTTATGATAATCCTTAACCAGGGGTTCCCCGCTGTCAACGCGTGCGATCACATGTCGCGTGTTTCTTTCCAACCAGCTGACAACTTCCGCCTCCTTCCAGCAAGAGTGACACCGTCCAACGTACAGGCCTAACAGCTGCTCCAGGGCTCGGGGCTGACTGGAAAAACAGGAAAATCCAAAATTTCAGCAGTAGGATTTTCTTAATTTTTCATACAGTCCGGTACCTCTTGGCTGGATATCTCAAAAGTGCATCCATAAGATAAAAGTCTGTGTACCGGTTGTAAAGAATTGACTGAAATCATTGTAGAGTAGTCCCCTCTAATAGGCACAACCCTTCTGCTAAATAATTCTTTCCTCATTAGGGAGGTGTCCTTTGGTGAGAGGGAGGATTAAAGGCATTCGTAGTACTTGCTGCTCCAAAAAAATCTGTTCCTTTTCATGTTATTAGAGAGGTGTCCTTTAAGAGAAGGACCACTGTATAAGCAATTTATTTCCGGTCAACAACTAATGATCAGACATGAATTAGGCTCAAGACAAGCATCAATTATTTTTAAGAGCCGTTGTTGTGATGTATATAGGTCACTTGTGATCATAAAATGTCAGTTTATATCAATTATGGCAAGTACAGCACAGTTGGACTTCTCTTGCGTAATAAAATGTAGTGGAGCAAGAAAAACAAGCAACATGGATAAAACTCTAGTGGGACCTACCCAAGCTGAGCTGTTGGCCCGAAGTATTTGTGTCCCGAGACCTGATCGTCTGGCGTGATGCCACATTTGTCAAGTAGAGGATTAAGCATTGCAGGAAACATCAGCAAGGCATTCTGGAGCTGAAGGGTAACATAATACATGAAACTTATAATAGCATGGATAGTAAACTAACACACATGATCAGAAAATATTAATTAAAATAATTAAGCCTCTGGATTATTATTACATCTTGATTTGCAGTTGCATGCACACATAAATACCTTAATATTAAAGTCATAATCCTTGCCCACTGCTGAAATTCTGAGACAATTTTTCATGTTATTTAAGATTTAACCATGAGAACATGAAGGAGTGAAGTTCATGTTATGAGCATGCCTTCACAACTTAAGTGCAAGGTTGTTTCAGTGAACCTTTGATTCACTGCCATAATACGCACTAATTCACTGCTATAATATGCACTAATTTAACTAAATTTTCAAATTACATGTAGGTACTTTCGGCTCCGTGTCTCAATACTTTTTTACAAACAACAGAGTTGGTACTTCCACAAAAATATTCAAAATCATTCAAATGGTGTGATTTAGAGGAAGTAAACAGTAGGTAAGCATAATAAATATATCCAAAGTGCATACGTCCTGAAGTTTTAATGGATAAAGATTTAAAGCTCCGTATTTGGAACTATTGGTCCAGTAACCAAATTCTTATATCTAGATTGAATACCTACAATGGTAGAACCTGCATTGAAAGACAACCCCATTGGCCATAAAAATGACCATCTGTCTCTCAAGACAGTTGGTCTTTGGTGACAGGTTCAATTACACTGAAACGTAGGACCATGTGTCAGGAATATCTGGTCTTTCAAGACAGGTGGTCTCTCATGGTAGCTGTCTTTCAAGACATGTTCTACTGTATTACCTACCTGTTTGTCCGCTGCGTCTGTTGAGGAGCCTTCCTTCAATGCTCGATGGTACATTGCCAGAGGCACAGAGAACGCAAAGTTTGGAAGCTGGGAGAGGTTACGATGAGCCTAGAAACCAAGAATACCAGCTTATTATTATATACCTGAAAAATCTCCCTATACTTTACCACTGAAATGATCATGCAATAAGTTTCTATATTGAGCGATGACCTTTGTTTATTGCACTCTGACCCTGACTCTGCCAAAAGCAAAGGTGCGTGTGCTCGTCGAAATGCAGCTGTTGGTCCTATGTGGTCCTCCAACTGCTAAATGTGCCAAGATAGAAAATATATTTTAGTTTCAGTTTATCTTTCTTTTCAGTGCACACACCATAAAATGTACACATCAACAAATTATGAAAGTTCTCAATAAAAAATTTTTCCAGAGTTCATAGACCCCTGATCAATCCAACACGCGAGGTCACAAAATGCACATTACATCGTTTCAGGATTATATGGCACCTTTTAAGCCTAATTAATTAATTGTTGTATGAGGATGGAACAATGTACTTTCAAAATTTTTGCACAGCATAAAGTTGCAGCTTAGGAGAATTTGGTATGAAATCTTGCAACAGCTGCAGACATATGCATTTTTGAACTTGTGTAACATTTTCCTGATCTTGTTTTAGTAAACTGCTCTGCTACACCAGTTCAATTGTTCCCTGCACATGAGTTCTTCCAACAGATATACAAATGGTAATGTTAAAATGACGTCCTTTTTATTGAGATTCGGTGTTTTATTTACTACGACAGACTGAAGTAGATTACTTATTAATTATAATTACCATTATATTATAACCTTCCACACTGACACTTCCCTGTATCTCAGTCCCTCCAGGATTCCACGATTGCGGAATTTCGACCGGAGCGCAAAAATGCATAGAATTGCCTGTTTCGTCAAGGAAAAATCGTGGAAAAGTCCCCTTTCCATGGCATTGGGAAAAAAATTCCAGTTTTTGAATGCAGAATGTCCATTCTTGAGCATAAAATTTCCATTTCCTGAGCACAGAATCCTGGGTGGTCTATATTTAGAGCAGTTTTTGAGTGCAAAATTGGCATTTTCGGAGTGCAATTTTTTTTATTTTTGAGCGCAGAATTTCAATTTTTGTAGGGTGGAATTTCCAGCATGGAATTCTGGAAGGTCTGGTATCTTGATGTATATACAGTAGATCTGCATATACAGTAGAGCCTCACATCTCCATATTGTAGAGCCTCACTGAGTACACACTTCAGAAGTAAAACCGCCTTTATAGAATACTGATTAAAAGACCACTTGTCAACTGTCAGAGCAAAAACTGCATTTTTAATGCCTAGTAGTTTCAGAAATAAGACTACCTCACAAGGAAGGTCATTTATAGCAGCTTAGAGAGCGATATTATTCTGGAGGTTCCACTGTAAATCTGTGCCAAAATATGCTTACCTCCCATTCCTCATACATGCGTATCAAGAACTCGTACTGCTCCGATCTCAAGGCGTAGAAATCTAACATGAGCAAAACCCCACAGGGGTCCCCTTCAGGATCTAAACTGTAAGCACAGAAATATGCCACAGGATGAGTTAGTTACATGACAATGTAAGTTTGGGTCATGTACACTCTTTTAATACTTCAAGGAAAATATTAGAATCTTTAAATTTTTCAGCAAGGATGTAGTAGTAGTATGCTCTTGGTTCACCAACTGCAACACAAAGTCCTGTGATATTAAGAGTTGTACAGTTTATTTGTGGGCAGTCAGAGAGTCGATCTTTTTTTCAAATGTTTTAAATTTGAAATTTAACAAGTTCCTTCTATTAAAGTTAACATTTTCGTGGACTGTCAGAGAACAAATGACTGTATAAAAGGTTGGTTGAAAAAAGAATCATATATAACTGTAGGTTTTGGAAGAGGCTTTTTTTTTAAATACATATCGCAAGCGCACCGAACGACCACAAAATGACATTGAACACTACATGGTCATAGTCACACGATATATGTTCTTCTAGTACGCCTGAGTCCCAAAGTTCACTCAGTTTTGCTCTACGAATAGTCATTTCAGAGATATTTGGAACATCTTCTAGAGTGGACCGCTGCATGTGACCCTGAGATGGATCACTTTAAATTTGTGGTAGCAAAATTGTCGGTAAAGTATTTATTCGGTTACCCCAAAATGAAGACCTTGGACCTGGGTACAAGTCATTAAATTCCAACCTCAGCTTCCTCTTTTACCTGAGAAGAAGTTTGCACAGTTCCAATGATGTTCTGTAGCAACCTCGTTGACCTACATAGGTAAGGTGTCGAAACAGAGCCAAGTAGAAAGATCTGAAACATCAATGTGAAAGTCCTGCCAATGACTAAATTCTTATACATGTACAGTAAATATGCTTCACGCCAGTGTTCGACCTTTGAATATCATATGACACCTGTTTCATAACAAGTACAGATGTCTTTACCTTTTATGAAACAGAGGTCAAGTCTCCAGCACCCCAATCAGATATCTTAATCACTAGGCTTATAGTGCTGGTTGCCAATGCTTTGAATAAGTATGTTGTATACAATGGTCCTTCTATTTTAAGACCACCCACCGCCACCGGACCATGAAAATGTGGTCTTATACTGCAGGTGATGTTAAAGGTTTAATAGTACACAAAAGTGCTTTTTTGGGACCAAAATAGGTGGTCTTATAATCAAGGTGGTTTTAAAATAAAGGCTTATAAAATGTGTATCACACATAGAGGCAAATGAGAGTACATGTGCTACTAGTACTGAACATTATGCTCTCAGTTCAAATATCCACACTGTATGTCTTGTATAGCTTAGCCAATCATTTCCACAGGTATCCCCATTGTATTTGTTCAATAAGCAATCAACAGATCAAAGCAAAATATGTTTAGTACAGTAGAACCTCTCTTGAAAGACCACCCCATTGATCATACAAATGTGGTCTTTCACGATAGGTCGTCTTGGTGACAGGTTCAGTTTCGTTGAAATGTAGGACCTTCTGCCAGGAATACCTGGTCTTTCAAGAGAGGTTCTACTGTACTAAACATATTTTGCTTTGATCTG
>JAAUYG010182000.1_pt1 | contig 10958 bp, 8 predicted proteins | sample 7278091 | NCBI WGS metagenome assembly JAAUYG01 (sample SAMN14350201, study PRJNA611818) | marine sediment metagenome | isolation source: surface marine sediment (0.6m) | place: French Polynesia: Moorea | collected 2018-08
CATTAAACGTTGTAAAATCCGACGTGAGCCTTGATAAAAACTGTAGAAAGTGACGTCAAAATCTTATAAAAATTGTAGAATCGATGTTAAAATTTTATAGAAAATGAAGTTCGACATGAAAGTCTTATAAAATATAATTATAATATAAATATATATGTAAAATGTTTATAAAAAGTGACATGACAAAGTAAAATTCTTATAAAAAGTGACTTGGACATGGAAAAAAACAATAAAAAGTGAGTTGCGACACAGTATAAATTATTTGGACCCATGTAGAGCCCTATGTATGTATTATGCTTTATAGTATCCGGCTTACGATACATGGTAATGATACGTTTGGCGCATCATACTTCAGTGAATTAGATTTCTGGTTGCCATCTTGTACAGTTCAATAAAGTGAGATCCTGGTAAATCGGTCCATAAACATCTTGATTAAACCCAGTCAGATGCTAAGTACGTTTACACAGTATATTTGCAAAACCGCTAACATAGTACGGTAGCGCCTGTCTTGAAAGACTATCCCATTGGCCACAAAAATGTGCTCTCTAAAGACAGGTGGTGTCTGGTAACAGCTTCAGTTATATTGAAATGTATATCCTGCCGAATATATGTGGTCTTTCAAGACAGGTGGTCTCCCAGGGCAATGGTCTCTCAAGATACACTACACCAAAAAAGTTAAGGATATTAAATATCCTTACTTTTTTTTGTAGTGTATATATGCTATATGTGCCACAGTTGTCTAAACTACACAAAAAAGTTAAGGATATTTAATATTCTTCACTTTTTTATGTAGGTTTAACTGTATTGCTACTGCGGTATATCAGTGCTTACCATGTGAATGGTTTGAATAGCAGTGTTGGAGGCTGCCAGTTTCTCAGACACCCTGTGATTACCCCCAGGTTTCTGGAGTTCGGCCACTGTGTGTATCGGTGCCAGGCCGGGTACTACGAGCACGAGCAGGTTGTCAGTGGGACGGTGATACGGGAATGTAGGGAATGTGACAGAACCTGTGCCACGTGTGACGGTGGCGGGACGCCTGACAACTGTAGCAGCTGTAAGGACGGTCTCCTTCTGTCAGCTAGTCGCTGTGTCACAGAGTGTGACTACAGGTAATGGAGAGTCGACCCATCTTCCTCACCCTCTTAAAACCGCTGTTATATTCTTTGTATGATGTTGGTGTTACCATTGTTTTTTTTTTTTGTTTTTTTTTTGCTCCATTTGGGTAATACCCGTATGTTCGTACCTCTTGACATGCAACACAGGCTGGTATATCAAATTTTAAAACAATGCTGTGAAGCTGAATTTTAGAATAAAGTACAAACACAAATGAGGGAAAAATAACCTGGGACAACTGAAAGAGAGTTCCTCTGCTAATGAAATGATTTTGTGCTTACTCACAAAGCCCTTTTCTGTATATGCTACTGGATATGCCTGCATGTGTCCATCTGGGTGTCATTGACTAAGATTAAGTATAGATCTTAGAGACTCAGGATCTATTTTTCAGACATTACTATAAGATGTAATTGTGTCACCCTTCCAGCCAGTATCAGGAAGGTCACCGGTGTGTGCCGTGTCACCAGCATTGTCACACCTGTGTGGGCGGGGCTGTGGACAACTGTACATCCTGTGGTACTGACCGCTATCTGCTCCAGTCGACCTGTCTACAGCAGTGTCCTCAGATCTACTACACTGACGGCCAGGAGTGTCATCGCTGTCATTACAGCTGTAACGCCTGCAGTGGTAAGTGATGTACAGTGGACCCCCGTGTTAGGACCATAGCAGACATACGACCATCCCAGAGTTAAAAACCACTTATTTGATGACCAAAAGCTTCACACCAGTGCTATATTGGTCCGGTTTGGCCTCACCTGTGGCTGGTTTTATTCCAGGATTCTGATGCATATAAAGCTACTGTACATTGCCACCTTTTGCAGCAATTTGAATGCCTGTTATAATATAGATTAACAAATAGTCTGGAATCTGTGTCAAGTAACACACAAAGAACTTAACAGTTTTAAAAACAATATTGAATTACAATAGTGTATCCATGCTGCAGCTTACGAGCTATGATAAGGCTGCAGTTGGCATTTCTTGCAAGTTTCATTTTCAAGGCCCAATTGTGATAGCACAGGGTCAAGTCTTCTGTTTATTATCAACAGAATAATACAGTACAGCAGCATCAGGTGGCCAAGATGATAGGCCTGAGTGTTAAATTTGTCTGGAGGGAGCACTGGAACTCCTGTATTTTTAACAATCAAACTTTCCGTGACCCAGGTCCCGAGGACACGGACTGTCTAGGCTGTCATGCTGGCCTGGTCCTGGTGGAGGGGGCATGTGTAGAGATGCCAAGCCTGGAGCCTGAACTGGTTATCTGTGGCAGTCACCAGTACTATAAACCTATGGATAATGTAAGTACCGCTATTTCCTCAGGTGATTATTGATATAGCACCTGTAGCAGATTTTATGCCTGCCTCGGTATGTCTTGGCAATAGTATGTTCTATAGTGGGATTACAGTAATATTTTAGAACATCTATTTTATATTTTCTTTTGTAAAACATCCAAGTTAAATGGCAGTTGATGATTAAGAACCCTAAAATGTGTATAAAAGTAACGGACATTTCATAAAAATACTACAGTAGCTCCTTACTCAGAATTTCGAAATTATAGTCTGACACAACTGTATTGTTTACCGTCACATTTATGGCGATGTACCATATCTAATCTAATCAATGTCAAGGTAGCTACATGAGCTAGCTTCACATGGAGGGTTCGAAAGGTTAAGAAGTGGCAAAGATGCCTAAAATGTAGCATATGATATGATCATCCTGCAACATAAGTCATGATGCTATGACTGTATTGTCCCCTGTAGTTGTGTCACAGCTGTGACACAAGCTGTAGGACGTGTGACGGTCCTAGCAGTGAGGAGTGCCTGTCGTGTCACTCCCCCCTGGTGTACTATCAGCCCCACCATTCCTGTCACAACTGCTGTACGGAGACTGTCACCAGGGACTGCTGTACCTGCTCCCCCCACACAGGTATGGCACACAGCCCGGAAACATTGGGAGAGGACAATTTATTTTCGTCATCTGTGCTTCTTTAAACCTTTTGTTTTAATTGAAAAAGAAATGTAGTCCAATTCATGTATTCAGGAAAAAAATCTTGTGCATGTCTCTGTGGCTACATGAGCAAAATATAGCATCAACATAATGAATGATAATTAATGCTAATTACTTTTTGTCTAACAGCTTTTTATAATATAAGTCATAACCAGACTCGTCAGTTTAGCATTTTACATGTACTGACTGAAGTAAATCTGTACCTGTCTGCCTAAAGTTTGTGTAGAATCCAAACTCTTTGTAGGTGGCTAAGGGAACAAGACTTCCAGCTGTAATGTAGAATGATGATCTATTCAATCTATTTATAATGATCAATTTCAGAGTTGTGCATAGAATATCATTCTCCGGAATACCATCTAGAGAACGAGACCACTGTGTATCCTTCCACAACAGAAAGTAGTCCCCAGTGGTCTGTACCATCACAGAAACCTTCCACCACCACAGACTATGACGTGGCCGTCTCCAAGGGAAACAAGCCATGGCCGGGTTTCTATGGCATGATCGTGTGTCTCTGTGTTCTGGGGCTTGTCATGTTTTTCCTAGTGTTTGGCCTCCTACAGGCTCGAGCCAATGACAAACTGTGCTGGAAGCATCGCTACCAGCCCGTCCCCGCAATCTACCAGAACGGTACCAACGGTGCCAACAAAGTCCATTATCAGAACGGCACCAACAAATTGACGTTGTCACCTGAGGATTTCCGCGATGAGGACGGGATGTCCCCAGCATAGCAATACGCCCCATCCCCTGGGCCGGCCCCAGGGCTCAGGGGATTGGGTGTCTGTGCTCTCTCCCTCATTGAAAGCCTGGTGATAGCAGCTGTTATTTTCACAGAAATATGTATCACACTGCACTGTGGCTCATTAACCTGCACAGTGATTGGACACTCCAGTGACCTTATGTTGCTAGGGTAAACGAAAATCATCTCGTGCAATGTGTACATCACAAATCTTCTGTTATTTATCAAAATGATGTATGTTTTATTCCAGTATTCCTTGCACAGAAATCTAGCATTCCACACAAGCTTAGTTTCAGTGGACCACCTTCTTCGTGTCAGCTTGTGTTCGGAATCCTGAGTCGAGTGTGTGTGTGGTACGCGAGTTGAGCCTACAGAGTTCGTTATAAAATACCAATGTTCTATTGTGCTGCACTGTGATAAAAAACTACTGAGAAAAAAATCAAACGAATCAAAAACTAAACAAAAAAAGACTTATGTGTGCTCATATATCATTGTAAAAGACACAATTTCATTGGCGTAGAACACAATTTCAAATGACATGTATGACAACGCCAAAGTAAACATTCTTTTTCTTTGATGTCCCTATTTAAGTTTAACCGTATATGCCCAGATCAGTGTGTGGGTTTCACTACTGTATGTTGTCACCCACAGCATATTTTTTACTCGGAAGAGCTGCACGTGACCGCTGGGAAAGTGGAAATTGATCTCACTTGAGAATGTCTGTAGGTGGTGTATAAATAGATGTAAAAACATCACAGAGTTGGGATTCAATGTGCATGTACTGTCAACCTTGTCTGGTAGAGCCACCCTGGCCACTGGGTATGTTATTACAGCCATCACAGAATCACTGAAAAGTGGCTCTTCACTGCCGGGGGGCAGTTGCTAGAAAAATCCCAAGATTACAAGCAAGCTTTAGTTGATAGTATAAATCACTAATGACAGGCAGTCTTTTCTGTCCTTAAGACCAGTATTGTACTGGAGATATTCTAAAAACTGCTGCCTCCAAGTGGTGCTTTCTCAAAGAATGCACTGCTCAGAAGATTAACAGGACATGCACTTTGAAATTACAGTAGAACCTGTCTTGAAAGACCACCCCATTGGTCCCCAAAATGTGGTCTGTCAAGACAGGTGGTCTCTGACGATAGGCTTAATTGTATTGAATTTGGGTCCTTCTGCCAAAAATGTGTGGTCTTTCAAGACAGGTGGTCTTGCATGGCAGTGGTCTCTCAAGACAGGTTTCACTGTAGATCAGTATGAAGCCAGGATATAGCATGTATGCTGCAGATTGAAGTACCGGTACATTTGTTTTGTTTCGGGTATGAGTAGAATGAGAAAGACTGAACCAGGCTAGGGCTTGATTCTAGACAAATCTAAAGTCCTTGAAACTGATTATATTAAGTGTGGAAAAGACTGCTTGCCAAGGAGATTAGAAAACTTAAATCAGTTTCTAGACTTAAGATTTTTCAGAAAACTGGCCCGATTGCATGGAATGATATGATATACTGGGGACCAACACAACTGATCAAGCTATAAACTACTAGCATATATGTAGCAAGACTTGATCAGAGGTTTGTAGAGGTGTTTTGATTATCTGATCGCATGTACAAATTGCATGCGGGTGCCCTGGGTGTTCGCTGTGCATTGTCCTAGGGGTATACTGGTCGTTTCACCACAGAAAGTGTTCTCAGTGATAATTTCCCTGCCACACAGACTTGAGTGAATAATCAGGGTATGCAATAACACACAGACACTGTTCAATCAGTATCAGTAGACTACCAGCTATACTGTCTGTGCTCACCTCTAGTATAACAGAGACTGTAGGACCTGTGAGTATAGACACAACTCTAGTGTCTGTCAGCTGTAGATGTTCTCCTTCACTGTGCAATATTACTCCAATCTCTATGCGTTTACCTCTTCTGGGGAACTTGAGTTCTCGCTGTCCTTGTCCTGGTTGTGTAGAATACACTACTACGTAAATACCGTTAAATATCATTTGGCAAAGAAATGTAGTGGTAGCAATAGATGTGGTTTACTGGCAAGATGAGTGATACATAAAAGAACAACTTGATGTGATGGTTTCAATCCGAATTGAATGAACTCATTCCGTCTCAGTGGACCAGACCAGAGCAATGATCAGGTGTTCTACGAAGTGCTTCAGGAGTTGACTTATAGTACTGAATTCGAACCGTAACTGCATTTAATGCTGTTCACCCTTAGGTGACCGATTTGTTGTAGATATTTGTATCTCCTCAGCAATGCATATATATGTACACACCATTGCCAATAGGCATTAATTGCCAATGTAATCACGGCTTACAGTCAATGTTTGTTGTGTCTTATAAACGTAAGATATGCTTATATTTTAAGCCATTATTTTACTTTGTACCAAGGTTGCCTGGCTGCACTACCTGCTTACAGCCAGTCTGTGACCTGTGTATGTATGTATATTTTATGTATTATGTTATATGTATATATATCATTCCTTTTATTCACAGAAACTGAGTATCCTGCAAATGTTCATGTGGGAATTATGTTTGTTTATGTATGTGTTCATCAGTGTTTTTTATTTTTCCATTAAGTGTCTAACACGTCTAACAGCAGATCTTCACTTTTGACCTTGCTCATTGTAACATTTTCACTTCAGACATGTCATGTACATCAGTGGGTCTAGTCATACAGTGGCAAGTAGAATCATCAGTGGAGTTGACGATATGATTATAATTAACAGGGGAGGGTCATAGTAATCCCACACTTATAACATGTAGTCTCCTGTATCATAGAGCAAAAACTGCTCGTACTCCAGTGTTTAAACAGAACAGATTTCGCTGAAAACTTTGTGATTAAAGTAGCATCACAGTTACTAGTAGTGCTTCTAAATATCTTAACTAATGTTGTAGGACTTACACTAACCAAAACAGTAAATATATCAGAAGAGTAGATATCTACACATGTAGGGGAGAGGTGATGGGTGGTAAGATTCACTCAGCACCACTAGCTGTATGTTTGCTGTCATCATAATTAACTTGTTAATGAGAATCAGCATTATAGCATGTTTTATCCTTTCTGTATATGTTTTTTGTTGATGTGTCCATCGTTCCATGGCGATATATGTTCCTTCCGTTAACTGTGCACCCTGTTGCTTTATTGTGTTACAGACTTTTGTTAATGCTTTAGTCCTAATTTATTTACATATCAAATTATGGCTTTTAGGTTTTCTAGCGCTCGTCTTCTGTGTGTGTGTATTTCAGTGAAGCCTGGAGAGGTCGATGTCATTGTGGTGTGCAGCTGCTTGATATTCATTTGCTGTCAATCTAATTTTCTACTTGAAGTGAGTTTGTCACTTGCTGATTATCTGTTACCACTGTCAGAGGAGTGGTGCAAGGTTGGTTGCAAACTTGTGCAGTTAATATTCAGACGTTCCTCGGAACATGAGGCCGAATATTGCAATACAAGTCTGTGTGTGTCACCCTTCACTTTCTAAACTTGCCATACTTGGAGAGTTTGGCTGGAAGTTGTACTGCTGAAAAAATGAAATGGAGAAGAATTTATTGTTGGTAGCTTGGGATTTTAGGCGAAAGGGATCTAAACCGGTTTACTATTATATGGTGCTCTCAGCACCTTATATGGTGCTCTCAGCACCTTGTAAGACATCACTGCTATCCTGCATAGAACACTTTCAGGTTTTTTTCTGAAAGTAGTGTAAAAACAGTTTGAGAGTACATATGCAGAATGCGGGAAGAAGCCTTCTGTGGAGAAGGGTCAGGGTCATTAGGTATAAATATGGACTCTCCAGCCGGGAAGATTTCGGGTTATTGTAGTGACCCCCTTTGGGGGGGGGGGGGGCGCAAAACATGCAATACCATTAGTGTGGAATGTGTATACATATGGTTGTGAATCTGATTGTAAATTGTAAAGACATACCCACCTGGTTTGAAATATATATCTGTTATTTATGCTGTTAACTTCAAAGTTAGTATGGGCGTGTTGTGTGCTTTATGGCAATGTGACTGAAACACGAACGCAAAGACACTTGTGATGTTGAAGCCTGAAGCTGTGTAGATTTATATGAAATATGTTGTGGCATGAAAGAACGAACGGCATGTGAAAATGCAGGAGGAAAAGAAAACAATGCAAAACCAAGAATGTTGTTTGTGATGCATATCCCAATCATTTAAATGACACTCAAATATCATCCAGTTTGTATCACTTCAGACTGTCCCATTAGCCATAAAATGTGGTCCTTTAAGACAGGTTGTCTCTGGTGAGAGGTTCAAACATATTGAGTGTATGTCCTGCTGCCAGAAATGGTTGTCTTTCAAGTCAGGTTGTCTCTTATTTTAGTGGTCTGGTCTCTGAAGCATGGATTTTCTAAATGATCCTTTCAGATATCTCGCAGGAATGAATTCCAAAATGCACCATTTTGTTCAGGGCAATGCAGTTCAACTATGTCAAGTGAGATGCAAGATATATTACACTGAGCAGAATATCTGAATTTTGGCAAAGCTAGGTGGATTGAGTAAAATACAAATAACATCCTGGACCAGCAAAGGAATAATACAAGAAGCAATAAGGGTGCAATCAAACCCAGTAAGGAACTGAAACTGCAGGTCTGGTAAATTTAACCAATTTTCTACTTTTCCCTAATTTTCCCTTCCCACCTGTAGGAATATCGGTAGCCATACATTGTATTGCCATATACTGTAACCATAACCTGCCCAAACTTCTGTTGAAAGTATACCTTAACACTGTAAAGTATTATATTCACCTGCACTGCAAGACCTGGCTAAATATGCCATGGACCTTCACGTTTCATTTGACTCAAATACCACTCAACCACTGACAGGTTTACACTTGAACAGGCATCATTTTTGCTCTACATTCATCACCTAAGTATCAAAACATAATTCTACACTCTATAAGCTGATGAACTAGCACCCATAGCAGCGTCGAGGCTGTCCCAGTCTGAATCCCACTCTGAACACCTCGAGTGGGGGATCCCTACATGAGTGCATAATGCTCTGCAATAAAAATCCTCAGCACCCCAACACGGGCTTGCCCCACGCACAGCTGACAGAGGAAGTTTAGCATGACTTGTCACAATGGCTAGCTAACCCTCCTGAGCCATTTCTATGCTTTCCCTCCTGAGCAATTTCACACAGGAATTTTGAATTTTGTTATGGCTTTGGTTGCCGTCATGAGGTTACTTGGTCCTGCTTGATTTTGCCCCTATTTCCAACCTCCATTATAAAAGGGGGGACACCCGGACAATTGTTGGTCCACTCAGGCCCATATGGCCATGCTGACCCATCTAGGCCTTCCTTTCACCATAGTTCACCCAGGGCTTACTAAAAAGATCCCTGACCTTCATTCCCAACATTTCCGATGTTTATTGTCTCACCATAACATAGACATGTACTATGCCATTTGTGCCTGAGCAAACAATGGAGGTCTAACGTCTGTATGGTAACTGGATCACCAGTCTGTCCCATACCCAGTAGCCAATATTAATGCTTTGTTGTAACATTTGGCAGTTCATTTAGGCTCCACTGCCCAAGCAAAAAAGGTGTTTGACCGAGGGGGATATGCCTATCTGTATCATGCTTCATCCTTCTACCATGTATCTTCTCCACAGTCACATATGGATTTTACTCTATTTCTTCTGAGTGTCTCCGGTGTCAACTTTGTTGATAACTCTCAATGTGCTCTAGTCGATTCTGGTGTCGACTTTGGTGACTACCCTGGATTCATGTCGGCCCCGGTCTCACTTTCTTCAAGTTGGAAAGAGCTAATTGTCTCTCAGCTTCATCCTATTCTCATGCCTACACTACACATGACTATTCAGAAATCACCAGGCTAATCTCCCTGTTCTTAGCAATCACCATGTCCTTCAGCCAGAAATACCTCCCTCCGAGCCTGAAATTAGTTATTGTTGCAGAGGTGCCTCCATTGAATTATGTGCTTCAACTTTCCAGTAATGCAGCTGCTGGTTTGAATACTATTTTTGATCAGTATTTGAGACTTCAGGCTTCAACACTGGCTGCAACTCAATCGACTACTTTGATTCCTTTTTCTATACCTATCCTGTGGGTTTTCTGTTGCAGCCCCGTTGTTTCATGACTTTGGTTTACAGGACCCAAACCTCGGCTACCTTTTCCAGGTCCTCCAACCTTTCATGGTATGCCATGGGGGACTGTCTCTGGAATGGTCCTCTCCACATTCTTGCCCCACCCCCACCCCACCCTTCCCGACTTCCAGTCACTCCCTCAGTCACTATTGGTGTTAAGTGGGGCCTTCTCTCTGATGGTGGCTGGGTCCACTCACCAGTCATTTACACTCCCTAGTTTATCATTGTGCCGTCACTCACTGCGTTGACAGCGTTATCTCCTCTGAGTAGTCACTTCTTTGATGGTGATGATGAGCAGGACATAGACATCTTACTCCACCTTTCGAGATCTGAGGTAGGAGTATGTGCTCTTCTCAGTTCCCTTGACTTTACCAGATCTAAAGTATGATCATGTCCTTAGTGCCATACTTGCTTCTCTTTGTAAGTTTGACCTCTTGGTTCAAGATTAACCTGACGTCAATCCTTTTTATTTAGGTGGAATCAGATGTTCCTGTTTAGTCAGGGATGGGTGGGGGTTCTAAAACTGTATCCGGAAAGGTAGGAGGAGCTCACACAGACTTTCCTGGAGCTCCAGCCACGTGCTGTGTCTTTGTCACCTTACGAGGTGGCCAGTGACTACTACTCTACATTTGTTCAAAGATGAATGGTGCCATTCAGAAATATCACCAGACGTCTGTCCTTGGCACCTCCCTGGCCATTACGGTTCAGTGCTGTACGTTCTGGATGTGCTGGCCAACAGTCTCTACAAAGGCAGGCGTCACCCCCTCCTACTGCTCCTCCTCACCCTGCTGAAGCTGCAGCCTCCCAGGAGGCAGGTGATACAGCATCTAAAGGTTATGTAATTGGGGTGTGAAAGGTTCAGGTGGGGACCATACTCAGCCTCAGGCTCAGCCAGTTGCCAAGGGGAGGGGGGGGGGGGTGCTCCACACAGAGGGCTCCGGCGGGACCAGGAACCATTTCGTAACCAGGAAATGCAGTTGG
>JAAUYG010014765.1_pt1 | contig 10957 bp, 9 predicted proteins | sample 7278091 | NCBI WGS metagenome assembly JAAUYG01 (sample SAMN14350201, study PRJNA611818) | marine sediment metagenome | isolation source: surface marine sediment (0.6m) | place: French Polynesia: Moorea | collected 2018-08
AGGGATTTCCCCTCACTGCGTTTCAATCCTGGGAAATCCCTGTGCTGTTATGATGCAACAGCAAATTCTGTGATGTTTTACAACAGAAAACCCAAAGGTTTTAAGTTGAACGTGGGAAACTAAACCTCTCTAGTGTCGTGAGTAAAGTTTCACCCGTCCTATCCGCAGAATGTTAGGGATGTGAAGGATAGTCTAGAGCATGTCTCGAGTATGATGTCGATGAAAATAAGACAGCTGCATTTAATTATCTAGGCTCTGAAGAAGTCGTCATTTTCTTTGATCAAGGGTCTACCGATGAACGTCTGGCTTTGTCTACATATCACTAAAAATAGGATAAAAATAAATTTCGATAACTGCATGGGACATGGAGAAGAAACTCTGTGTGCACAGTGAAGTCGTCTGAAATTTATGCATGTCACGTGATCTTTCATTCCTGGTCAGACCGAGGCAATAGCTCGGTATTAAGGTTACCATCTCCATCTCCCATACAGGGCCAAATTGTTCCTTGTAGCCCTAGATGTATTTCTTCCATCCGCAGCCTTTCATGCCAAATGTTCGCCCGGTAATTTACCACATTCACGCGGGCTTTTACGTGAAATTGAGCAATTTGGCTTTTCCATTTGAGCTGCGTTTAGGTTTTCGTGATTACAAAGCCATGGCACTAAAACCCGTTTCTACTGTCAATCGCAGAGAAGGGGGAGAGGTGGGGGTGGTAGGGGGTGGTCATACCCCCGGCTCGCTCGGGGCAGGGTGGCGTGGCAGCTGGGTGGGGAAGCGAGGCTAATGTGGATCTCTCTGGCTGGAGGCAGGCAGGTCAGCGCGGAGGGGTCATACAGCACCATGTCTTCCCTCAACCAAGGGAGAGTTCTCCGTAATTGTACTTCGCCAGGCTCACGCCATATTCATTAAGACTCGACCACTTATAATTGCCCGACTTTAATAATGTCAGGGGAAAAAGCCAGGCCCCACCGCAACTTATTTACCACTGGGCTGGAGAGGTAATCCCCGCGGGGTAGGGAGCCTCAACACAGAACTTCCCTTCCTGACCGCGGGGTAGGGAGCCTCAGCATAGAACTTCCCCTCCCTGACCGCCCTGTCCAATTTGCTGGCCCTGCCGTGGACTTTGTGAAGCGTAGCCTGCGGCCACACCCAGCCCACCCGGCCATAATATACCCTAGCATCCCACTACGCTACTTCGGGAATATTTTCTGACTTTTTCATTTCCCTTGTAATAATTTACGAGAAAAAGCCAGGACTTTTTTTTAGAAGCGGTTCAGACCACAGCATTTCAGATGTAAAAGTTGTTAACACGAAATTATCTATATCCTATTTATATCCTGAGACATTTGCACTTCAAGTTATTTGAGACACAGCGTATTAGACTATATGCCCTGAATGCTTCAGGTTGCCTCAGTCTCAGTTTGGAAAAATATTACACTTTATAGCATCATCCTTAAATCACCAAATTCTAAGTTTCAAAGGGAAAGTTTCATTTTTTCCAGAGATTTGTTCTTAAATTATACTAAATTCTGAGAATATGCATGCGTGGATGCATGGTGAAATTGATTATTGGCCGTAAATACGTTCCTTGCCGTGAGTCACCGAGGTTTTGAAATATGTTCGTGGACTAGTGGAATGCGCTGACTTCTGAATTTACGACTGGTGTTCAAATAAACCTTCCTGACCGGACGCCATTATAGCCCCATATAGATTGACACAGTCACCTCTGTCAATTACGTTAAGTGGCGAAAACCAAGGGGCGGTTTATTTCTGATGCACTGGGGAACTGTATTCTGTGACTCGGAGTTTTTGAGAACGGTCAAGGTGGGATTATCTATAGGAATCGGAACTCGCAGACGCCGTAAAACTGGGCAAGAGGCACTTTGCACACGGCACGCAATGGCGTCTCCCGGCTGACAGGCGAATGACTGTAAATGACGTCAGGGTCAATCACCTCTGCGACCCCGCCCTGAATACGGTGCAGGCCTCGGCTCGGCCACTAGTATTCATGCCTCCCTCCCTCCCTAGCCCGCCCGGCCTAATTAATGGGCTTTGTTCCTCACGCGAGCGTGGCTTCCCATAAGCCCCCGGGTCACGCCCGCTCCGTGGCCTGGTCAGCCGCAGGTCAAGCCCCGCTGCCTATAAGAGGATTTATTTCGGGTTTATTGTGGATTTTTCGCTCGATATACCTCGAACCAATTCCTGGGTTGACGGAATAAGTTCAGGGACGTCGTGGGGAAGAGAATTTTGCGGAGAGATGGAAGCGTTCATCACAGTTTTCAAATATTCGTTGCTCGACACTGAAGACAAAAACAATGTCGCTGGCAGCTTCATGTAACCGCAATTATACACGTTATTACCATGGTAAATTTAATGCATGTGACTACCTAGTAGCATGTAGCAGTTTCGAAAATTATGGTACGTGTACGGTAGAAATAATTAAAATATGATTAAATAAAAGCACTATAGACTACTTGTATTTGGCGATATTTATAGAATTTCACATGCATGTGTGGAGGCGATAAAGCAGTAATCAAGAATAGTCATATTCAGGAAATATGCCATGTCAACATATAGATCCAGATATGTTTACAAAATGCGGTGTGCAAATGTAAACGATATTTGACCTAAACCAAAAATTCGTGATGAAGGATATTAATTCATCCATACATGGATACCTTAAACTAGTTCATGTTGACTCTGCCTGGTACGATGGCGTCTTCCTATACGGAATAAGAAATATTTCTTGTCTGCTATTGTTCTCAAAGGATGAGCGAGGTCGGGGAAAAATGGGGGGAATGACACGGCCTTGGGGTCATCTAGAACGCACGCACCATTACCCTACCATCATTCACCCCCGCTAGTTTTCTGTTTATCTGTGCCCAAGGACCACCCATACCCAGGCAAAACTATCGGAGGAAGCTCTAAAACTCATCTTGGATCGCAACACTGCCCCCAAACCATGACCCATTGCCTCGATCTCGCCCTCCTTGCCGCTCCCAAGGCAGTATCCATGGGAGCTGCCACCCGTAAAGGTCGCGATCTCCAGACTCGACCCGCAGACCCGGGGTTGCTAGGCAGCCGGCCTTCCGGGACCCCCCACACATGGCATATTTTTGCCCTCGACTTCTGGCATAGAATGTCACCCTCGCTTCTAACAGTGGTTTCATTCTTTGTCAACTTTCACTCGACCGTGTGACATTTGTTCGGGGTTCCCGGGATTTGTCACGGCTAGATAACCGGGATGGGACTGCGGGAGACAGACATCTCCCCCCCTGCACCCCCTTCCCAGTCGAAGCGAGCTGATGTGGTCAGACTGAGACATCGGCCGGGATCTCCCCGGGCACATCTCTGTCACAGCTTAATGGATCGCTTTCGTCTTGCTTTACTCAAGGGGGAAATAGAAGTCGTAAGTCACCCGCATTAAAGTTGCATCCTGTCAGAAATGGAAGCCGAAACGTCCGCCATATTGATTTCTATCGACAGCCTAGCCCTAAATAAGCCGTACTGTGAGTTTGCAACCGAACAGTCAGTGGTACGTTGGCCATCCGCGACAAAGTTTATGCACATAGGATTAAAAATACAATACTTTGAGCGTTAAGGTTTAATTAGTTTTGTAGATACGTCAATAAATTGTAATCACTATGATGCATACAGATTAGATTTTGAAAGATACTTCTGGTATGATCATCTGGAATCATGGCAGTCAAGTTCATAATTCTTGGAGGCATAAAATACAGTTAGTAATGATAAAATGTGCTCGTCTTCCACACTATAAAGGGTTGTGTGATTTAAACAGTTTCTGCCATCAAAAAGTCCCACTCAAAAGTCTTGTGGTGGCCTGTAGAAGATACAAATTTAGACGTGGACCAATTGAGTCTGCATGCATGGTGCCAGTAGCACAGGGAGCTGGGAGCAGGCAGTTTCCGCCCATGCGCAGCTTTACGATTTCATTCAAATTATTGCTTTCCGTTTGTCATTCCGGATTTTCCGGAGTCCCAGGGCGACTTTGTGTGCAGACCACTCCGAGGAGCCACACAGTAACAAAGTGAAATTTCAGCAGGCAATGCGTGAGCTGTGAGTCTGACTAACCGAAGAGTAAAACAAAGCAAAGTGAGAGAGAGGGAGAGAGAGGAGAGGAGAGGAGATCTGTCGCTACATTAACGCAGTCGTTTCATGCATCAAGTAATATGACCCTTTAAAATTACTTTCATCATTTATATTGATACTACAGCGCGCCTTAATAAAAATGTGACATCTCATTCCATGGGCAATGCTTTTTTCTTTATTTTTTTATTTCTCATTATTTTTGCATAGGTTATACCGAACTCATTACATGCATTCAGCGTAAAGTTGTCCCACGCAGCAGCCCCCACACCGTGTCTGGTCTTTGTCACACTTCTATATCCTAATAAGCAGCTTCCACTCGGCAAATAAAGTCGTAGCCTGTGTCGTTTGATCTGGGTCCCCAGACCACTGTCCCTGCTTGTCAGCGTCGGGTCCCCCCTGATCACAGACCCCGGCCTGCCCCTTGTACCCCCCGCAATTACCCGGGAGTAGGGGTCCGGCCCGGCTCCACTCCCGACCGCTATACGTCACGGCGGAATTAGCGTGGATTGGGGTGTACGTCTGTCACTGTAACTGCTACGTCTGGTGGCCCGGGGTTGGACGAGACCGCTGATGGAATCCCGATTTGGTGGAGCGGGGCGCCCCGGGTATAACAAAGCCAGCCCGGTCTCATTGGCACTCATTACCGTGGCCTCTGGGGTCAGGCCAGACCAGAGCAGAAGCCAAATTTAGAGTGGCAGTTTGACTTTTTATCGCTCCCTGCAGGCTGATGGACTTGGGAGGAGGGGGGGTAGAGGGGGTACGCAGGCAGAGTGAGTTATAAATGGCTTCATCTGGTAAAATAAGAGTCTGCAGAATACGGGAGTCCTGAATCCGACCAGCAATTCCGCGCTGCCCCGCTTCCAATGTGGCCATGTTAGTCATTCGATTCATTAGGCTAATCGCCCCGTTTCAATCAGGAGCCCGAGGACGGAGGGGTGGGGGTGGGGGCTATGTCTTTGTCCACGCTGATCTCAATCGGGTTCGTTTGGCCGGACAAGAGAAAATCAACCCCGGGCACCACTCCCCACCAGTCTGCCTTTCCCCTGAGTCGTGGTCGAGGGCGACCGCGGGCAAGCAATCAACGGGGCCTAAGTACCCCCATTTGTGTGTATATCTTGCCCCCCGACGCTCCCAGCCACCCCCTTTTCTCCTTCGTCGACTAGCGACGAACCCTCAGCTATACGTGACAATCATTTTCCGTGTGGTTGACTTTTAAACACGTCTAATGGCGTCATTATTGGTGCAATTTCCACAAGAACTGCTTTATTAGGACGGCAAATTGGCGCCCGGGAGGAAGTCTTGGACACGGACGGCGCGGCCCTCGTCTCCTTCAGCACTGAGTCAAGAGGGGGCTCGTCCCCAGCCGTAATAATTGGAACACGACACACATTTGCTTAATCCTGAAGCGCCGGGGGTTGCGCTCCCTTGGCTTCGTCTTATATTACTTCCTCAATGAGCTTTCCGTGTTCCTGCCAGGTCTGTGAGCCGGGCCCGGGTTCCCCTCCCTTTGGCCGGGGGCTGACACGAGAGCAGGGCCCCGAGGCGGTGGCAGTAATTACCGGGGAAAGTGTATACCCCTGGTCTTGGCCACAACCGGCTGATTGAGTGGTGGGAAAAAAAGGAAGGGGGGGGGGGGGGGTATTCTCCCTCGTGGATGGATACAGGAGACCCGAGTGACAAAGTCTTTGATCAGCTTGCCAGCCCAATGGAGCTTCTTCCTTCACATGCAGTCTGGGTGATGGCTATAGGGTTTCAAGATAAGCACTGGAAAGAAGATGGCTGGTGATCGGCCCCGGGATCAGACTTCACTCCCCGGTCCCCGAGGTCGGCCCCGGGGACGCCCCCTTCCCACCCTGCACCCCCTGATCATCCCGATATGCCTCTCCTACCCATCACAGGGCCGGGCTTGCCCTTTTCCCCTCGTGCAGCTCCCAGATTAAGCATGCGGCCCTCGCTACTTAATTGGCACCGCAAGGAAGCTCCAGAGACTAGCTGAGACTAGCGTTTCATTTATCAGTATAGTGGCTGGATACGACACTTTATTTGGGCAGGGCGAGGCCAGGGTCGGTTCACCCCTGTCGCAGGGAAGAACAGAAGGGTATGGGACAGAATCAACCTCTCTCATTTCTGCCAACCCGTGGCAGTTCTGCCTCAGCCGCTTCCTGCTGACCCCCTCGGCTTTTCTCCTGACACCAGCGACAAGACCAATCCATATCCCAGCCCTAAAGCGACCCGTCCTTATACTGCGGTGACAGACAGGAATTTGATGGGCACGACTCGCTGTTCCAGTTAATCCTCTGTCCACTACAGTGCCATGATCCAGCCACTGACCCCTCCCCACTCCCACTCGTCCTCCCACTGCTCATCCCCCAAGTTGACACTTCTGTAATAACTCGTCAAGATGAAATGAAAATTTGCCAAAATACCACACGGGCCAGATTGCCACGCTAGACAAAAGGCCCTTGCGTTACTGGGTCGAGGGAAATTTAATTCTGGAGCAGTGATTGACATCGATATCTTTAAAATATTCCAGTTATTGAAGTTATTAATTATCGTACAGTCTTGTGGATACTTAAATGGAGCAGATGATGCCCATTCAGTGTGTTCATGTTGTAGGCAGGTTGTCAAACCAATTTTACTGTGTGACGGGGGCCTAAAATTGCATGGAATTTTACAGCATGACGTAAGCGTCTGATTCTACTTCTCATATTAAATAAATCCCCAATTGCAAGTCCTATATGTGATAAACGCTTTGAAATTTAAGTTGTCGTGACCTCTTCGCCAGGTCAAAAGAATCTGAAGTTCTGCCAAACTGTTCCTTGTGTCATGTGTCAACCCTGCCTGTGTCAACCCTGCCTGTGTCAACCCTGCCTGTGTCAACCCTGCCTGCAGCGTCTTAAATATCTGTTCGCCCTGGTGTGACAACGCAGAGATGAGGCTGTGGTTCACAGTGCTGCTGCAGAAAGATCCGAATCATCAGCTCACAACCAAAACGCCTATCCATATATCCCAACTTACTTTCTATCAATAACAGCGTGTATCAACTCACCTATAAGTGAAATCAAAGCTTTATCCATCGCACCTGTTCTTATACAGCACTCCATGATTAACCATATACGCAGCCATTTTTGCGGGCCACATAACAAAACAAAACGTTATATTCCAACCACTGTGTTAAATTAGTAATCACTACTGACTCGTGTGGCCCGTTTGCATTTATTTGCCATTCGTCCAGGTTAGAGAAATCTGACATCACAGACAGACAATACCACCTTCCATCGTATCGTGTTTCTCCCAAATGAAACTTTACACCCGAATACTCAGTGCCACCACCAAACGTTTGAACACAATAACGCAGCCACTTCGCGCCAACCCCATACAAAACCACATTTGAGTCCCCGCCGGTTAAGCCTTTCACCACTTTGCCAGTTGCTTAAAAAAGGCCCCTTCTAGCCTCCAGTAACAAATGTTCAAATTTTTTAACAATGCCTTTCACCGAGGGGCAGAGCTAAAAACGAGACAGAAAGGATAGGAAAACTAGGCTGTCTCTCTTTCCTAAATCGTTTCCGACATTTGTGTGAAAGGGCAAATGTGAAGAGTTCACGGTCTCACCGAGGACCCCGCTCGCGGTCCCGGCCGTTTGTGGGGTTCTGACCCGTGACTCCGCCAGCCCCCGGCCCGCCTAGCACCCGACCGTGGCCCTACCTAACCCGACTTTGTTCGCCGGAGAAATACAATCTCTTTTTAATTTGAATTACGTTCGGCGCAATTTTATTCAACTCGCTTGAACACGGGGGCCCGCAGATGCCTGGGCGAAATAAAGAAACGTTCAACACCTTTACCGAGGGGATGTCGTGGCCTTTGGCTCCGAGCTTTTCAGGTCGCAGACAGGAGAGGCCACGGAGGGCAGGCAAAGCCGGGGTTGGCAGCAGGCCGGCGGGCCGACACGCACGCGTTAATGAGAAAATGGAGAAAGTGGGATTTCGACTGAGGTTTCTACCTCTGTCTGCCCGGCCCAGCCTTTCCTGTCTACTACCATACCTTCTGTGGTTGGGGATGCGGACAAATCCTTCGCAAAATAGCTTTGTGACTGAATGGTTGGCGGCCCTCGAACGGGTCACGACGACTAACCCCCCAGGAATTCAGCCCCTTCAACTCCAGTCTCTTCACCGCCGTATAACTATGCAATCTCTTCACCTGGTTGTATGAAAATGGCCCGTGAGTATCACGCATCGCTTGGCACGGTAAATAAACCAGTTTTCGCGCCTCGGCGCTTAGCGGAATGAAATCGGACACAATCGCACGCGACGTTTGTGTGCTCCCGCTCGCGTAATGTCGCGTTTTGAATGCGACTGTTATGAATACGGTTTCCCCGTCACACAAAACCTCTACTTTCTCTCAATTCCATGCGCTCAATGGGAAAGAGTTCTCCAACGCGAGCCGAAACGCGTGTCATTTGCGTGCTGAGAGCCGGCAAAACGGACGACATGGCGACAGAATTCCATTGTTCGCGTTTGATACATTGGACGCCAAATCACGGTGGCTTAGGTAAAAAATATTTCAACAGCTAATTTAAACATCATTCCTCAAAAAATATTTGAAAACGAAGGCAATTAGAGGAGCGATGTTGGCGTGGTTCCAACGGCCACCCTCGTGGTCAAGTTGTCTGTCGTGCCCTTCAGTATTGACCCCCAGAACCCCCTTTTATGTACCCTTCTGTATTTCTGTTGTAACTTCGACCCACCCTAACCCCTAACCCCGGTCAGTGGCCTGATTTATGTTGCCCACTCCCGGACGAGGCGGCTCAAGACGTGTTTTACGTGTGGCTATCGAGCAGCTTCTCTTGAAAAAAGCCCCTCTCGAAATCTGGCACTGCGATAGTCTACATCAATAATATCAAAGCTATATTACTGTCGGAAGCGGAGTGAAAGATGGCTCGGGAAAGAATAGCCCTTCACACCCGTCTCCTGTGTTGGGCCCCGGGGTCAGGACACGGGGCTCCCCTCCCTGGCCCCCGAACTGCCACGGAGAGCCAACACTGTCACTAATTTATCGCCCGAGTCCGTCACCTTCGACGACCCCGTCGAGCCCCTCTGTGTACATGTAGCCCCGGTGTGTCTGGATGGGATGCAATGATTGCCGCGGCCTACGGGTCGGGAGGGGCGTAAGGAGGATGGCACACCCCTGCCTGAACCATATGGCGTATATACCCTGCTGTAAAACCTGAATCCCAGTGCCTTTCTTCCCCCGTGACAACATCCCGTTTAATCCCCCCTGCTCTTGCTAAATCACCGCTCATTGTGCAGGTTCGGTCCCGCTCCGTGTTGGGGTCCTGGCAGATTTACTCCCGGAGCCAGGTGGAAGCGGCGGCCTTTGGCACAAAGGGTCGGGGCGGTGTCGCAGACGAGGCGTGCTATGGGGGACAAAGTGTCTCGTCCCCCAGACTGGGTTTCCCGTGCTTCATCACGGCCATTGGGGACATACTGGGGATTCTGGCCTTTCGTGTAACACGATTTGATGTCATGAACTCATGATCCACGATAAAGCAGTTTAATCATACTAAGAAGTATACCGGAGTTCACACATGTTTGCTGTAACCTAAACAGACACAACAGTAAGCAAACATGTTACATGATTTAACCAAAATACCGGCCACTTTATCCTCTCGTAATTACACTTAATGTATCAGGTTAAATTACACGCATGTTATAGTTGTTTTCCGTGGCTATAACAGTCATGTGTGGCAACTGATGGTAACGGGATGGGAATGATGATGATGATGATGATGATGATGATGATGATGATGATGATGATGATGACTCCAATACTCACTAAAGCAAGAACACGAATCGTTAGTAGAAATACATTAGTTGAGGATGATGATGATGATGATGATGATGATGATGATGATGATGATGATGATGATGATGATGATGATGATAGAATAACTCTCATCCTAACTAACATAAGGGCACGAATCGTTGGTAAAATACACCAATTCATATCTTAGCTAAACAATTGAAGGTCTAAATTTGAATTTCCCGCCGTTACCTTCCGTTACCAAAAAGGGTTTTACACGCTTAAAACACCTGGGTGACACCTATATCTCAATTTGAGTATCTTAGAAGTATGTCCAGCCAGCTGTGAATGTCCACCAAATAAGCAGTTCCCGCCCAGTCTCTTACGCGTTTATGACCAACAGCAATGCGACTTAAATTCCAACGAAACTTCGTTCAGCATGCATGCAGCTGAGCCACAGATTTCTTTACAGGTTAAAACCAGCTTTTTCCCAGGGTTAAGACAGCCGTGATTGTCGAGGCTGGCTTGTGGTGAGTGGCTGGCGGGGGGTCACGGTGGAAAGGAACGGCAGATGCTGCAGGGGGCGGGGGTTATAACCCCCCGGGCCAGGTGTCGACCCAGCGGGTACAACCGCAGTCAGGGGGAAACAAAAAGGGACAAAATCCACCCACAATATGTCTATCGACTGGAGATTGTTCAGAGGAAAACCGCCAGTCGAACTGGGGAACTAACACAAACAAGCGGCCACAGACCACAAGACGAGGGGCCGTGCTGCGATTGGAATTGCTTTTTAAAAAGCAGCCCAGCACGGCAAGGCGTCTTTTTGCTTCAGCGAGCATTTCGCAGAGGAAGGAATGAAAATACGAAAATTCTTCTTCTTTCCTTTTTTAATTCCCGCGCTTTCCCTTCATTCAATGGCCCTTCCGCGAGTTTTAATAATCCTGTCACTTTGGGAGCAGATAAATTCGGTGAGTTCAGCGACGGGCCTCTTTTTTTTTTCTGGCCATGGCGTAGTCACCTCGTACCACATAGGATTCGTTCGAACGAC
>JAAUYG010038908.1_pt1 | contig 10955 bp, 4 predicted proteins | sample 7278091 | NCBI WGS metagenome assembly JAAUYG01 (sample SAMN14350201, study PRJNA611818) | marine sediment metagenome | isolation source: surface marine sediment (0.6m) | place: French Polynesia: Moorea | collected 2018-08
ATCCCCAGATAGCGTTCTAATTTGTTCCTTAGTTACTGCATCCCCAGATAGCGTTCTAATTTGTTCCTTAGTTACTGCATCCCCAGATAGCGTTCTAATTTGTTCCTTAGTCACCTCATGTTCTGTCCCTTAGATAGCGCACCTCCTGATAGTTCGATAAGTATCACATATACTGATAGCGTTCTTTTTCTCAATTTTCTATGGTTACCATACTTTTCAATAGCATTCTTTATATAGTTAACTTAGAAATTACCACTCATTCCTTTTTCTCGGTTCCCTAGTTACATGTAGCCCTGCTAATGCGGATAGTGTTTGCACATTTTAATAGCCTTCCCTTTTATTTTCAGTTACCAGATGTTTTGTGGAATACCGTTATGATAGGATTCCTACACGCCATTTTCTACGTTGGCTATTTAATCACCCAACTTCCGGGTGGTTACCTGGCAACCAAACTTCCCTCACACAGGTACTGAGTCTACTGTCTAGGCTCAGCATTATTGACGCCTGGCTGAGAGTTCTAACTTCAATATTATTCGTGTATTAGATTCATGAATTCATGAAAAACAAACATGAATGAAATGTATATGTTTTAATACCTACTTTATAAACTGAATGTATCAGTTGTCAAAAGACACATTTTCAAGGCACTATCTGTAGTTCTTGGATAGTTTTCCCGTGGTGTACTAAAACGAATTATGATGTTAATTTCCAGCCCAATGTTCCTAGCGTCTAAATCTGTCCTCTGGTGCTTAGAGTATCGATTCCTTATCTACCCATGACACTACCGTCCTATAGGTCTGTGATGCCCTCTGGTATCATTCCAGGTTGTTTGGAGGATGTATCCTGCTCTCCTGCTCCCTCAACCTCCTCTTACCTGTGGCTATAGACGCTCCCAACGGCAGCTACCCTACCACGTGTGTTATCCGCTTCATACAGGGACTGTCTGAGGTAGGGAACCAGCTTCCTGCTGAATATTCAGTATGCTTGGTGAGTCAGACAGACTGTAGTGTAGTTCGTGTAGGCTGTCAATGTGTTCAACGCACATAGGCATTTACAGAAATTCCAGGGTTAATGTAGTAGTAGTAGTAGTAGTAGTAGTAGTAGTAGTAGTAGTAGTAGTAGTAGTAGTAGTAGTAGTAGTAGTAGTAGTTTTGTTTTCAAGTGTAAAACATGCAAATGTTAATCAGATACAATTTTTAAAATGAATCAAATACTTAAAGCTCTCACAGTGGTGATTTACCAAAAACTAAATAGTTGTCTTATCATACAATTAAAAAAAAAATCTTAGATGCCTAATATAGCTTATCCGGTTTGACGTAAGAATGTTGACACATTAAAACATGTCACTTCAGTAATATAAAGCAACGCCACCTTGAAGGGAACTTTGAAGACAGCGTTACTTCTTTACTACAGCCAATGATCTTATAAAATAATCTTATAAATCTTTCCGTATAAAGTCTTTGGTACAGTGCCATGGGCCGTAGGACTGATTTCATTTCACGTTTACTGATCTCTGTACTCATATATGGGATGCCGAAAGGCAGTGGATGTGTAATTGAGGCTATATACGCGCTCCCCCCTCCCCCCCCCCAAGAAACTAAGAGAGCCTGTGTCGGGATCTTCCAGGGTTTCCTGTTCCCGTCCTGTTACGCTGTATTACGTCATTGGACGATACCGGAAGAGCGCAGTCGAATGGGAGCGATCACGTTATTCGGTGAGGAGAGAGCAGCGGTAGCAATAGCAGTCGTTACACTGACACAAACACTAACGTTAGAGCCCGATTCCTATTCTTGTGGTGCAGCAGCAGCAGCAGCAGTTACCTGTTTGCTGACTTGTTAAAATTAAAGTTTTTTTCTTAAATGCCCGCCTGACGGTTCACAGAAACGTGCTTTCTAGCATTGTGAAAGTTTTACTTTTGAACAAAGTTTGTACTATTTGGTGTTGGTGCTAATGAAAACTTGCCCCCAAACGAATAATTGTAGAGCAAAGCGAACGAAATGTTGTCCAAGGGTTTTTACTGTATACAGCACATAAATGTTAGGTCATCTCCGGGGCATTCAATGCAGCGTGTCAAAGCTCTATTTTCTATATCAAAGTGACAGTCATATGTTAGTAGTTAGAATTTTACATTTAAAAATACATGTATATTGAAATTTAAAAATGTGGCCAATGGAAAAATTGAAAGTTACAAATATCTCGAGAAATGCCAATCGTACAGCGATATTGATGAGAATGTGGGCCTCTGGCAGGAAGTGTCTTCTGTATCTGGAGTACCTCGACCTTGGGTATTTCAAGGTCACTTTGGGGTCATTGGTGCGTTTGAGATTTATTGGAACGTTTACTAGTTTTTTTCAAAAGCTAAATTACTCATACAGTTATCAATACTTTGATAGTAATAGGTTTCCCTACTGACCACGCAGTAGTTGTTGTTTGTTGAATTTTCAAATTAAAATTTAAAAAAAAATAAAAACAAGGATATAGTGAATATAACATTGTATCCACCTGGAAGATGGAAACTGTAGTAATGTTGCTCGCCACCTGATGATGATAACTCAAGCCATGGTTCGTTTATTCAGGCTAACCTGTAGTGTAGCAGGCTAGGGGGAAAGCAAAGATCGTGTAGGATTTATTTTCAAACAGTAGTAGAAACTTTGGTTGTCCGCCACAGGAGGAAATCTCCGTATCAGCAGCTGTGTGTAACCGACCCAGGACGTCGGTTACTGTAACAAACGTCCCGTACAGCAAACGGTGGCTGTTACACTGGGTGTGTACAGCTGTGTTTGTACAATTCAGGCCCTCCCTAAACAATCTCGACATACAACTGAACTGTACATTGTCCAGACATACAACTGAACTGTACATTGTCCAGACATACAACTGAACTGTACATTGTCCAGACCGGTGTGTGTTTGCAGGGAGCAGTGATCTGGGTTAAATCTGCACAGTGTATGAACCTTAGCATAGCAACGATACCGGGCCAGTTAATAAAATATACTACCATTCAAAATAGAAACCAATTATTGCCCATACAGTCACGTGCTCTACAGACATGGAGAACTGGCTCCCGATGGGTGTGGTTAGAAACCCTCAGACTGATAATATTACCTCTTGCCTTTACCAATGCGACATAATACAACGTGATTCCAACTCAGGGATATATTCTCAATACAGACAAAGATAATATGTTAGCCACCCCTAGCAAAACTCAGTTCGGCTCGGAACAAAAGATGTTATATTAGCAATTACCTAGTACATGTAGTACCTTTAACCTTAGAAGGTTAGAAGCCTTCTAATTGTTCTTTTTCAAATTTCTGACTGTCGGTGTCAGTCTTTTCATTTAGAGGATTTTATAATTAATCTCACTTTATAGCAGCATACACATAGAGGTATTACGGTTCTGTGTCCTGTCAGTGTCATTGTCTTGTTTGGTTTGCCAGGGGTTTACATGGGCCCGGTTGGCGGGTTGGCGGCCTCCGGCTACCTTACCCATTATTACGGCTGGCAGTACGCCTACTACTTCTCTGGTAAGATGGATGGCAACAGTGCCTGTACTTTCTTCCGTCCCACCTTTGCTTACTGGGTTTGGGTCTGTATTACATTGTAACGTCAGTCCACTATGGATAATCTTTCTGAGATCTAACGTTCTGACTATAATTGTGTGCCGATGTACATGTATCATCACAAAGGCTGAGCCCCAATCATGTTAATTATGTATATACTACTGCGGTTTGTTCTTGACAGTAACCGACTGTACGCAGTGTTCTTGCTTGACAATAACAGACTGTACGTAAGGTTCCTGTTTGACAATAACTGACTGTACGCAGCGTTCCTCTTTGACAATAACCGACTGTACACAGAATCCTGTTTGAGATTGAAGAATTTGGGCCAGTTGGGCACTGAGACTGAACTGCCTCAGTGTTACATACACGTAACAGTTCCGCTACAGACTTTTACGTGCAGTTCACTCTTAGTTTGTTTTGCTGCCACCAGGCGGCGTTGGCGTCCTGTGGTTTATCGTCTGGTTGTTCCTGAGTTTTGAGAAACCAACCCACCACCCCTGGATGCATAAGAAAGAACTCGCCTTCATCGAGGAGAAACAAGGCGCTATAGCGCACACGTACGAGGTATGACAGGGGATTCGGAAACAGAGTTGGACAATATTACGCTTAATATATTGAAAATGGGATTTTTTCCTTCTTTCACTGCATTAGGGAAAGTTACAAAACGTGAACATGGACAATGTAAATTATTCCCTGGACGAGCGGTGTGACGTATTTCACGTCTCAAAGCTCGGACTAATGTGACAGGACAAAGGCTATATTTGCATATGTATGGATTGATATATCGGTGGGCTGACTGGAGACTGGGAACAACACCATTACTGGATGTTTTATTCATCATTAGCAACTTACTGTTCTGGGTTTTTATATAGGAAAAAGCAAAACACCAAGAACGGCAAATCAACCAGTTAATATATCAATTGGTTCAATTTAAAAGCCAAGGAATGAGATCAATAATGTGTCAACAACAATATATATGTGAGGCACCACCAGGTAGCCTTATTGAAATGCAGCAATCATGACCGGCTGCTGATGACAACAGGTGCTACACTTGTATGAATGTATTGTCTAGAGAATGTATTCTCTAGGGAATATGCTGTTAGAGAATAGTATATTGTCTAAACACTGTATTGTCCTGGTAAGTAAATATAAATAATCCAGCTATCTAGGGCTTCACTGGTGCTTAAGCAAAATCTCGTAAAGAGAAAGCATTTTCCGAAATGGCAGCCTTATATCAAACCAGATTCCTTCTGGATCTTACTGCACATAACATCAGGGGGGAAGGCATAATGTATCAGTACCTGCGACAGCGCAGAAGTGACATGTAGAAAAATGTTAATCATGTTGATCTTGATATAAAATAGTAGTTACTTGTCCCCAGGGTGAACGCGTGCCATGGAGGGGAATCTGTACGTCACTTCCGGTGTATGCCCTGAATGTAGCGAACTTTGCCCGCAGTTTCGTGTTCTTCCTCCTGCTAACCAATCAGCCGGCCTATATCAACGTCTTCGGCTTCAATGTCGCCCAGGTAGGCTCACTGCATGCACTGACAGTCACCAATCAGAATGTTCGACATACTGACAGTCACCAGTCAGAATGTCTGACACTAGCCAGTATGTTCGACACACTGACACTAGCCAATCAGAATGTCTGACACACTGACAGTCACCAATCAGATTGTTTGACACACTGGCAGTGGCCAGCTGTCTGTTTGGCAGCTCGTGTCTAGGGCATTACCCGGGTTCCACTTATATTGTGAATATACCTAAATCAAGCACCGAGAATTGTCACCAGCTAAAGAAGGGCGAGCATCTTTCTACACAGAAAGAGCGTGTTGAAGGACAATGAATGTACTCATGCAGTATATACATATTTTTGGGTTGCACAAGGCATATTAGTCGAACTAGATAAGGATCCAAACAGCATACAACTGAAGAACAAACACCGCACACACATACAGCCGATCTCGGAATAGCGAGTTTTAATAACAACGTTGATACACCGTGAGGCCAGAAAAACTAACATTTTCTTTTCTGCTTTGTCAGATATCCTATTAGATGGTAGGGAAGAAGTACTAACAGGAAAAAAGTAACGGATAAAAAGTAACAGGAAAAAGTAACGGACAAAAAGTAACAGGTCCAATAATACATGAAGTGCAGAATTCTAACAATTTAGATCAGAGAAAATCAAGGTTTCTTTTACATCAAACACATGCTAAACACGTTACGTGAATACTAATATAACTACCATTTATGAAAGGGTGTTATAAGGTTTAGAGGACTCTGACACAAAATTGGGCTGACGCATGAATTCGTTGTACTGTTGGATGAACAATACCAATATTAATCCAAGTGTGATGACTGACAATTTCATGCTCAATATCATCATGATGGAGTGATATGGAGTAAAATACATTTTCCTCAGTGTTTCTGACGTAGGTGTATTAACATGTGAAAGTGAACCATGTGAATGTGTACATGTGTATACGTGTTGGTATATGTGTGAAAAGTGCATGGCAATAAATGTTGAAAATTCACTTTATATTATTAACTATTGGATAAATGAGTCGCACAGCTGTAAGTACTACTCATTTCTATCCTATTAATATCCTTACTGGATTAAGCTGCCTATTATAACCACACAGAACCCAGTGCCATGTTACCGTATCTTCCCAGAATGGGGCGTTCTCCTCCCTGCCTCACGCTGTCATGGCTCTGGTAGCTGTGGCCAGCGGTCCCCTGGCGGACCTCCTGATGGCGGAACCCCGTCTCTCCACTACACAGGTCCGGAAAATGTTCACCTGTATAGGTAAGCGGACACCATGACATTCTCTGGGATTCTAACCCGTCTCGTACACAGAGAAACGCCTAAGCTGATATTCCAGTCGCAAATTTAAGATTTCAAACTACTGCTGGTACCACTCCTCTTCCTCCTCCTCATCCCCTCCTCCTAGTCCTAATTCTCCTCTTCTTCCTCCTCCTCCTCCTTCTTCTTCTTCTTCTTCTTCTTCTTCTTCTTCTTCTTCTTCTTCTTCCCTAAATCTATTACAATAATAAACTATGACTTAAGAACCCTAAATTACTAAAAGGTTCCAAGCTATTTCCATTTGACACATACGTTTATTTTACCTGTCCGTCGATTGAAATTATATCTTCATGTCTGTAACCTGTTGTTCTGGTTTCGTTCCCCAGGTTTCGGCACGGAGTCGTTCTGTATGTACCTGTTGGGGTTCCTCACAGACTCCACCCAGTGCCTGGTCTTCCTCACTATCGGGGTCGGCTTCAGCGGGTTCACCATCTCAGGTAGAATATTGTTCCACGGTCACACGCATGCCGTGGGCGGGGTAGAGTAGGCACAGGTTGAAATTGAGTATAAACATTTTCAAGATAAATAGTGTCATAAATCGTCCAAAAATTGACACAACCGCATTTCGTCAAGTTTTTTTTTCTTCGTTTGTAGGCTGGCAGATCAACCATCTGGACCTGGCCCCGCGGTACGCCAGCGTGCTGGTCGCTATCACCACGGCAGTCGGGACACTGGCGGGGATCATTAGTCCGGTCATTGTGGCTCAGATGACCCTGGATCAGACCCTCTCAGAGTGGCAGCATGTCTGGATCCTCACAGCCAGTATCCTGGCGGCGTGTGCGCTCTTCTACGGGATCTTCGGCTCAGGTTGGTAGACAATCGATAGGTGTTCATTGAAGGCATGCTGGGTAGACAGTCGATACATGTAAGTGTTCATTGGTGTTCACATGTAGGTGTTCACAGGCATACTGTCTGGGTCGGGTTGGCAAGTCTGGGAAGTATCTAATAAAGTCCTAAACACAATATCCAGGCTTGGAGACAAGTGCCTGAAAATCTCAGTTTGAGGGAACACTCGTCTGAGATCCAGAAGCTTTCCACCGAGGGACCTGGTCACTTATTTCCTAGACTGTATATACATTGAAGAGCACGGGGCTAAGTCTTGCATTATGTGTATAGTAGACTAGTGTGGTATAGGTTAGTTTGATCCGGTTGCAAGGACTTTTGTATATATATTTTCATCATTTTGTAAACATTCCCACTAATACCTGGCCTTCTTACTTCACTGCGAAGTCTGCGAAGCATGCATATAATAACTTACCATTGTTATATTACCTGTCTATATTACTATTAAAGATAAAGATATAGTCAGCTCTACTGTGACCTTTTCCAAACTTATACTGCCGGTGGGCCATTTCCCTTAACAACTATACCAAGCACATTGCTAGGTGTGCCTGCTGTGTGACCTGGCTTCACTGGTAAAAGACAATATTAACATGTATCACTTTGACGTGGTCAGTTTGCTGTACCTGCGGCAGAAGTATATCTGTCAATAGCCACTCACCACTTTATCATTTTGTACCTTAAGCTCGTTCCATGATCCCCTGTCATCTTACCCATCCAGGCGAGCTTCAACCCTGGGCCGAGCCCCCAGACGGCACTATCAAGATTATCCACCCCATCAACCCCCTGGAGAAGAAACCCTACGGTACCTTCCACGCCCAGACAGACGCAGGAGAACAGCCAGCAGCCTCTGAGAGCGGGGACCAGCCCGACACACCACCGGAAACGGATACTAACCCATTCAGTGAGCCCCCGGACCAGAATCCGTTCTCAGACCCTGAACCGGATCAACCCGAGTACAACCCGTTCACGGAGGAAACGACTGATTCCGACCAAGCTCCTCTCGCCAAGAACAGCTAACGACCCGGCCTTCAACTGTAGTTATTAACATTGTTGAAAACAACTTTATCATAATGTTACGATATGAACATCAAAGTTAGGACTGATATATGATCTAGTCACTTAAATACGGACACCTGCCTATGGTTGGCACAACGCTGTACCGACAAGTTCGGCGTCCATGCGTACATTCCCGCCCGCTCTGCCTGCCTTCTCTCTGCAGCTCTGCCGCTCATTGTATCTCCTGGGGACTGACATGACTTGACCTGGTTTCCCACCTTTTCTTGCACCCCTTAACCATGGGAGTTACCTCGTATGTATGCAGAGTAGAGTAAATGACAGCTTGATGGCGTTCCCAGCAGTCTGATGATAGCTGGGTGTGTATGTAGCAGTGTCAATGGTATCACTACATGTAGCAATCACAGAGAGATCCGCGGGAGACGTAATACTGTAATCTGTTGTACATTATGCTAAGTGACTGGGTATATTTACCCGGCTATAAATATGGGTGTACTTACATAATTAATTACTATGGTTAATATGTCAATTATAACAATGAAGGCAACCATTCTACTAGGTTTATCCAACCTGTGTCCATTGTTTGTGCGGTGATCTCGGGGGCAATGTGTGGTCGGTCGTCATAAACCAGGTAACGTATCTCTTACATCAGAGGTACAGTCTTACGGTTATATACTATATTACTTGGGTAAATAATATTATAATGTATATTTACGGTATATTAATTATTAGGGCGAATGCTGCAAGCTTGGTAGAAGCTGAGACTGGGCTGTTACTACTCTTTACAGGAAGTTTTGGCATCAGTCATTATAGCTGACCTCTATACCTGTACGAGTTCCTCCACTGTTGTTATCATACTATGTGCCAAGCTGATGTGTTCACTTGGAATAACTGTATAGTGTGTATTTTTCTTTATACTCCGTGTATGACCTGTGTATATACCGTATTTACTCTAATCGCCCTGAACTTATGCACTTGAGGTTGAAGTCACGTGACTGCGTGTGCATCAGTGACGTCACTTCCCGCTGTCTAGCTGGGGCTATGCTGTGATACCTGTAGAGAACTTTGTGTAACCTGCACAGAAAAAATCTTTTGTCATGGTGTTTAGTTTTATTGCTAGTTGCCATGTTACAAAACAAAACGTAATGCCAATTGGGATGATAATAAACTATTGAGCGGTGTTCTGTGTGTTGTTGAAATCCTCTTACAATCTGACGAGTAGGAATAGGGAGTCACACTTAGTCTATTCACTAGTGAAAAGAATGTCCATACCCTTCCTGGTTTGTGATTCCAACGTCCTTCACACATTTCATCTGTATTATCTTACGGCTGGCAGCCTAAGGGCGGTTCTTTGTTCAAGCGGTAGCGTGTTGTTTGGCAGCAGACAGTTGCTCATTCCACTCACAATCTTAAGACAGTCTCTAAAATTATTGTCAACAAAACTATCGATATTAAAGAGATGAGCTGAATCAAGTCTTCCTTGGGAATATTGACCATGCTGTGTCAAGTCTGATGAGGCAGTGCATCCCCAACTGGGTGCTGGAGCTTTCCCGCAGATCCTGTGGCAGATTGTCTCCCCGTGTTTATAACTGCTGCTCTATTACACAGGAAACAGTCGTCTCTGTTTAGAAGTTTTTCCATATGTGTAAGTCTGCTTAGATATCTCAAGAGCCTCTTGTAGATTTGTTTTCCGTTTCACGAGTGACCGCCTGAGCAATTTAACGTAACGTTTTGGAAGGTAGCTTGATCCAGCAGTCGGTGTGTCGTGGAATTCTTAGTAATTTCGCGCTAATGCATCGCCCTAAATGTCTACTTTTCACTAGCTGTTATAAAAACGATAAATATGTACAACCGTCAGTACCTAGATGTGTTGAAGTGTTGACATCTGTACTTTTCATATCGGAAGAAGAAACGTTCGTGCCCGCAACCCGCAAATGGGAGCCTGCTATAGCCTATGTGTGTATAGCATAGAATATAACAGTCCCTGTTTTGGCACTAATAACGAGAGCAGAATTGTCCCAATCCCAGGACACCAAGGCTTCCTGATATGCAGTGTTACTGTTTATACTTACAGACTACAGATTCACTTGAACAAACACAGTCTATCCGGCACTTTAAATAGCATTACACTTTAACACTACTAGTGAAAAGAAAGATACTTCGTCTGACTCAGTTTGCCAAGTACTATATCGTCAGGTTGCCAAGTACTATATCGTCAGGTTGCCAAGGACTATATCGTCAGATTGTCAAAGACTATATCCTCGGGTTGTCAAGGACCGTAGCGTCGGCTTGCCAACTCCATATCGTCCGTTTGCCAGGGACTATATCGTCAGGTTTGCTAAGGATTATATCAACAGGTAGCCAAGAACTAGTATCCAGTCTCACTCCATCTATGGCCAGCCCACAGAGGGACTGAATGACCAAACCAGCTTATCACCAGAGGTGAAAAAGAAATTTACTGGCTATAAAATTGCCCTTTAAGTTATTACTTACAAAAGGTGTGTGTGCAAGCATTATCTCTTTTTAGTTCTCCCTATACTTTTCTCCCTATACCTAAAATCTCCCTATACTTTACCACTGAAACGATCGTGCAATAAATTTCTATATTGAACGTTGAACTTTGCATATTGCACTCTGACCCCGACCCAGATTCTCAGCCAATAGCAAAGGCGC
>JAAUYG010241169.1_pt1 | contig 10955 bp, 12 predicted proteins | sample 7278091 | NCBI WGS metagenome assembly JAAUYG01 (sample SAMN14350201, study PRJNA611818) | marine sediment metagenome | isolation source: surface marine sediment (0.6m) | place: French Polynesia: Moorea | collected 2018-08
CATCTCGCCCTTGATTACATTTGTCCTGTTTCGCGTTGCAGGTACAGCTGGAAGAAGAGATGCCTGGCACAAGCAAATTTTAACCATGCAGGCTTCTCCTGGTGGTTGGCATCTTTGGTGAAAGTAAAACCCATGAATGACAGGTTTTCAATTGTGATAGGAATGTGAAGGCCCTTGTGTTTGCAATGTTGAGATCTTTGGGAATCAACCTTTAGTCAGTCAAATATCCATTTCTCCCTTATATTTAACAGCCTAGGCCACCCGACATTCTCTCATCTGAGGACATCCTTTCTGTTGTGTGAACAAATCGGCTTGCAGGAAATGGAAATCTGTCTGAACGGAACACAAGACAAGCAGATATGAAACCCTGAGGTGAACAGATTAGTTGGAGACGACACATACCTTCTGTGTGTCAATGCCCTTGGTTATGGCCCAAGTGGAAACCACATAGTCAAGCACTCTCTCGCTCAGTGACTTGGGGACATCGTGGATTTTCATGAACTCACGAACACTGTTCAACATGTCGTGATAGCGGCCAGTCGTTGAATACATCTGCTGGAAGATTGTGGTCACGTTTCCGAAGATAGAAGCGTAGAATAGGGCTGAAAGGGAAAAAAGGATACACGTGAAGAAAACGAAGCAGTTTGACATAGTGCAACCAATAGAGACGACAAAAGCACGTGTGGTTGTTCACAAAACTTTTCTGTTACAATTCACAGAAGATTTCACTCGGGATGTATTTTCCCATTGTGCACGAATGAAACTGATGCACAAAACTGTCTTGAAACTGTGTCTATGGATTTGTGGTGATTTTCTCCACTGATGCAATTCACCTCCCCTTCCCACACTCTATGCATGACTCTAAAACATCATCCATATTCAACAGTCAGCTAAAAAAGAAACCACTCACATCCGAGAATCATCATGCAGATAGTGAACACCTTCTCCACCTCTGTGTTTGAGGCGACGTTCCCAAACCCGACGGAAGTCATGCAGGACAGCGTGTAGTACAGCGCCGTGGCGTAGGCCATGGAATCGTCCGGGCCCCCGACCCACTTTTCCTGACCCGTGGTATTGTCCGGGGCGTAAGGCTTGTGTATAATTTTGCCCAGGTTGTGAAGCCATCCGTAGTCGATGCCCTTCTCAGCTTCCGTCTCCCCGATGTTGTACCACACGCAGGCGAACCAGTGAGCAATCAGAACGAACATGAATATGAGCAGCACGAGAACAGCGGCGCCATATTCCAGGTAGTGGTCCAACTTCCGAGCTACTCTCCCGAGTCGCAAAAGTCGCACGACTTTCAACGCACTGAACAAACTACTGATACCCTGCAAGAGAAAAAGTGATGCATGCAAGAAAAAAAAATACAAACACAAGGAAGACTGGGCCCAGAAAGGATTCTGCGCAAAACTCTGATGTAAGTTTGAGCTTGATCAGTGTCCTTAACCATAATTGTCACTCTTCCTTCATTCTAGCAGGAAATGTCAATCGACATGTCAATTTTGAGTGATTTCTTGGAATCGTGTGGGAACTGACAAATTGGACTCCACCCAAAATATATACACCGCAGAGTTCAGCAAACAGCAGGTTTCTCATCCAACTTCATGAAATCTTTCGGGGATAAAAATGCTGCCCCAGAGGAACTGGAATTGCTACTGGACACCAGAGAGAATGTCCGAGTTTTGTGTGGGGGAGGGGAGTGCAAGTCAAGACCTCCATAATTTCCAAATAAAACTTACATCATCTACATGCTGGAAGGCATTGAAGACGTCGTAAGGCAGGCACGAGAGGAGATCGATCACAAACCAGCTTTTCAAATAGTTCATGCGGATAATCTTGGGGTCGGACACCACCTCTCCGGAGGGGCCGACAAACGTTGTGTGAAAATTGAGTATGATGTCAATGAAGAAGACCACGTCCACGATGCTGTCTGTGACCAGCAACGGTACGTCGTCCATAGTCTTGCTTTTGAAGGCCACGTTGAAAGGAACCATGACTGCAGTGTAGAAGGTGAGGACAAGTATGATCCAATCCCAGGTGGCCTTGAAGGCGGAATAATGCAGGATAATGTGAGGTGGAGTCTTTGGAGCTTCTTGTCGGTACTGAGGAAGAATGTCTGCGTTCAGATTCATCATCTGCAACGGAAAATCAAAACATTGTGGTCGTCTGCAAGAAAAAAATCACACCCAGTCACTCCTCGAGCCCAGGGTACGAACCTTGAAGGTACGAACCTTGAAGTGAACTGGGTCCTTTGCTTTGTTTTTTTTTTTTTTTTTTTTTTTTTACAAAAAAATACATTTCCTTTGCAGAACAGTGGAAGAGAACCCCTGACTGCACACAAGGGCGCACAATTGTTCCAGAACCAGGCAGCTAGCTCGAACGTCGAAAGCCGCATCGCCTTTGAAGTAATGCCACAAGGCGAAAACGAAACAAAGGGCCAGAATAATGTTTTGTCTGCTGAAAATAATAGACCTTTGGGCTGGGCCGCAGTGTTTCTGTTTCTTCAGAACACACACAAGAAATACATTTTCGTTGTTGTCTCTTCTGTGTGAATTCCTTGCTTTTGGCGTTTAATTTATCGCAGACATGAAAGGACCCCGCAGGATTATTTTGGTGGAGAGTGCATGGTGATGGCTAGTGTCGTGTCCTGAAGTTGTGAGTGAAGGATAGAAAAGAAAATGGAATGACCTGCCATCGTCTAATTAGGACCTGTGACAAAGGTAAAATGGAGAAGCACGCACCTGCGATACGTTCGTGTCAGAGGGAGAGAGCATCGGAAAATGGTGCTGCCAGCAATGGATCAAAGCATGAAAATCACAAATGGCCGTGCATGGGGACCAGAAAACCCATGTGTCACAATAGAATTACTGCTTCACTTCTGAAGTGAGAAACTAAAGCAGATGTAACTGTCCCGGAGAGGATTCTGCTGGTTGTGAAAGCCTGAAGAAAACACAATTGGACCATGTATGAAACATCCCAGGGTGCCATTGGAGAGGGATGTGTCCATGGTAAAAACACACTCCAAAAGGATTTTTGTGTGCCCGCTTTTGCTGTAGATTTGCATTGTTCTTCCGTCATGAATGTTTTCCAAAAGCCGTTGAGGCATCGACTCTGCTCTTGTGAGGCACATGTGCATCATCAACAACAGTGTTTTCCAGACTCTCTAGGCATACTGGTGCGACAGAATCCCCGCCCCGGCGAAATCGATAGCCTCAACACCATGTCTGACAGACCACTTAAGCGTAGCGCAGGAAGGGGGCGTATGATGAGAGGGAAAAACGTTCACAAAGTTGTATTGGCGCAAGACAACGTAGTCTGCACGTGAATGTCCATGAAGTGCCAGGGCAGCGTTCAAAACACTCGAGTTAAGCAAATTAAGTGGCAATTATAACGGCTGATGACGAGTCACGACTGCAGCCTGACAAGGATGGCTCACAAGGTAGAAATAAAGCGCACCCCAGGGATTTTCACTGCGATCAAGAGAGAGCGCCAGAGCAGCAACATAGCTTTCATGATCCTAATAGAATATTTATGCTGCCCTCCTATTTACACACAATTCAGTGGTAAACACTGTACATAATTGATTCCCAAACGCATAACGTGTATGCGTGTAGGTAACAGCACATGATTAATTGATTGTAGTAAAATAACTGGTAAGGTCGAAAATGGAAAGGATTTCCGCTCCTCCTCGGTTTTGTGTACACTGATCTCACTCAGGCCTATTTATATTTTCGTGGTGCTTTCCAGCTGAACGCCTGAAGTTTTTAATCAATACATCGCCTCCCTCGTCGTAATTAAGGCCCAAACTTCAATGAAAGGCCTCTTTCCGTCTTGCATAAAGACTTAAAAATGAGTTTGTTTATTGGTCGATAAGCCAAATTAGGACAAATCTTTCCATAGGAAAATCGTTCAAGAAAGCGCTGTTTGCATGTTTGCCTTCTGCGGCTAACATTGACTGAATTCTCGATGGGTTGATTCAGTGGAAATCCATTAGGAAAACTTGTGAGGGCAATCGAACTTTGTGATGCAGGCAATCTGCGCCTATCTGTGCCTCAGGTAACGGGAACTTTCCCAAGTATGACCATGCAATGTGGGGAACAACAGCAACGTGGCGAAAGGCAACTGTCCATTGTCCATGGGACTCGTGAGACAAGTTTTCTCAAAGGTCTGAATTGTTTATTGCGGAAAAAAGGATCCAAAGCAGACAACTTCAAGGAAGGTCTGGAAGTGCAAGTATCGAGCGAACAACATGTTTGCTGCTTGCTTTTGTATAAATGACAAATAGTCTGCGTTGTGAGAACAACACTTACATTTGCAATTTGTGAAGGCTTTGAGGTATCCACTTTGGTTGTGCTTGGAACGTTGGAGGAGAACTGCATGAGAACTGAGCGATTCCGCGTCACCGATCGCGCCAATCGAGCGAACTTGCTGAGCCCTGTTGAAAAGCAAGAGGGAGTTGTCATGTTCGTGTACTTTGAAACCCCAAGTTGTGACAATGGTCTTTGAAAATGGTTCCGTGAAAGTTTCAACACCATACCTTCGTTAGCCTTCGTTGATTCATCTTCGATGGGCTGTTTCAAAGCAGTTATGTCTTTGAACGTACAAAGGAAGAGCACAACAGCATCCTTCTCATTCTTGATCGGTGCTATGTGTAACAGCAACCAGAGAGGAGTTTCTGAAATGCGCAATTCTTGACAGTCAGTTTTCTGTTTGATTTTGTCTTATGTCTTTTGAAGAATTTGTGGACTCTGGTGTGACAAAGTGACGTCACCATGGTTGTGTGCAGACATGACCTTGTTTCCTCTAATTTTATGCAGGTTTCTGATGGGGAAGACATGGGATGGCAGTTTGGGGTGTTTTCTTGGTTATTTTTGAATGGCCCAGGAATACTGATTTTGGGAGGTTCTGATGTTCGGGACAGATAACTCTGGAGCCCAGCTCAAAAGGAAGAGTGGAAGGTGGCAAGGCGGACACTCACTGTTCTTCTTGTAGAGCAGTATCTCGACTTGGATTTGTTCTTGGCGGTCGAGCGCCTCCTCGATGGCGAGCACCGTGTCCTTGTCTGTGAGCTCGCCATACATGAAACGGCAGGTGGACGACTTCTGCATCACCTCGGCGCGGCTGTAGCCCGACAACTTGCCGAAGCCGTCGTTGCAGTACACGATGGGATAGTCCACGATGCGAGCGTTCGCCAGCAGGAACGAGCTATCTGCTCAACAGAAAAAAGAGCAAGATTGATGATACCATTCTGTCACCGAAGCGAAGGAAAGGTAATAGGGTATTTGTCAGCAGTACGTTCGCTGGGACATGTAGCCTAGCAAAGTGATGTTGGCTAATTGACTAAAAGCAGTATGGTTTGGGATTCATGTTTTACTTTATTCTCCCCTGGGTAAAAACAACTCGGATAATGTGCATGTTTTATGTGCGGTGCAAGAAAGGCAAACTATTCACATGGCACAGTATTTTGCACGTGAGGATCAATCCACGACGTCCCCATGTAGCAAAATGTGCAATGAGTGTGGGTATCAAGCAAAAAGAGAGCTCATTACAGGAGAAAAACCACATGCCATGCAAAGGAAATGAAAAAACTTCAATCATGCAATGTGTCGGGTTTTTGTTCCCAGCTTTGCTTCCACTGGCAACAACGGCAACAGCATTCATCTCCAGGAAGTTCACAATTTAGTAACCCTTGAGTGTAAACGGAAGTGCACAGGTTGAACATTGTGTTCGCCTCGTGATCCCTCGAGGGATATATCAAGCCTAGTTTCCTTCCACTGAACAAATCTCCCATCTCCCGATGTTTCCGTGATGTTAAACATCATTTTGCTGTGAGTGTAATGCAAAACGTATTAACCCGCTCCTCGCCCCAGCACAAGGTGGGCAGCTTTACTTTATCTAAGGTTTCACCCTTAATTTAATCATCTGAAGGAAAATGTCAAACGATCAATGATGCCTACAGCAGGCATAAAATCTCTTCGGACATTCCTGCTCATTTTTGTTCCATACAAAATGAAAGAGATATGGCGGGGAGGAGGTTAACCATGCAAGGTGTCACTTTTCGAGTCACCTCGGCCTTTCATGATTCCTCAAAGGAACATCTGATTCAGGTGATGAAAAAAGATCATTGTCAGCGTCACCACACAGCGTCCCAGGTGCACAGACATCGATAAAATATTCCTTCTACCTGGCTGTGACGAAGCCGCAAATTGGCAAGTGTGCGCTGGAAAGGGACTTTTCTGAGGGCAGAAGAAATCTGCAGCATTTGTTCCGCACACTCGGGAACATTGTCACAGCAAAAATACCACGACCTTTTCACAAGCTGAAGAAAATTGCGAAGATGAGTGTTGAAAGAAGATTCAGCTTCCAAAGCATAAAGCTGCAGAAAGCAGCAATGCCTCTCAAGACAAAGTGACGACATGCTGAATACGCAGGCAATACATTTGGTTCTCAGAATCGTCTCGCAAAAAAACATTTCACCTGAACACAAAAGCTTTCGTGCGCGAAGACAAGAAGAACCTGGGAAGAATTTTCATTTGGTTTCCCGTTGCCCTTTTATGCGACAACATTAATGTATTGATATTCTAAGCAGCAAAATCTCACGACAAATCCAGAGTGTACTCCCATGATGTATGTTCATTACACACACGAGTACAACACTTCAATCCTGAGAGATGATCCAGGAATAAGTTTGGCCACATACTGAGTGCTTCATCGATTGCCTGGCTTTGATCTGTCTGCCAACATTAAAAGGCCTTTATTGGAATCGTCACCCAGGTAACGAGTGCATGACAATGTTTTTTGCCAAGTATCGTTTTAATTCAAGGTGAATGTTGGAGGCAAACGTTGTCATCAGAACCAGATGTTTCTTTCAGTTTTGCGCTGAGTGAAAATCCTGATATTTGGAAGGTTTCCGACCTTGTGCAAAACTGGTCCGGAACTGCCAATGGTGTGTTGTCATGAGTGCATGAGTGACACCAACTAAAGCTTGTCAAAGTTGGGAACACAACACAAAAACCGATGTGGAGGTTTCAGTTGGAATCCCCCTCCAATGAAAACGCGAAAGATGTCATACTTTTCCCAGCAACAACATCTGAACACTGAAACTGCTCACATTTAACAGTTTCTTGGTGACCACATTGCGGACGTACACGTAAGGACTGGAACCTTACACTCGGACGCTCCTCGACCATGCTTCTTTTGAGGGTGTTTTGGAGGAACTAAGAAGGGTCAAAAGCATTTGATTTCAGGAACCCGCGAGCCAAAATCCTGGACACATGTCCCGTGTCTGTGTGCAGAATTGTTTCAGCTGAGCACTGTGTCTGGATTGGCTGCTAACATTTAACTTGAAGCCACATCAAAGTGTGGTTGCCTGCTGGTCTGAGGGAATCTGCGGGCCAGCCAGTTCTGCATTGGCTGCATCCTCCCGCAGAGGCCCACAGAAAAACACGAGTTGACATCTCAGTGTCACGTTTAGTCACAGAATCCCGTTTAGTCACAAAATCCTCAAGCATAACAACCCATGAAGGCCTAATTCAGCTGCAATTGTGCTTCAAGATGCAAAATTCTCAACGACAGAGATGAAATCAGTGAAAAAGGTGATGGCTCGCACATCTCTTAGCAGCACGATGTTCTACGGGCAAAACTGAACCTGGCCTGAAACTAGAAACACCAGAAATTGGCCAGATAAGCAGCAAACAATTCACAGAAGGAAAAGAGCCTAAACTCCTTGCCTAGGTACCAGGGGCAGATCTCAGGTCTCACAAAATGAAACAAAAGTTATAAAGGACGAAAAAATGTACTCGAGGTGTGGTGAAATCGAAAGAAGCACAACAGAATTTCTTTCTCTGTGAAGCCAGAGGGGAGCAACATTACCCAGCAAATCTCGCGGCGTCAGGGTTCAATATCCTGCAGAAGATACATCCGCAGGTTGTGGCTTTGTGTGAAATTAATGTACCTGTCTACACGTTACTATCTCTGTTCCTTAAAACCGTCTAAGATTACTCTTTACACAATAACCATCGATTGGTGCATCTTCTCCTGTAACAATCTGTTTCGTCAAGTAAAACTATGGCCTTCACTGCTTGCGGTTTCTTTTGCAAGGAAAGAGAATCCACACTGAATGTGGTTGCCCTGCGGCCTGGGTCCAAAGAAGACTGTACCATCCACTTCCCGCACCTGTATGTTGGGCTGAATCACTTCAATTCCTGACAATCTTTGTTCCACTCAGAAATTACCCAACCATACCAACCAACATCTGGAGGCCAAACACAGCCACGATTATGTGAAAAAAATATTTGGAATGTCCCCAAGCATAACAGAGAAACTGCTGAAAACATGATGGAAGCAGTAACACTCTGGGCATAAATCGGTGTTGTACGCACAACTAATGCGTCTTTTCTTTGCCTTTGTGCAAAAACAACTTCCGTGCAAGACGAACCCTGCACTCCAGTCAGTGTGAAAATTCCGTTGGAGAAAGATTTGGGATTGTTGTGTTTAAAAAAAGAAATAAAAAAGGTCTGAAACGACACTACAAGACATGGGCTTGTGCTGTCTCAGTTCGGCCAACACAATGATACGATTTGTTGAATGTCATGCTGTGTGGGATGACATGTGCCATCGGTCTCGAGGCCAAGTCGGAGAAAACGATTTGAAGAGGCTTCCTCGACAATGATCGCATTCTTCCAAACTGGTTTCCAACCAAAGTGGGTTTTTCTCGCACCCCCAGCCAACCGTTTGTCTCAGTCGGAACAAAAGATCGCAGGGGAAGAACGGCCTGTGGAAAATACTTTGGGACAAAGAGCGAAAACACAAAAAATCAGAATACAGGCTCCTTTCTTTTTGTGTTAGATGTACGGGAACATTGTTTTTCTATTTGTCTGCTTGTTCTCATCTCTTCATGCGCATGTTCCAAGTTCGCTACATATATAGGAGCACTTGGCAGGAAATCATTCTGGCTTTTTGGCGTGGCCCAGATTGCTTGGTAACTTGTATTTTGACTTATGAAGGCAACGGTTGTCAGCTTACGGCAAAAACCTTCACTGCTGTGTTGTGTGTTCCTTGTATTGATCAGAAGCGGACAGGTAGAGGTGAACAGGAAAGTTAATGTCAAATGAACGACATTGTCAATCGGAAATAGGGAGTTCGATCGTTGGATATTTCACCACGACACCGGGAAACAAACACTTGGTTTGTTGTACAGTCACCGGTTTGACGCAAACCTGTCAGATTTGACCCAAAGCAATGAGATTTAGTCAACTTGCCTGTGCCTATTTTTACATAGATCTACATGTATGTGGTATTTTTTTTTTTGACAATGATCTGACGACAAATAGGATTTACTGTTTCGACCAGTCATACAAATCCTGAGCGGAATCTCAGCCACTTTGTGCCTATTGGTGACAAACACGTCGCAATGGCCAGTTCAGGTGTGGATACGTGCAGCTGCATAGAACCACTCTGCATCAATAAAACCAACATGCAGTGGATTTGGTCTCTTTGCCTTCAGTTCTGCGTCAACCAACAAGAGCAACATGTATTGTGTGCGAACAAAATACACATTTCATGCTTCTATTCAGGAAAGACAACTCATTGTGACATTGCCTCTTGGTTTTCTGTTGCCAGGTTTGCTCGTGTTGAGCATACATTTGAGACAACAGATCCCAACAGTCACTCCACATGTGCATCCACCTGCTTTTTTGCGTGAAGCCTTTTAGACAAATACATCCAACGTTTTTAATGCATTCCCCGCAGTCGAAAATCCTTTCTGTATGTGTGTCATCCGACACTTCTTTGCAGGAAATGTGGATGGAATAGACACACGTTTACATGAAGCAGCGATAATTAGGCAAGCTGCATGACCCAAGGGATCAAAACGCAGAATGTGACAACGCCCATCGACTTCAGCTCCATGTTTGTGTTTGAACAGAATCATATGTGACAGAAGAACACCCAATGCGCCATCCAACCCGATGTCCTTTTTTTTTTTTTCAAAAAAACCCCCAAAAACCAGCAGGTGCCAACTTTCCCAGCGTTCAATGGAAAACAGTTTTTTTTTGTTTTTAAAATAGAAAAACACACTCCTCTTAAGAACGAAAGGACATCCCACTATTCAGCGTGAACTAATACTTTTCTTTTGTTCCTTTTCCGGCCATTTTGAGAGTGCAGGGTGCGTTATGCTGGAATACTGTTGTCTCAGACAGCGGCGGAATCATGGATGTGGGGGCTCCTCGTTATCACCCAATCTTTGCTGACGTGAATCCACACCAAGTGTGGTGGCCTGCAGGACTGTGGGCTGCAGATTCGTGCAAGGCTGTGGGCTGTAGATTCTCGCAGGTTCCACAGGGTTTTTACAGTGTGGAATTTAGTAATTTCTCATTTGCATTGAATGCCAAACCACACGATCTTGTGACACCCATTTCTGGGAATACTTTTGGAAAATTCCCAACCATGAGAGGAAATGCAAAAAAGATGACCTCGTTTGTAATCGCTTGCTTGTCTCGCAGCACTGAGATGCGTAGTGAGCAAAAAAAGGAAAGAAGAGGTTGTTTCATTTTTGTTTTCAAACTGTAATGTAGAAAAAGGCATACAATTTTCTGGTCTGTGTCCCTTGATTCTGAGTTCGCGCCTGCAAGATGAGGAAAAATTTATCCTTCTCGCAAGCAACAACAATGAAGTTTGTCTCACTTTCTTTCGTGTTGTATGTGTGGCAAAACCCAAGTCAAATTCAAACGAAATCTGACCATTTTCTCTCCGTTTCCAGGTGTTTTTTTTCATCCTGTTTCCTTTCTCACGCAGAGAGATGGGGGGCAAAGTGTCAAGTCCATTTTCTCTCTTTTAAACTCACTGTTCTAACACAGAAAAGAAAACAAAGCATCAACACACAAACTGCTTGCTGCAGTCAACTTTCCTCTGGGTTAATTATTCTGTGACCTGCTTTTGGTCATTTTCAAAATCAG
>JAAUYG010179235.1_pt1 | contig 10953 bp, 10 predicted proteins | sample 7278091 | NCBI WGS metagenome assembly JAAUYG01 (sample SAMN14350201, study PRJNA611818) | marine sediment metagenome | isolation source: surface marine sediment (0.6m) | place: French Polynesia: Moorea | collected 2018-08
ATTATATCGATGATGATGATGCTGCTGCTGCTGCTGCTGCTGCTGCTGCTGCTGATGATGATGATGATGATGATGATGATGATGATGATGATGATGATGATGATGAAGATGTGATAGATGATGATGATGACGACGATGAGGATGTTGATGATGGTGATGATGTTATCTATTGATGTCAATGCGAGGACCTCTCTTACCATCTCATATGCAAAAGCACTTTAAACACTGACTTCGGCTGCATGGATATTACACATATATTTCATGTAACAATTTTGACATTTGTAGTTACGAATTCTCACCTTCTCAATTTATCTCAGTTCTGGGAAGGTTGGGATGAAGCTGTAGCCCTGCAAGGTCCCATACCGACCGCTGATGAGCTAGCTCAGACCATTCTGTTCCTGGCCTCAGACGCCTCCAACCATATCACTGGACAGGATATTGTGGTGGATGGAGGACTGGGATATCAGAACAAAGACGCCAAGTTATAGTGGTAGCAAGAGGATTGCTCAGTAAAATGACATTTGTACACAATTATGCAAATACAGATCAGCTACTATGCCCAGTCTAAAAAGGCTTATAAATTACAACAAAGTTTTATGTTTTAACATGTAACCTGAGAACAACAAGAGTTTGAAGTAACAGCTTTAACAGTTCTTCTCTTTAAGCCTTTCAGAAATAATTCGTTAACCTGTGCGGTTACAGTTGTATTACATTTTTTTTTATATTCGTTTTCTTTTTGCTTTGAAAACTGTTACCAATATCAAGACACGGCGCTTCCCTTTCCCCATGTACTGTACAAAAAGGAAATGAACATTTGCAACTCGTATATGTTATTCTTGTCAATTTGTGTTATAAGAAAACATACAGAAACGTCTTGTCTATGTCTAATATGGTACGGTAGCCCATTAGTATCAGGGTTCGTATATAAACTTATCTGGCGGCCTCCACTTAAAAGTATCTGGCTACCGCCACTTAAAGTTATCTATCTACCACCACTTAAAAGTATCTGCTTACCGCCAATTAAAATTATCTGGTGGCCGCCACTTAAAATTATTTGTCCACCGCCATTTAAAGTTGCCAGATAATTTAAAGTGGCGGAAATTTATGTTATTCATATACCTCAATATACGCCTCACCATTGCTTCCAGCATGGCAACAGCATCAAGAGGCCCAGGGGCCTTACACTCTGCTTTATCATTGGTAGATAAAAGAATACCGGTAAGGTATAAAGTTAGCAGTACAAATATCCCTGAAAATTTAAGTCAAAAGCAAAGTCGTCAAAACCTGGAAACCAGCGAAAGACCCCAAACTGTTTGGCTCTACGACCAGTGTTATCTCTCGGCCGTCAGATAATTTAAGTGGCGGCCGCCACATAACTTTAAATGGCGGCCGCCAGATACTATTTTGTAAGTCACCCCTGATGCCAATGTGCTTCCGTAATATGGGACACTATTCTGTGAATAAAAAAGTGATTTTCAATATCTATGACTGAGTAATGCCTTGCCCGATAAGAAGTTTTCACTGTTTGCAACGCTTGATTGCATAGTTTGGCCAATAAGTATACTTAAATCCGAAACACAGGATCTTTAACATGCCGATGACCATATGCTTTTTAGACAATCTTCCGTAAACCTGCAGCTAAAATGCCCTTCTCCAGCCGCATCGAAAGAGCAAATCATGGAAATATGGCTAACTGCATAGTGCACAGCTGAGATAGTATCGAAAGCACAAACGTGTATTTGCATTTAATTATTTTTAAGATCAGGAAAGCCACGCGGAAGGATGGTTGGGGTAGAGAATGTCTTATTTTAAATGCCCAGTGCCACTATACTTGAACGCATACAATTGCACTAAAATGTAAAATTCCCCAACCCAGCCCGAAATGGTATCGATGTCCCTGAAGCATTGTTATGATTGACTTTGTTCTATCTTTAACATCGGAAACATTCACATAATTATTCCAAATAACTAGGTCATTCCAAGTTTTTATGGGCACCCATAACCTCGAGAGGTATTCCCCAATACAGGCTGTGTCACCGCGTCTAAATGAATACCGGAGAAAGAGTTCAGATGCATAACAAAATTTCATGTGAATCATTTTAAGAACCGCAAAGCCTTTTCAGCTAGAACTGCATATTTGAAAGACTGATAGCTATTGACCGCGGCCGGGTAGTCTAGTGGTTGAATGTTCGTAAGGTATGCGGGAGGTTGGTAGTTCGATCCCCGGAAGCGTCAAACAAAAGACGTTAAAATTTGAGGTTCTGCTGCTCTGCTTAGCGCTCAGCACATAAGAGTTAGACACCGTCTGGCCGCTCGGAGTCAGAATAATGATCTGGGTTGGGACACCACTGCTTACCCGTGGGGTGGTGTTTTAGTGGGCTGGCACTATATAAAGAATGGCCGGACTAGTACCAAGGCGGGTCTAGTACACACTCACCAACACCTACATACACGACTTTGTTCGACAGATCAAGCCCTCGAGCTTGATGAAACTTGTTCTCGTCGCTATGAAACTGGAATAATGTCAAAGCGACGTTAAGCGCCAAATCACTCACTTACTCACTGCTAGCTAGTCATTTATTTATTTTTAAGTCAAGATGAATATCTTCAATTTTGCTTATTGAATATTTTACCACTGCTAATCCAGTCTTGCATATCCTGTATCTGAGCGTACTGGAAGGTTGTGCTATATAAATTTAAAATATTATTTTATGACTCTGTGGGTAGAATATGTGATGATAAATTATGTTTACAGAGTCCAAAAAGCATTCACTCCCCCAAAAATATTAATTATTACTGACCCTTTCTGCAAAGTTGCTGAATATTATGTTAAATGAAATAAGTCCCTCCTAATTTAAACTTTTTTCTCTGCCCCTTTTGTAGTAAAAGGCCTTAGCCTTCAATGATATGTATTTGTATATGCTCTAGTTAGTCCCCCAGTTGAACACTTTCCGTCAGTAGCCCATTGGCGGAACCTCACGCTGAGCGTGTTCCCACATAAATCCCCATATTGTGCTCCACATAATGTAATATAAACTTAACAGGTATCCATTGTTTTGGCACATACTAACAGCAAATGCCACCAGCAGCCACTGCTGACAGTGGATTAGTACCACGTGCATGTTGGTGATTTAATACCTGATTTGAAGGATACTGTAGAAACAGCGCCCACGATTCTAACTTGGTGATTATGACAAGAATAGGCACCGGTGACACATGGGAGACTCAGAAAATTGAGCCCACAAAATGACAGAGGTTGGGGTACACGTTTTAACAACAGACTGTCTGTCAGCAAATTAGCACACGCAAATTAACCACTATGGCTCCGAGGGAGGCAGAACGACCCTGTTGTATCTTAACCATTGCGACCTTTTTGTTGTAGCTGGGTGATGTTCTGTAGCTGTGTCTGGATATTACTTGAGTAAGTACATTCAATGAGCCGCAGCAAAACTGTGTACAGTCTACGTTGGTTTCCTAGGTGGAAAATGTGAAATAATTTCACAATGTGTTACATAAATTATACGGGTCAAGTACGAAACTCCATAAGCGGGAAATAAGACCAATTGGGATAGGTAATCTGATTAGCCTCTTCATTTCAGCATGAGAGATGCATAGTGCATACAGCCGCTTTCCATTTTTAAATATGGAACATAAGATGCGATTTACCAAAGGCGATCTCTTTCCAGCAAGTACCTAATTGCAATGTGTCAAATCGACACACTGAACGATCATTATTGTCGCTGGAATTAAAATTAACTGACCCCCCACCTCCCGATGGTATAATATAGCCTATTGTATTCCAGTTGTTAACATTGTCTGTACCTTTAACTTATTTTATTTCCATAAAACCTTCAACCTCGATAGCTGCCTTCACTCGAAACTCGAGATACTCAAGGGTACTGGCGCCCGATATATATTCCCTGAGTATAGGGGAGTTAATGACATGTTTCTCAGCCCTTATACATCTTATCCAGGTACCAGTAGCAATCGATATCATTTGAATATGACCCTTTTCACTTTTGCTCAGAGCGATCTACTGCCATGGATGATTTTACGGGGAAGGTGGCCTTGGTAACAGGTTGGTGGTCGTCACAATGGGCGAAATTTTCGTATCTTCTAGAAGTAGAAGATTGACGTGAGAACAGTGCTCCAAAACAGGTTTACAGAATCCAAATCTTTTACTGAACACTGGCTCCGACTTTTGCTCAGCTTGTCTAAGCACTGAATCGGTAAGCAGGTTACCAGCCAAGTGGAATCTAAGGTAAACAACTATAAATGGCGCTCAAGCACGTGTAAAATAACGCCGATCACTTCGGCACATACGGGGTGTTCTAAGTCTTCAGTCTTTCAGCTGGATGACTTAGAAGACTTCCGTTTCCAGAAGCGGCCTTAAAAAAGTGCACAGAAGACCATCTTCTTCAGGAAGGTACAAGATAGTTCGCCCATTTATATTCAAGTAACGGAGTCTCTGACTGGAGAGTATATGACGAATATGTGACTTAAAACTGTTTTGGTCACCGATAATAAGCCTGAATAAATATCACTACAGAACAACGCTGTCGCACTAGCCTGATTGTTACTTATAAGATTGTCTCTTGTTGGCTTCGTGTATTCGACCAAAGGAAATAATATATTAAACGATTGTACTTCAGCTGAATGTCTTTATTGAGATAGAAGTAGGCTTTAAAGGCAGGTGGCCAGAGAGAGAATATTTTGTATCAATGACCGAATTCTCGATCGCCTTGCATCGTGTTCCCATTCAGTCTGTGTGAGTTAGAGCACTGCTGAAACCTTGGCTCCTCAGAACTGCTCCAACTTGGATTAACCGAGCCTCAGTCCACTTACCTGTAAAGCTATAACCAGCGATAGCCATAGCTATTATGCTTCATTGAATATCCGTGACCACATGCACCATACACCTGATGCACTAGTATGCTCCTGGCGGAATTGAGTAAATGTTTGAGTGTACAGCTGTCTCGGTTTAATAATATGCAACTTTGCCTATCAATTCACTCGACGATGAATCGTGCTATCTAACTGTTCAGTGCTAAATGGCCAAACTGTAGTATAAATTGAACATGTAAATTACTACCGAAATGAAATAGGTAGCCTGAGTCAAACCTTAATCCAGGGACACTTGTGGAACTGGCATAGACGAAAAATATGTAATATGTGCAAAATTAAAAGTATATTATAATATGAACTAGTATAGGTTTCTTGTTATGTTGCATTTTAACTTTGGCAATACCCCAGCCCTCCAATCGCGTAATTTCATGATTTTACGATTTCAAATATTTTGTTCCGTGATTTAATCGAATTTGTTGTACGTGTTGCTGGTTCAATTCCTTTGGTAGAAATCACACACAACGTACCCGAGTTAACGGTTTCGACAATATGCTTTGAGGCCGCCACCGTAACCTAGTGGTTAGAGGGCCCTATCGAAGTACGGGAAGCCGAGGTTCGATCCCGGACCGCGCCACCAACGACGTAAAAGCTGGGAGGGTTGGGCTTCTTAGCTTAGCGCTTGGCACTAATAACCTGTGCCGAAATTGAGTCAGTTACTTGGCACCCAAAAGCTGTTGGGCCCAAACAAAACGTGTCCAAATTAACTCACCACACCTATACCTGCCTTCCCCAAACGAATCCAACTTGCAGTCGGTGATATGACCTTGAAAACTTTAAAGCCGATTTTAATCCTGACACTCTTTATTCTTAATTCAAAAAGCATGATTTATTTGCAATGACTCATGCAATATTTAACAACTTCAGGCTCCAGCGGAGGTATCGGAGCTGCCACTGCCAGGCAGTTTGTACAGAGAGGAGCTACCGTCATCCTTACAGGACGGAGGAAGGACAGACTAGACGCAGCAATAGAAGAGTGCAGGAAACTAGCTAAATCAGTTGGACAGGTTCGAAATCTCCCATTGATACCCACTGACATAAATGCATTTTAAAACTTGTCAAACTAACAAAATAAAATAAAAAGAGCAAGAAATACAGAGAAGAGACGTAGTCAATCCGACAAATGATTATTGGAAAACGCGTTTATTGAACTAAAAGTCCTTTTCGTCAAAGAGCCTAAGAACCTTTACCACAAAATATCAATACTACTTCTATTCGCACCAGAAAATAATATCCTGAAGCTTTCTTATCATTGCTGATCACTTGCTACGTGTATTTGAACCCCTCTCTTGACATATGAGGCGGCACAAATTATGGATATTACTTTCCTAGTAAAGGATGAACTCCTTAAGATCAATATCCCTTTATCATATTGTGCACACTGAACAGATACAGACCTAATGTGCCTATAAATTTCTAGGTGCACGGCTATGTTGTAGATATTGAGTCCGAAGAGGAAACAAGGGAATTGGCTAAATATGTTCTGGATGAAATTAAAGATATACATATTTTGGTAAGTTCTGGTTGAGCTTCTATCTAACATTTGAAATGCTTGGCTTATTACCCGGTTTGCCCGTCTATCTATCGCGCATTTCATGTATATCAACTACAGTTGAAAAACTGAAAACAAACTTCGAAACATGAATTATTATTAATTAATTCAAGAAGCTGTAGCATCAGCAGCACCAGCAATAACCGCAAAAGTGGTAGTAGTAGTAGTAGTAGTAGTAGTAGTAGTAGTAGTAGTAGTAGTAGTAGTGGTAGTGGTAGTAGTAGTAGCAGCAGTAGCAGTAGTAGTAGTAATAATAGTAGTAGTAGTAGTAGTAGTAGTAGTAGTAGTAGTAGTAGTAGTAGTAGTAGTAGTAGTAGTAGTAGTAGTAGTAAGCAGCAGCAGTAGCCGTAACAGTAGCAGCCGTAATAGTGGCAGCCGTAATAGTGGCAGCAGCAGCAGTAATAGCAGAAGCAAACACCGGGGTATACAGAGTTTCTTTCTTCAGTTCTGACATTTTAATTCATACGTTAAACTGACATTTCTATTTTACACAAGTGACAATGTGTTTGGGTTTAAAGCACAGCATACTATACTGACGTGCAATTACTTCAAAACCTATTTACGGAAAAAAAACCTCAGAATATTCAATAAAACATTAGTACTACAGTTTTTGTTACTTTTTGGACGCCAGTAAAGCGTTCGACATTATATAAACCACCGGAAATTATTTTATAAGTACCAAAAAATGTACCAAAGTATATCAATACAGTAATGCACTAGACAAGAATGAATAATGACGTAACTTAAAGTTACGTCATGGTATTTGTTACCATAACGATGTTGCTCCCATAACTACTAGTACCCGGTGAATCACGAAATGTACATCAGATAGGGCGATTCTGGGTTAATATCACGTAACGTGCGCTAAACGTTAAGTAGCAAGTATATTACGATGATCGCGTTATCGCACTTGTTCAACGACTAACATGTATTTTTGTATGGGTTGGTCCATACAAAAAAAATCGTTGAACAAGTGCGATAACCCCTAAGTATAACAGGCAAGGAACATCTATTGGCTATTTGTGGTAAGTATGGTGCTGAGCATGAACTTGTGTACCAATAGTTGGAAATCGATCAATCAATGAATCGATCAATCATTAAAACTGTATTGCGCCATTCTACAACTGTGCTCATGGCGCAGGCCAATGCTATGACTACTGTGAAACTAGATGTGTCTTCAATACGGATGTGAAAATGTCAACCGAAGTTGAGGCCCTGGTGTCGCAGGGCAGACTATATTGCACAGGTGAGGTGCTGCCCCCAAAAGACACGATCACCCCAAGGTCGTTTGGAACATTAAGCAAAGAAGTGAGGTACCGAGGAGCTCTGTCATTCAGGCAGCGGTAACAGGTATCACAGTAACACAGCAAAGGATTATGAACTGGATTCGTTTTACTACAGGCAGCCAGTGAAGTTCTTTTCGAAGCCGAGATATGTGATCATATTTCCCCCCTCCCAATACAACCTTCACTGCCCAGTTCTGCATCCTCTATAGCTTCTGCAGATGGCAATTTGGTACATGATACAGGGGTGCGTTGTAGGAATCCAATCTACTGGTCACAAGCGAATGGACTATGCACTTTAAAGCTGTAGTCGCTACATATCTTCTAATTTTTCATAATACTTCGAACATGCAGTATAGATGTTTTGTACCAAGTTCGCAATTTGACTGATCATCGTCATCTGGGAATCCCAGAGCACGCCAAGGCATTTGCAACATCTTGCCCCGTAACAATGATATCACACACATTCAAACCATCAACAGTAACTTTTCTCACTTGTTTTCTCTCTCGACCTGACCAGAATACTACTTCCGTTGTCTCATTGTGATGGTATATTATGGAACTTATTAATGCTATGTGTGTTAAGGCAAATGAGAAAAACGAATGCTAGTAAATTCAGGTTCAGTTCAAGTGAGGTCAGACTTCAGCTATTTCAATCATTTTGTGCAAATTCATGCTTTTGTTAGTTCTGGTATCATGCCAAAGGCGAGGACACTGTGTATGATTAACTTGAGGGTTGCTTACAATAACTATTTTCGCAGGATAACGGGCCTATCAAAACAGTAGTGCTAGAGGAATGTTTGTTAACAATGATGTGCTATCATTTTGAATTTTTTTTAGAAAACATGTTTGGATTTAGAAAACGTTTAATAGAATGTACCTGTAACAGTTTTATACAATGTGTTGTCTACCCAACCCCACAATGTCCATACCCCATACAGGCATGGTGCCTTCCATGTTATTTGACGTGACTTGGTATCGACCATTATCATTTTGTTTTGTTTTGATTTGTTTTCAATTCACAATTGTGCAACATTTATTACGTATTTGTAAATTTATCTATGGGAATGAAATCACAACAAACGCAAAGGTCCGAAAGTAAGTGCACTCTATATGGCTATATTCGATCCCTTATTTTGGTGATCGTAGATGATCGATGATACATAAATGTTCGACCATTTCTCTAGTACGAATTCGCAAGATCGCACAGGATATGCTGACATAATGTAAATACATGTATACCGTAGTCGAGCTGTGAGTAATATTTTTTCTTTATTTTTATTTGAACATTTTTTTTATTTCAAAATACGTTTTACGGACCCGGTTTACCGCCATCTTATTTCACGTCCGCCATTGACTCTGACACGAAGACCAACCTATCTGGCTACCAGTAACGATTGGCAGGCTTCCGTCTATACGTTTCCCATAAAGACGTTACCATTCTAAATCTTTGTCTTGTGTTGCAATGGACGTGTCCTTTTAAATCCCTTTCCACGCGTGGACCTATATTCTATATCACATAGCTCTTTTCAGCTTGCATTTTTTATGCTTTTGGGGGGATTGGTGTTGTCCCCCGGTTGACAACGTTCGCTTTGTCTTTAAAAGACTGGGAGGATCGAAGGCCGATTGTTCCCTGAAACTGCCCATTTTTCCCTCCCTTTGTTTTCTTCCAGCATGGACTACAATTGTTCCCCAACAGGCCGCTCCTGTCGCTTTTCACACCCCCATTGATCCGGTAAATCGTAAAGCGTCTAATCTGGCGGGCTTTCAATTATAAAGGATCCCCCCTTTTTGTAACAGGCGTGTCGGCAAACAGTTGTTTCTGCGTAGCTGAATCGCGTCCGGACGACCTTACTAAGACGCTTTCACCGAAAGGCAAAGGATTTCATCATGTCCCATGGATTATCGTTAAGGGATACATGCTTATCCCAAATTCAGGCGTAATTCGAAACGTTGGCAAATCAATGTGGGAGGGACCAAATTGTTTCTACTCGCCTTCCATAGACGCCGTCTAGGCCTGGGGCCTTCCAAACCCAATTTGCCGTCGTTACGAAATCAGCGAACAAACGATACATGAGTCAACGCATTTGTCTTAGCAATTTACCCCAATCTATCGCGCATTGAGGGGAACAAATTGAAGTCGAAAGCCGACTGATTCCCTCTTACCCGCCACTTCATTTGGCAAAACGCAGCGTCACCGCAGTGGCGAACGCGCCCATTGGGGGAATCAAATGTATGGAAGACCAAATTGGCAGTAAATGGCCAATACTGCGAGGTCCCAAATTCTGTAACCTATTTATCCACATTGTTTACCATAAAACGTCACATTTCAATTATGGCGCATAAAGTGGGGAAAATTTGATAAGTGAATGGGCCAATTCATCCACCGCGGCCCCCTTGTTTTCAACCAGAGCTTAACAAGACAATTAAGCCAGTGGCCGGGGTGTAGAAAATGAATTTCCAGTAGATGGAATCGAATGCTAGCTGGCTAAGGTGTGTATTACGAGTAGTCAAGTTGTGGCATTGCTGTGTGCTTGAAGTTAGGGGTGTGGTGGTTAGTTTATTTGAACATATCGTAGATTCAAAGAAATGGCACCGGATAGCTTTCGGTGATTATGTAATATATATCAGTTTGATACTTTTATCTCATAGATAACCAACAGCATGATCTCGAGACAGGATTTTCAAGATAGGATGGTCAATGATAGGATGTCAATTATCTCGAGACACTCGATATATCATCTCGAGATAGGATTTTTCAACATCCTATTTCGAGATCCTATCTCAAGATCTCGACATCCTATGTAATCTCGTTTATAATCTCGTTTATCTTTGACATCAAATACTTTAAAAGTTGATGTCCGTTGTCCTAAATCTGCCAGTTGGTGATTTCAATGCGCAAACACGAAACGGGAGGCAGTATCTTAAACCCAGAGCAACTAAAATAAGCAAAGAACTATTTGTCGGTGTCTGGGTGACCGCGGCCGGGTAGTGTAGTGGTTGAGCGTTCGCCTGGCATTACGGGAGGTTGGTGGTTCGATCCCCGGCAGCGTCAAACAAAAGACGTTAAATTTTGAGGTTCTGCTGCTCTGCTTAGCGCTCAGTACAAAAGAGTTAGAGACCGTCTGGCCGGCTCGGAGTCAGAATAATGGTCTGGGTTGGGACATCACTGCTTACCCTTGGGGTGGTGTTTCAGTGGGCTAGCACTATAAAGAC
>JAAUYG010294124.1_pt1 | contig 10953 bp, 8 predicted proteins | sample 7278091 | NCBI WGS metagenome assembly JAAUYG01 (sample SAMN14350201, study PRJNA611818) | marine sediment metagenome | isolation source: surface marine sediment (0.6m) | place: French Polynesia: Moorea | collected 2018-08
AGAAGGCACATCGGCCAACTCAGCAACAGGTAGGTTGTTCCCCGAACCTTCCAGTTGCCCATTCTATGTCCGAGACAAAGACCAATATGGGCTTGGTTTGAGCCGCAGAAATGCCACCCCCATTTTTTGTATCACAGACCCTGAGTAAAACTTTGGCCATTGTGGGAAACTCCGAGATTTTGCACAAAAAACAGCTTCTTGTGTGACGCGCCGTTCGTTAGGCCTATCTTTAATCTTCATGTGCAGAATCCCACCCCCAAAATATGTCTTTGAAGGTATTTATTTTTTGCATTGTTTTTTTTTTTTTATTTCTGGATGTTTCGTACCATTATGCACTAGTGTGAGGTGCGACAGAATGCTGCGAAGAATTCTGGCTTGGGAAAAGTTTCTGTTGTCTTTTTACGATGTGAAGCGATGGGTGCAACTTACATGGAAGAGAAATCCCCACAGTCTTGCTTCATTGTTTGATCTCTGTTTTCCCCTCCGCAGTCTGCAGCTGCCATTCATAGGATGCAAAAGGCCCCGATGCGGCTTCTGCAGCGAACTCAACGGCAACAACAAACGGCGTCAAGATCGTGTGAACCTCACACTGTGCAACAACAGACTGTCAAACAGATACACATCACAAATTACTTTCCACAGCCTCAAAGTGCGAGTCACGGGGATCCCAAGCGACAGAAGGACACAACAGGAAACGGTAAAACCCCAGATGTGTGGGTTGTGCACGAACAACCATCGGATAACTCCAACCGGATGTCGAAGAACTTGGTATTCCTGCCAAAGCCTTCGAGAAGTGCAGAGGCCTCCAGAGAACAGGGACCCCAAAGGCAGTTCATGCCCAGTGCACCACCAGCTGCGGAGTAAGTTTCCATTTCGTCTGGAAACAGTGAAGAAAGTTGCAACGTGCTCCAAAACGCACAAATTGTGTTGTTCATGCCCATCTTTTGGGCGTCGCATTTTTACATTATTTTTCAGACAATGGCCAGCAAATTGAACCCCTTTTGTGTGTTTCTCACCTTTTTTCTTGCAACAAAAGTCATCAGACACGAGAAGAAAATTTATTTTCCCTTTACACGAATTCTTTTTGCAAGGCGCAAAGACGTGTTCTTTGGCAACTTTTCAGGCTTCAAACCCACACTTCCGGATGTATCCCTTAGGTTTCGCAGAATCAGTATCTCTGATTCTGCTGTTTTCTGTGCACTTCATCCTGTAGATGTAGGGTAGGTTTGAGGTCTTGCTTCTGCTGATCAGAATGCAGGGATGCCACTCAGAGACAGACTGATCTGCTGTTGCCTGTGCACTTCATCCTGTGGATGTAGGGTAGGTTTGAGGTCTTGCTTCTGCTGATCAGAATGCAGGGATGCCACTCAGAGACAGACTGAAAGTTGTCTGGTGAAATCAGTTGTTTCTGATACTGGTTGACATGTTGTAAGGATGTCGAATGGGCAACTCCAGTGTTCCGAAGGTGGAGCCTTTTGCCATTAGTGGGCACTTCCCATGATAACCAGCGCCATCAACAAAATCAATGACAATACAGAACCGAAAGCCACCCCAAAGGTGCCCGTAATGCTGCAGGCCATATCCTGCAGATTTGTCTAAAACATTTATGTTTTTCTCTCAAATGTTAGTTGCAAAAGAGAGTCAGAAGATGGTGAACCGTAACAATACAAGACAATTTTTGGAAAGATTTTAAAGTTGGTGACAAGATAATGCAGCCCACGGGCAAGAAGACTGCTTTTGTTTTCCTCACATCCCTTTTGTCAAAAATGTGCTGGTGCCAATTTTTGAACACACAGCATGGTGCAGGGACGAGCGACATGTCACACCGGAATTGCGTGGCATTTGATTGATTCCCTGCAAAAGGCCTGAAAGCGATTCCAGTGGACACGGTTTGCGCTCTGCATAAATGTATCGATTTTATTTTCCAGCTTGAAGTTTAATTTGGATTGCTTGCATTTTCTTCACATGATAAACTTTCTGTATATATTTTGGTGATCGAAGAGGAGTCACTGTTATCTGCAGACACTCCACAATGTAAGACACTTTTTTCGTGTTGTGTGGTCGTTTCATTGAGAATGGTAACACTGTGCCAATTAATGACCGTGTTGTTCTGGATACCAACTGCTTTTGGCCACAAATGCGATGAAGGAAAATTTGCGTGCGACTCAACACTTGAGTGTTACTCTGGGCTTGAGGTCAGTGTTTCCTTTTGTACCGAGAATTTGCATTTTATTTTGTTTGCCAGAGCTGCTCCCTGTGTTTCTTTGTCATTTGCTTGTGAACATCGTCAATAAATTTGCGTCCGAATCTTTTCGTGTTTGTTTCATGCAGAGGTGTTCAGGCACCAGTGAATGCACTGACAATTCGGACGAGCTCGGGTGTGTCGAATCTGACTGTTCCTGGTCTGACTCTGCATCCAGCATCAAGTTTTGTCACAGCTCCAACAGGTGTATCGACATCCGGAAAGAAATCTGCCTTTGCCTATTCGGATGCAGGCAAGTAAACGGCTCCAGCCGAAACTCAGGACTCTGGAAGTGCCACCTCACTGATTCCATCCTGAGTTTTTCTTGCGCGCACGTTCGCGTTTTCTTCGTGTCTTATTTGCCATCATGTCTTCACTTCGGTATGTCAGAAGAGCACTCCATGCGCGCGGACATCTTTGACCCAGGAATAGAATCTTGAAAAGACTGAGTTTCGGGATCCCTGATAGCTAGCTTCAGGCCTCAAATTCAGATTGAAAAGACAATCCTGTCGTGGATGCAGAGACGGAAAGGAAAACAAAATGTTTTGCTTCAGCAGAAAGGACCAGACGTGCTGTACTGATGGCTCGGCTTGTTTCAATGCGACTGAAAAATGTGATGACATTGAGCAATGCGCCAACGGCTTTGACGAATTCTTTTGTTTTGAAGGTACGTCTTTGTGCAATGGATGTCTCTCACATAGGCTGCGTTTGGGTTTAATGCAAAAACCAAAAGCAAAGAATGAATTCACGAGTTCACGTGTTTTTTGCTGCAGATGACGATGAAAAAATAGACGTGCAGACGTTCACAGCTGCCTTCATGTTTCTGTTCTTGATCGCACTTTTCGTCGGCTTTCTCTTCCTGTGCATCTTCCGCTTCCGTCGCAAGTCGAGATTTGGTGCCAACAGAGGCGGCTTCATTATGAGCAGTGTTGCCGCTCCAAGAATGGTGATTATAACTCTTCTCTGGACAGCTGAAGTCAATTTGAAGCGGGATACATGTATCTCTGCACGAGAACTTTTGTTGCATTTTCTCTTTGAAAGCTATTCAACATGGCCAAAGATCCTTTGATTCCACCTGGGTTGAAGCAGTTTTGCCAGCTCCGGAGTCGCACTGCTTTCAGATTCATGACAGGAAACCACTTCTGCATTTCAGGCATCCAAGGAAATGCACTACCACATTGACGACCCTCCGCAACCAATACACTCGGTTTCTCTCACTCTGGCAGGGCCACCTTCGCCACGAAAGGTCCCGGTCTTTCACTAACCAAAAACAGTTGGTAGGGTCCTTGTCTGCATGCAAGCGAAAATTCTCTTCTCCGTGTTTATGCCATGAGATCAGACTCAAGCGAGAATTCAAAACTGAAAGTGAACCATACAAAATTAATGATACGCTATGAATAACAAAAAAAAAAAAACTATCGAAAAAACCCGGCCTGCTTTCCTTATCTCTGTTTGCTGACAGATCGGTGTCACAAAGGGCGCCACAATCATATCGCAACGCTGTTTTGTGCGCGAGGAAAGCTAAATCAGATCCGATTCCAAAGGCTTGTAAAGAGCCCCAAGATTCCAATGGGTCCGTCTTTCATGTTCTCTCAACATAAGGCCTATGCAAGAACATTTTCTGTCATGGAACGCCATGGCACCGGTTTTGCTGTTTGTTGCCAAGATAAAAGAAGACAAATGCGTGCTTGGAGTAGCCTATGCCTTGTGTTTGCAGTGAACGAGAGAACGAGAAGTGCCCTTGAACGCATGCGTGTGCGTGGATCCAGACAAATCGTGAAACAGCGCAACCTCATTCCAAGATGAAATGTATTGCGTACGGTGTTGTGTTTGTTTGTTTGCTAGTTACACAAAGCTTTGCTTTAGCAAGTAGCAAAATCCTCCTCCTCAACAGGTTGTTGTTTTAGTTATAAGTGTTAATTGAAGAACAAAAGTCTATTATCTGCCCAGGCAAAACTTCTAAGCAGAGGAGGAAGTTGTTGCATAACAGCAGTTGAAAGATGCTCTGAAAGGTCACTTGGTGGCTTGGCAGAAATAGCTTGGCACAAAAAAAAAACAATTCTAGAAAATCAGGAACAACAGCAAAAATTTTGCAAAAAAATCAGAAAAATAGTAAAAAGTTAATTGCTTTTACTGGTGTAATTTATATGTTTGCTATTTGTTCCAGGGATGAGCCGGCAAATCAGTGCAAAGCCAGTACCAAGCCAGTGCTAAGGCACGCAACTTGCTCACATGTTTTGCAAACATTTCTCGTTTCTTTTCTGATCGCAGTTGTTTTTGCACTTGACGAAAATACATCGACATCGTTGACTGTTCTGTTTTGTGTTGTGTTTCTGATGGGAACTTGGGAACAGTTGCTCCAGGAAGCATCAGGGGCCTTTTCTTGAAGAAGAAAAAAAAAGATGGGTGGGGCTTCGCTGCCATTTTTCTTTTTTTTTCTGCACAAAATGAAATTGGCGTGGATGTGAAAAGGCACGGGATTCACACATCATTTTGTTTTTTCTCTGTTGTTGCATGTGCAAAATCGCAATGCAAAAGTAGATCGACAGTGCACCAGAAAGGTAGTTTTTGAGTTTCAATGGCACGGAGACAAAGATGAATTCAAACAACAACAGTGATGTGTTGATGTGTAGGATTGACGGTCACTACCATAGTGATGCCACACTTCCGTTTCCTCAAGCAGATTGCGAGTCTTGCAGTTCCGTGGGAAGTCACGTGATCTACACAAAGCTGGGTCATGTGATATACTTGGTGAGCATTGTTTCTTGCAGATCTGCAGCTTCAGCAGCTGAGAACTCAGGAGCTCAAAATAGGTAAACCTCTAAACCCTGGCTGCACCGCGCGAATTGAGCCAACACATATCTGTAGGGCAACTGAAGTGGAGCACACTAAATTGTTCTGCATGTTGTTCCTTCTGTGCATGGTGTTTGAGAAAACACAATTCAACATACGTCAGTGACCACCGCAAAGTCATCCTGGTGTCTGAGAAATTTTTGGGTGAAATGACAATGTTCTTCAGAACAGTATGTGTTTCAGAACAGCTGAATTGCGTTTTTTTTTGTTTTTGTTTTTCTGGTGTGGGGTCTTTCTGACACCCCCTCTGGGAATGTTGCTATACATGGCAGCAGTAACATGCACTGCACATGCGCTGCAGGTCTGCCAGTGTCTTCGCGAAGTGTTGGTCAGAATACCTCACACAACGAAACTTTCTGGTGTTCCTTTTTTAGAGTGAAGAAAAAGTGTGTTCCGGTTTAGTGCTTCCTCATGCATTCTAACTGGCATCTCTGTGCCAGGATAAGAGTCAACCTTGACCAGTCATCCACATGGGAAAATCAGTTTTTTCTGTTTCTGGCAAACATCCCATCATGAACAATCAATCCTGTTTGTGTAGATGTGCCTACACTCAGGAAAACAATTCATCCCAAAGGGGATGTTTATGAGACCATTGATTTTCCAAGGCAGTTTGACAGAATCTCCGTTCAAGATTTTGGCAAGCATGGGGTGCCTGTGAAGTTGGATGTCAACAATAAAGGGACAACGCTACACCGAGCGGCATCTTAAATTGTATTCAGCTCTTCCACACCCTCAACGAGAGGACGTGTGTAAGTGAGGAGCTGCCCTTTAGCCCACATCCACAAAACAAAACGGTGCGTAGAAAAGCAACACCAAGGCATTGAATCGACTGGAAATTATTCCAAAGGCAAACTGCTAAAATCACACAAATTTTCCTTTTCTCTATAAATTGGAAAGCAGGTAAGAAAAAATACTTCAGCTTTTTTTCAGCTGATCTATGTTTAGTCTACCGTTTGGGTTTCCTTTTGTTTCTGGTGTATCTGCTATGCAATCATGTTTCTGACATTGTCCTGCGGATGAAAGGCCAATGACGCTGAGTTCGCCAAAGATTTGTTTGTCCGAAAAGAAATGTCTGATCATGTGGTGACAAACATCCCACTGCACGGTGTCTACGGGCCTTTTTTCCTTGTCACCATCGTGGTCAGCCTTATATATTCTGTGACGTATACAGGCCACATGTTCTTTGCGTCTGAATGTTTTAGGTACTTCTAAAACCACGAGGAATTGCAAGGGCAAATTCCCCTCTTCATGGCGTGCACAATTTAAAATTGTTGGCTAAAAAGTTGTTTCAAATTGCCGGCGCGCTTCACAGGAAAAAATTCTGACAGAACAACGCATTAAACTGTGACTGATCCGTTTTGGCCTTCACAAACAAGTGTATAATCCTGTGCTCACTTTTGTTGTCAGGTTCGGATTATGGCGTTGAACACTCCGGGCTGTTCCAAGACCACAAAGATGAAGTCACCACAGCTATGAATCCAGCCTATCACCAGCCAGTCATTTGTGTCATTTTGGGACTCGCCCTCATTATCACCAGCTTCGTCCTGCTGATCGTCTTTTCCATAAAGGACGACTTGGCTGAGGGAACTGAGAAGACGAGAGACATATCCGTCACAATCACCTGCATTTTAGGTCAGGACGATAACAAGAGAGGACTTTCCTCGATTCCGTCACATTGTGTTTTCTGGCATGCTCTGGCATGTGACGAGAAGTAAACCCAGTTTGAGGTGTGCATAGCGTCATACACCATGACAACAGAACACCAGTCAAAGGAGGAAAAAAGGCTCGAAAAGAAAGAAGACAAGTTGGCATTGAAAGAGAGGGTGTATCAGATTTTATCCCAAGTTTTCTGAAACAGAAATCATGAGGTGCACACTACAAGTTGTTCTTTTTTCATTCAGGTGCTTGCCTGACGCTGATCGGGTGTTGTGTTTGTTGTTCAAGAAAGGAGAGGATAAGGGAATTGTGGGAGAATTCTATCCGCAAACAAAGTTTGCACAGGTTACACAGACATGGGTGAGTATTGCTTTCTTATTCTTTCACAATTCCTGAAACTAGTGAACTCAAGCGCAACGTTAGAAGCCTTCTGGGGAAACTCCCTCCACCTCATCAGAAACAAAGGAAAAGAGTTGACAGCCCATTCTTTTGTCCGATGCGCATCTTGTTCTCTTTGAAGCCTTCACAAAGCCCGACAATTTCATTGAGTCTCCTTTACGATCTTCTCAACCATAAAATTGTGCGTGTGTCAGGTCAGGTCCACACGAACACAACAGTGTTCAGCTCTCCTGAGAGGTAATTTGTGGACCCCATGAAGCTATAAACAACAATAACTTAGATCTCTATACTGTTTCAGACATGGTGAAGGTGTCCCGCAGTCTCGTCCAATTGTGTCCGGATATGATCCGAGGTCAATGGAATGTGGACGCTAACCCGATGTACCGAGTGCTGCGGATGCTCGCAAGGACTGTGTGCAAAGTGTTGTCCTTTGTCAAAGAACATGTTCTACGTATGTCCTAGCACCCACAGACAGGAGTTTCTCTACAGATTCATCGCGAACATTCAAAGAGTGTTCTTCTTTTTCGCTGGGTATAAAACTGGTTCTAACTTGGCGAAGTCCTTCACGATTGAGGATTCTATGTTCTGCAACATAAAAAGATTTTCAGCATGTGCATCGCGCTCAAATTTCTTCTTTTTGTTTGGGAGATTTGAAATGTCTATTTTGTCATTTCTCATGCAGGTGGCACTTTCGGTGTCACGTCTGCGTTATCCATTGTCAAAGGTCCCACCCATCTGACTTTGTCCCGATGATGTTGTTCCAAAGTGCACAAAACGCAGCAACACCACTCGCTTTTGGCACAGAAAACAAATTCTTGACTCCCACATCTCGAGGCTCTGGGAGGTTACGCTTTGAGTGTTCGACAAACAATGCAGCATTGCTTATGATTTGTTGATGGTCATAGCTTTCGCAATAGATTTGTGAAAACCCCCCCAAAGTTTGCGAGAACAAAAGCTTCTTTGAGAAGCAAGAGAGTATTCTGAAGGTTCACTTTTTTCTGTTTAGAACTCAAAATCGTTTCCCGCCGCACATTTACTGCCCTGTAGTGTTATTTCGCTGTGGAAGGATGTCTGAGCAAAGAAAGATCCAACGCTTGCATAAACCTCATGAAAAGAAGGACGCTTCTTTGCCTTGGCATTTTTATTCTCCCTCTACAACAACAATGCAGGTTTTCCGAGTTTAATAGTCTCTATCCTATCAACAAGATGAAGATGGGTCACAGGCAGATGGTGTTCAAATTCACTACAACAAGGGTGATAACAAACAAAAGTGCACAGAAACCATAAGACGAGTGAGGAATGTTTTCAATTGCGACGGGTTCCAAAGCTGTCCTTACAGCTGTCTTACCAAGGTCAGAATAAATCCATTTTTGAAGGCATTTCCAAGTGAAACTCTCTTAATGAGTACGACGGAAAGGAGTCACAGGAACGATTGCTGTCAGGCAGCTGTAAGCATCATTCTGTCACTATTTGTCTTGATCAACAACGAAGACTAGAGAATACTCTTGAAGCATTACAAGTCTTAACTCAACTCTTCTCAGCAACATGTTTCTAGACAGGAAAAATCCGGATTCAACTTCACGGTTCATTTGCGTTGGACAGTGTCATTTGTTAAACAACTCGAAAGACACAATCATTTGTAACACAGGATGCAAAGGCGGACTCAGTATTGTACGGCAAGCACCAAAAAGCCAAACGCCTCTGCTTCCAAGTAACCACAATGGATGACTGCCACACCCAGCTGGATGCCATGCACCATGCATCTGGCTGCAGCTGGGTCAAAAACAAGGGTAAAGGAGTGGTTTGCAAAAAAAATAAAATAAAATAAAATAAAAAAATAAAAATGAGGGGGCACAAAGACACTGAGTAGTCCCAGTAAAAACACAAAACAAACGGCCACGAAAGCAGTAAAACATCGTTCTCATGGACTTGCGTATTCGCCTTCTTTGAAGCTGATGCGCACAACCGTGGACTGGGACTAACAATCAAGATTCTTTGCTTTTCGCTGGACAAAAAAAATCTGCTCGACTTCATAAATTGTGACAAAGATCGCGACCTCATCTCAACGGCATGCGGAACAAACGCAAACTCTTGACATTCAGCAAATGGTTGCAATCCCCTTCCATAGGGCTATGCAGCACAGTTTGAACAAATCTTGGGATCAGAATATTATTCTCTCACCTTGACACTATTTGTATAGGCGCACATTTGAAACGCACAAAGACTTGCTTTCAGAGTGCATTTCAGGTTATTTCATCCTGTCCTAAGAACAGGAACTTAACAACACACGGGACTCGATACATTTTAGACAGTCAATTCCATTAGAAATGAGTATTTTGTACGTCGCTACTCGATGAGCTGTTGGAACCGCCTGGGCCCTTGGAATGACTGGAGTGCGCAAAACCTTTCCCATCTGGGCCAATGTCTGTTCCTGCAAGAGGAAGACAAAACGTATTACAGGATCAGATGTTGGGAAGACCTACAAAACTGGTGAATTTCGGCTTGGTTATTTCGCAACAAATCTGACTCAAAAAAAGCCGACTGTTCATACCTGAAGCCATGTTCTCTGGGAAACTTGAGGTTCGACGATGTTGCGAGTCGCCATCTAATGAGCTGCGCAACCCGACAGTGTCAACTATTGACCTCTGAGCACTGGATGACCGCACGACGGACACTTGCACCATGTTCAAGTCCGTCATCTCTCCATTCACCGAAGCTGCAACAAAGACCATTCAGGTCAGTTCAGGAAAATTGGTGGGGCAAACGCAGAACGTGCGCACATGAACTGACGAAATCAGCTTGGACCAGGCAGGTTGTGCAAGAGAAATCAAGGAGTCGGAAAGCCCAGAATGACGTCACACAATTACAACTGATCGTATCCGGTGGAAACAAGTCGGAACCATGGATGCTCACAGGAAGCAGGGAACACGGCGCTGTGTCGGGGACTTCCTCCACTGTCTCTGTCCCTGGAATCTTTCCCCTTCTTCACGTCCGATTCTCTTCTTGTCACCTGAAAAACGAGAATCTTCACTTCCTATTTGCTGAAAACTTGCGTTCCATGATGATGACTGCAGGACGCGGCTTGGAAATGCAATCCAAGAGATTCTGTGCAATTTCAGCCCAGCCGCCCCTTTGTTAGTCTTGACGTTCCATTGACCTCAGAAAATACGTGCACCATTTCCAGCGTCATTTTCCAGTGATAATTTACCCTTTCAGTTGTGAGCTGCAAGACCTGCTGCACCTGCACTGAGGCTTTGTTGACAGGTGTGACGAAATAATGGTGAGCGGTTGCACGAACCTTGCTTTTGTCTTTCTTTATCATGGACTTGATGGGGTTGGTGATGTTGAACTTGGACCTGTCACTGACGGAAGCCGCGTCGCTCTCCACGATCTCTTCGTACCTCGGAGGCGCCTCTCCCTCTCCATCAGGGACATCGATGTCTTCTGTAACAGTATGCAAAATCATACGTGAACGAACGGGACGAAACATTCGAGGTTCCATCCTTCTGAACATGAACCTCAAAAAAGTGTGAATACAAAAACAGCATCGGCAAAACTTGATATCGCGTGATATCATTTGTACGAACACTCCGGTTCTGAAAGTCTACACCAACTTGATTTTGGCTCAAGATTTCCTGCTGCATTTTGTTCAACTGTTTTTGACCAGGTCCAGCAGACAGGATTAGGATGTGTCAATTTGAGACTGGCTTGGTGAACATAATGGGAAGGCAGATTTGATCGGCGTGTTGTTCTGTCCAAGGCAGAATCGTTTAAATCTTCAACCAGGACTCGTGACCAGTTTC
>JAAUYG010008963.1_pt1 | contig 10952 bp, 10 predicted proteins | sample 7278091 | NCBI WGS metagenome assembly JAAUYG01 (sample SAMN14350201, study PRJNA611818) | marine sediment metagenome | isolation source: surface marine sediment (0.6m) | place: French Polynesia: Moorea | collected 2018-08
CTGAGGCTAGATATGCCTTGCCGTTTTGAATGCCGCGAGCTTGTGAAGACCTTGGTCTCTTGTTGTGGATGTTCTTTTCTGTGATGGATGAAATAACGTTTTGCCTGCAGGTGCTGACCTGAACCCGGTTCCCTTGTCGACCAGTTCTCCACTGTTGAACCACAGCAGCTCACACGTACGTCTCGTCACGTTGCGTTGGTTTCGTTCATGAATAAACTTGTCAGGTTCGGTTGTCAATTGGGAAAACGGTGAGAAGCGGTGGTAGACGGGAACCTGGACTACCACGTTGTGCCTTTGGTTTCTTGATTGTCAGGCCGAGCCTGTTGAAACGGCCAAGCCTGACGTGACTACATTGACGCCATTGTCATCAGATTGATCAACGCTGTTGTTTTATCTTTTGGCGCAGTTGCATGCTGGAAGAACATTCTCGTTCCCTTTTGCAGCGCACACTGACTGAAGTCGCTGGAGTTCTTCCCCTCGCACCGTCCGGCACTGGTGTTGGTTCAAGTCACCATCCAACATCGCAGAGTGGCTTGGTCGCGGCGCAGACGGACGCGGTTGGGTTGGTGGTTCCAGACTTGGACGCCGGGGTAACCCGGTCTGGGGTGTCACCCACCAACATGACAGGGTTCCTGGAACTACCGTCTCTCACTACGTCTCAAGGTATGCTTCATTATTCTTTAGGCCTGTGTCGGTAAAACTTGACGTTCGTCTTGCGGGAAGAGACTTGCTGGACCATTTCCTGATCAGAAGGTCGTCGAGGTTGTCCGTACATTCAGTGGAACATCCCCTCCGAAAGTTGGTCTCACAGACCAACTTTGTTTGCGTTGCAGAGGGCTGTGAGAAACTTATGGACATTACTTTGGGCAACAGCAACAGCAGTTTCAGTAAGTACCAGCAAACCAGTACCACATGCGCAAAAGAAGAAATTGAGGGTTTGACGTGCATACTTTGTGAAAAGTCTTTAAACAGGTGTTTCATTGTTTGCACCCGAAAACTAGAGACTTTGTCACAGCACGCGTTGTCATGGTTTTCAGATCTGCTGGAAAGCGTTTCCATCGACACGACCTCGGCCGGCAGAGACGCTGTGTTGACCGCAGTCAGTCCCACCAAGTCGTCTTCAGCCGGTGCCGCAGCTAAACCGGACACGGCCTGGATCCACGAGGTAAACATCAAAAAGATCTGAACGCTGCTGCAGTGAATTGTCCCTCACCAGATGGGCGAATAGAAACCCAATTCAGGAAGGGAATCCAGTGTTCTAGGGGAAATAAATGCCAGGGATCGAAGCCACACAAGGTAGCAACGTTCTTCGGTCTGTCGTGGCTTTTATCGAGGCTGGGACCGAAGCTTGATTTCCGGTATTTATGGCGCGTGTGCAGTGTTCTTTGGTGTTGCAGGATTTCTCGCTGAGTCAGTACCTGGATTCGCCTCTGAAGCGACAGGGCGACTCGTCAAGCAGCGGCGCCCTGCCGTCGTTCCTGTACAGCGAGAGCTCCCGCGATTCACTCGTGTCCAGACTAGATGTGAGTGCTACAGAAATGAACTGAAGCTTCCAAGCGGTTGCCGTTGGGGTGTAACTGGCGATGGAAAAAGAAACTCAGATCTTCCGTTCACTTTTGGGCGCGAATGAGTTCGATTTGGTGTTTCTGACCAAAAGAAAGATGTTCCCCTCCCACCCTACCTGAACGCACAGGCTACTTTCGCTGTGCTAGCATCCAGGTTCGAAGATAAAATCTCGATTCTCATTTGACCTTGGTTGTGGTTGTGTGTGCAGGTTGACAGCGCGCTGCAGTGTATGATGAACGAGAACAGCATGGACTTCGTCGCGAAGTTCGCGGACCTCGCGGCACAAATCACGAACAGCGACCAGCAGAGCGCGGGCGACCACATCCACACTGAACGATAACACGTCCACTGAACCCATCTTCTCGACGAAAGAACCATGGAACATTTTTGCCTCAAAGAGAATGAGATTGGATGAAGGAGTGACAAGAACATTGGACAGCATGTGCTACAACTGGCTGCACTGAAGAGGTGATCATCTCGTCTGGTTTGAATGGTAGGTGGGTGGAGTTTGCAAAGTCATTCATGTTGCTTTGGTGTGTCGAAAGTAAAATGCCTGGCGAGCGAAGTTGCGTTGTGTTGGCCAAGAGGGCAGGGAACCCTTGAGTAGATGACGACACCAACGTGACCAGGCTGCGCAACGAGTGGCTCTGCCTAATCCAAAGACAATGGACAAAGCAAGGGGGGACAGAACTGTTCTGAAAATAATTCCACAAAATGCCAAAAGAGCAAGTTTGTGTGCGCGGACACAGCAGTTTTTAATGTTCATGATGTGACCTGCAGATTCTTTGGCAAACACTGCCCTGTTCATTTTCTTTCTTTCTATCGAGGCTGTTGGCCGGGGCGGCCTCATGAAGTCAGAACCCCCCCCCCCCCTCTCTACGCCACTGGTGTGATGGTTTGGAAAGAGTGCATCCCGCGCAGCCTTTACACTGAGTCAGCGAACTTGTTTTTTGGCCGAGCGCGATGATGAAGTCGAGACGGCCTTTTGGCGTTGGCGTCTTTGTCATGCAGGACCCCCCCCCCCAACCCTGAGACCCCCCCTGACCCCAGACCCCCCCCCTGACCCTGACATGACATGATGATCACCTGAAGGGTCACGTGATACGATCGGGGTGGGCGCTCCTCTGCGCTGACGAAGCGTACTTGTTGGTTGGCGGGATCTTGTTTTCCATGACTTTGGAAGTTCGAGATCTGGAAGTGTGACAAGCAATAGCCCAGAAAGCGCAGTTCTATGTTGGGGACGTGTCCCGCTGGTTAACCGCTGCACATATGTGCCAGAAAATAGACGGTTTTGGCTTTTGTAAGGTACGGTGCACAAAGATGAATGTGCCTTTTTTCCAACGGGTTTAGCTGCATGGGCAGGTATTTCTTTGAATTGGGAAGTACCGTTTGTTTGCCTCAAGTTCTGTGGTGTCGTACAAGTTTCTTCGAACTTAATTCTCCGTTTCGTATCTGGGCAAAATCTCGTGAAAGGCTGGACCTTGCGCGCTGTTGTAAGTTGTGCTTGTCACAGTAAAAAAACACCGAACCGCGACTTAATTGCATCCATTTCCCTTGGGGAAGGATGTGCTGTGTTTTCACTCAGGAAAATCGTCTGGGCTAAACTGACAATTTGATATTGTCGTCACACTTTAGGTGTATTATTCTTCTGGAGGTTGGTTTGTTTTAGTTGGAAATAAGTCGAGTTCCAGCAACGTTTTAATTTACACTACAACTTAGATTTAATTGATAAAGTTTTTGTTTGAAGTGAGAAAATCGAATCAGCGAAAAAAAAACGGCTGAAGTTACGACTCGTTTCGTGCATTTGTTTCTTCATTATTCCAGATTCTTAACTCAAGCACAAAGGAGTGGAGGGAAAACCAGATGAGTCACGTCTTTGTTCGAATTGTTGAATGTAGTTCAAAATTTTCGGAAAATGGACCATTTTGAAACAAGAGATCTGGCCCAAAAAGGCCAAGGTACTTCGCTGCCTTTGTCGCCATCCACCATGGGGGTGGGTGGGGGTAACATCTTGACTGGCCATTGGGGGGAGGGGTGGTAAGTATGAGCAAAGGTCTCATCAAGCCTGAACCATGATCTGCTCGAAAACTACTTCGCACCTTTTTCAAAGGCAGGGAAGTAATAAGTGTATTTTTTGGGTGTTTTAATTCAGGGAAACGTCTATGGCAGCGTTTTCAGTTTTGTTCGATTGCGGAGGTTTTCCTGTTACCCAAGAGCATTTTGTGTCAGTGTTACCTGACTGTTCTCCTTCCAGCAAGGTCATAGTCGTTCTTGTACTTAGTTTCAAGTCAATTCAGTTTCTTTTCACAAATTTATGTGCAATCGACAAAACCGGTTGAATGAAGATGAAACAAGAAATCCAGATTTGAAGAGATAACAAAAAAATACCTTGGAGAACTCGTGCCCACGCTCCGAAATAAGTGATCTTACTTTGCTTATAATATCGGATGATTAAATGATGGGTGAAATGTGTCGATCATATTTTCCAAGAAAACTGCATTGAAATTTTGATTGGGTGCACATTTGTTTCAAGTTTTGTACTTCTGTATTGCTTTTTCATATTGCGGAACTTTTTCAAACAATACATTTTCTAGTCAAATCCTTGTTTTTCTTGTGTTGACACGGGTGCAGAGCTGTTAAGGCTGCAAACTCCCAAGTGATTCCTGTTCTTTCCGTTGGCGATGACAATCCCGTTGAAGGGGGAGCGGTCTGGCCGTCATCAGTCCTATGGAATAAGGGGCCGAGAACGCTGGGGCAGCCAAAAAAGAACAAGAGAGATTGCGAACGCCAATTGTGTCAACTGACCTTCACCAGCAAACATTGGAGAGAGAAGTTTTGCTGGACGTTTCTCACAGAATGCAAGAGACAGGACAACCAATGATCCCACTTGGACTGAGAGCCCAGGCTGCAATTTTCACCCCATTGACGAAACAAGAGAAGAGACTTACAAGAAGGGCTGTCTGTTCTCGATCTGATAGAGCTTGAAGCTGCTGAGGTCCACGACCACCAGGAGACCGTGCCGGTCAATGGACACGGACTTCGGTGCTTTGGCTCCGTCCATGGCCGTCAGCAAGCACCGGTCAAATTGACCACCGGGGGTCAGCACACTCACGCGCCCGCGCGCGCAATCCGCCACGAAAACGCGTCCGTGCGCGTCGACGCTGATTCCCGCCGGTTTAAACGCGCAAGGACTGGTGGCACGTCTTTGCGCTTGCGCGACTGTGTCGTCTACGCCATTTTTCGGCAGACCTCGCCAAGGATTGCTGCTCCCACTGTTGTTACTGTTTCGTGCATCTTCTGAACCTCTTCTCGGCTGTTCTTGGCCATTTCCAGCGGTAGGACAAGGTCGGGTGTTGTCCTGGGTGTCTTCGGCTTCGCTCGGACAGGAAGGAGCGGGATGGGGGTTGACGGGTGCCGGGTAGCTCCACAGCGCGTTGCCCTGGAGACTGAAGGCTGTCACGTGACCTCTCCCGCCATCGCTCACCAAGATGACGTCACACTTAGTTGTCGTCATGTACCTGTAGTGGCATGACTCCTTGTGAGTTGCGTCTTACAAATTGAAGGATTGCAACAGAAAGGAGTTTTGCTCCATTAGAAAGTCTCCAGTGTGCAGACGGGAAATTTTTCCAATGGGAAATGCTGAGGGGAGCCTGTGCACCCGTTCGGGAAAAGATGGGTGCAAAAAGACCCAACAGAAGTTGGGTTTGACGGGATTGAACTACACTTGGATGTGGGCTCTCTAACCAGAATTTTGAGGTCTGTTCTTACCACGGGTCGAACATGTGGGTGTCCATGTGCGTGATTTCTGCGCGTGACGTAGACGTGCGGTACGTGCAGACGTAGATGCGTTTCGACACGGAGTCTGTGCACAGGACGCGGTCTGGTTGTGACGCCACTGCGTAAGGCTCCACCTGGTGAGAAAATAGGGCGATTGTTGTGTTCATCTCAAGTGGCTAAGACCGGGACAGTTTCTTGAACTTGGCAAGGCAGTGCAACAACATACCCCGGGAATGCTGATGAGTTTGCGCATGGTCCCCGTCTCAGGCAGGAAACATTTGATGCTGTCATCGCCCCAATCACTGACCATTATGTACTCCTGACCTACAAACAACCACCATGGGTGTGTATGTGGGCATTTCCCGAAGCCCAGCATGGTTTCAGTTTCCGTTTACGTTTTCACAGTGCGGACCCTGTGTCGTACTTGGTTGAGTGTTCCACATCCTTCAATGAACCTTGGATGGGCCCCAAAGCCAAATCCTGAATTGGTGTCTGGAATAAGAAATTTGAGTACCAACAACGATGTACTGACCAGAAAGCATGCCTGCAGTGACCCTCCTCGGTCTCTTGAGGTCCGGCCCGGGTCTCACTGTCCAACACACATGTCCGTCTTGTCCGAACAGCTTGAGACGCTCGTTATTCAAGTCAGCGACGCAGATGTGTCCCCGTGACGTCACAGCGACATCGCACAGGTCCCAGTGCGTTCCCCAGCGCGACTTGCCTGCGTCAGAAAAAGGAATTAATTATCTCCTGTGTCACACCTGATGTGTTCAGACAAAACTCTTAATCAGGTGTTTTCAGCAGAAAGAGTTTAGTTGAGTCGGCAACATTTTCTTCATGACCCACTCAAGGTGTTTGGCTGAGTAAAGGCTGTGAAATGCTCAAGAAAGTCCTGATGTGCTTGGCTGGCTGTGAATTTTGTCTCAGTGGTTTATTCTTCGCCTGGGTTCGTTCTGGACTTTGTCCTATACCTGAGAAAGTCCGGATGTGCTTGGCGGTGAGGCTCCTGCTTGGCTGGTTGTGCATGCTCCCTGCTGATGAGGCACGGTTGATGAGGATGTTGGCGGTGGACGAGTCGACGGGACCTGGGCTGGAGGACCGGCGCAGCGGACTCGGCAGCACCCCGGGCGTCATGGACGGCGTCAACAGGTTCACTGAACTCGACCTCGACCTCGTCACTGGAGGAATCAAAACGCTCAGAGTATTCTATCTCAGAGTTAGCAGACAGAATTGAGGCTGAAAGTTGCAGCACCGGGTGCCGATCCACCAAGCACCTGACACTTCCTGAGCAAGCGAAAAGAATTTGTCTCTCGCTTTTGGAGAAAATCGGTACAGAAACACAAAAAAAAATGTAACTTACATGGTGAGACGCACAACAAGGATGGCGATGGGCTTCTGAACGGCCGGATATCCGGCAAACCACGTGACGGGGAGGGGCTTCGGGACCGAACATCCGGTTGCGGGGATGGACTTCTGGACCGGATATCCGGCAGTCCAGGCGACGGGCTTCTGGACCTCACGTCAGGCTGGGGAGACGCGCTCGGACTGGCAACAGACGCGCCCTCTGAGGTGAATTTCCCGTACAAGGCCCGGATACTCTCCTTGCTGATTTCAACGCTCTCTAGTGTCAACCTGAAAAGAAAGATTTGATCAGGACGGGACGGAGTGACCTCAAGCCTCAGTTTTTAGGGCAAATCACTCACACTTGAGATTCTTGTGCATTTGAAGTGGTCTTTTCCAGGCGAAAGCGAGATCCTGTTGGGTTTAAGTCCAGACCAGGCGCCACAGGTACCGAAAGTGACATGTCATGGCTAATGATTCTCGCAATCTGCATGACATATCCTCAGGCTGCACACAAGATTTTCATGGAGGTGACCAGCATCCCGACGTTAAACTCCAGGTGCCACATGTGCGCCTGGGAAACTTACCTCGGCAGTGTAGGCAAGTTCAGAGCCGCATTGGGTGTCTCGAGGCTGTATAACAGGTCCTCGCGGAGTGTAGCCACGTCTTGGGGTGACGCCTTGGCGAGCAGGTCTCGCACCACGCTACAGGAGGACGTCAGTCGGTCCAGATGTCGCGACAAGTCGTCTCCTGCGCGCAACAGTCGAGCTCGCTCAATCGCGCACAACCCGTCAACCTGCGAACCGAAACCAGACAAGTTCTCAGCTTGGTTGGTGGGCGAGGGATGCAGATGACAAACGAAATCCAAAAGTGGCCTTGTTTACCATATTAGAAAACGGTGAGAAATTTAGTTTTGCTTAATTGATGTGCCATTGTGCGGAAAGAAAGACCCGAGAAGTGAGGTTTGGGCTCTTTGTGCACATGAACCTGCAGGTTGAGATCCTCCACAGCTGCTTTGACTTCCACGATCAGCTCTTCGCAGCGTTCGGTAATCTGGGTCTTCAGAGCCTGGAAAGGTGACGGACTCATGGTCAAATACAACAAGAGATGTCGGCTTTTCTGTCCGTGTTTCCTCTTTCCGTAGCATGGGTAAATTGACCCAAGAATCGGCTTGATGCGTTTTGAGCATCACTACTTCCTGACGTTTTGTTTACCTCCCTGGCGGTGTCGATCTCAGCGCAGGCGGATCGCACAGTGTCTATGTTGTTTTGCAGCAAATCTCGGTGTCGCACCGCGCGGTTTAGTGCGGCGTGCAGTCCTGCTCGGTCCTCCTCCCCCGCCAATGGGTGGCCGCCCAAAGCTCCGTCATCCAGCCCAGCGAGCTCCGGGTCTTCGTAACCGTCCAATTCTTCCTGTCTCCGCAACTGGCAGAAGTAATATGGGAAAACTGAAATGTTTGTGCCCCTTTCGCACTGCAGCTTTGTGTTCAAGGGATTTTGTTTTTTTTTTTGGCCACACCAGAATTTCACTCCCTCGGAAAACAAAATGATCTTGTGAGTTTCTGAGCGAATTCACAACAAATGAGAATACTTCAGCTCAACTTGCTCACTTTCTGTCACGAAGAAGCAGCGTTGACGGTAAAGCACAAATTACGCTCGGGAACTGAGGGAACAAAGCTGAATCTGTCACTAATGGCCATTTTGAAGGTTATTCCTGATGACATGACTGTGTGCTCAGCCCTGCAGAGGAAATCAACCATTTTGCAGATCCAGACGTTGCTGAAAGCTGTCCAGCTCTGGAAAGAGCACCTTCCAAATCGTTTGCTGCCAGAAAAGACCATACAGTGAATTTACTGATTGTTCGTATGTTTGCTGGATGAAGAAAGGGATGGATCTTTCCTGACAACGAAATGGGAAGAAGAACGGGGTTGAAATGCAAACAATGGACCTCAGGCCCAGATCTGGACACAGAAGCAGATTTGCATGCAATCTTGCGGGTGTGCTGTGAGGACACTCCAATTGCCAACAATGGGTTCCAGTATTTGCCTGGAGCTTTTTTTGCAAGGTGCTCTGCATCCTGTGTGAACGGGACCTGTAGCCGTGGATCCGCCGTGCACTGTGCAGCTCAGCAAGATGATACTAAGAATAGACGGCTTCAACACGACTTTGGCAATTTGATGTCTCTGTGACCTTTCTTGTCGATGATGACGAGGAACTTCAGTGAGACTTTTGGCTCGTGGTCACCTTTGCAGGATCTGATGTTTCTCCCAGGTTTCTCCTGAAATTTCTTTTGTGAGCATCGCATGTGTCCTGTTCTCAGAAGTGGTTTGAGAGGATATTTCGAAATAAAAAAGACGCACGTCTATTGCTGCGGACCTAGTGCATGACTTTCGTTTCTTTGCTGCCGAGAACACTGAAACGGAATTGGAAAGCCTTTGCCCTTTCATGTCTTGACGTAAACCTGAAGCTGGCAAGTGGCCTTCTTTCTCAGAACGGCCAATTTCGCAGGCACAACATGGAACAAAACACTGCGCAACTGGGAAACTGTGCGAGAATTCACTTTGGTGCCATTGCACTGTGAGCTGGAGGAGAATTGCCTTGTTAAACATCTTTTGATGCCAATGTTATTTGGTCCAGGGGCGTGGTCCCTGGATCAGTCACCGGGGTCCCGCTGGGTCAGCTTTGCACTGGGCAGTGACAGCTGTGTAACAGTGCTGAAGGTAAATAAGCTGCTGCTTCAGCCTGTCACGTCCCAGTCTCACTCACATGTCACCTGAGCTGCTTTATGGAAACGTGGACAGTTAGCAAGTAATGTTGCTCATTATTTCAACATGGACGCGCTGTGGGGAGACCATTATGGCTGTTGCCATCAAAGCCGAGGTAGCATTCCAGTTCTTGGCCAGAAAAAGACAAACGTCAAGAACAAGAGGACATCCATACCATGATCACAAGCACAACTCTTGGAACCAGAAACTGACCTTAATGACACATGCAACATTAGCGTTGACACCAGCGTTGATGTTAAAGATACGCCGGCGTTGCTATTACACACAGAATAGTTGAAGTTGTCAATTCTGCAACACCGATGCCAACACACCAGAATGGCACCCAGAGCCCTTCGAGCATCGGCGTCAGCATTGGGCGTTGTATGTGTCTGAATGTTGGAAATGCTGTCCACACAACGTCCAACGCTGATGCAACGCCCTCAGTGTGTTGTGGCCATAAAAAGCGCAGCTCTATGAAATCAACAAGACTTGCAGTGCACCAATACTCGTGGAATCAGAAACTGAGAGTAATATTCACAAACTCTGCCAGTGAAAGCATAGCTCATGGTACAACCACAAGAGAAATCTGAACTCTTGAAGCCTGAAGACAGGTTCACCCACTCATGCGATGTTTCACATCTCTTTTGGTTCGGATTGACCATGATCTGCCTGTGTACCTGAGTCCTACGGCTTCTGGGTTCTTTTCAACTCGCGTTTTGCTGCTGCAGTGTCAGCCCGCGGCTTTTGAGAGACAAGCGTCGAAGTGACGTGACTGTCTTTTTCTGGCCTTGCAAGAATCAGCCTGTCACGTGACGTTTTGAGACCAGCGTTGTGGGTGTAACAAGGGATATCTTTGCTTATGCTTTTTTATTGTGCAATTCACAAACGAAAATCGCACTTCCGACAAAAAACATCAATTTATCAACAGTGCATCCTGAAACGCTCAGGTTGTCGGCGAAGGGAGGCCCAAAGCCACATCCAGTTCATTTCACAGACTGGCATTCTTGGTGGTGCGTTCTCATCACCAATTGCTCTCGTCAAGACGTAAAGAATTATTATTAATATCATCACAACTTTGTATTCTCAGCAGTTGCGTGTTCCAAAAAATCATCACACCTTCTTTCTGCAGCTGCAGGCATGGGGACAACCTGCCCAACGTCTTTATTCAGGTTATTGCAAAATCAAAACTGCAAAATGCTGCAGAGAAGCATGCAGGAGGCAGTTGTCCATGAGACAAAAACAAGTAACATCTCTTTTCTTAAGGCCCATTCACACCAAGCGGCAGCGTCAACATAAAGCAACGCTCAGTGTGCACAAGCTCATTACTTTTACCTGTGGATCACACTGGCAACAGGACTCTCACGCTGACGCTGACACCAACAAAATTCGAAACCTGCTCGATTTTTCCCAGTGAACGTTGCCCTTACGCTGACGCTGACGCTTGGTGTGAATGGGCCTTTAATGTTAGGCCCCGTTCACACAGGACGCAGAGCACCTTGCAACA
>JAAUYG010066527.1_pt1 | contig 10952 bp, 9 predicted proteins | sample 7278091 | NCBI WGS metagenome assembly JAAUYG01 (sample SAMN14350201, study PRJNA611818) | marine sediment metagenome | isolation source: surface marine sediment (0.6m) | place: French Polynesia: Moorea | collected 2018-08
CATTACTTTTAATTTATAAACCCAAATCGAAGGAATTTAATTCATATTGTAATTGTGGCTGATCTGTTTGAAGATGTACAGGCTCGCAGAATTGGTGCTTAAGCATTACCACAGTACCTAGGTTTGATACAAATAGATTCATGCATGAATACATTTATGTATCTTTAAATGAATATTACTATATATGTCACTGAACTGCTAAAGCCAGATGTGAGTTTTTAAGACCAACTGACTGTGGCTATATTCTAGAATAACTTAATGAAGCTTTAACACTTGCAAAAAGTGACCTCTGTATTTGTCCAAGTTGCAAGAATGGCGACGATCTATTGTTGAAAGAGACTGTAATTACATAAAACCCAATGCAGAAATATATGGCCGTCGCATTAACGTCTATCTAAATCAGCTAGCAACTCGCATTGCCTAACAAGTCAATGGCATTCCCAAGAAAGGGGCAATTATATAACTCTGTGACACCAGGACAACACTAAAAGGTTTAACTATGTAAAAAGTGTGACTGAAGAAATTTTGAAACAACTTCTCAATCCGATAAAGAACAGAACACCATAAGCCCTGTTCTGATGGAATGAAGCAAACCTGGTACCGTAAAAGTTCCCTTTGAAGCCGCACTTCTAACTGCAGCCGCAATAGGCCTAGCAGCTCATAGTCTGGTAGAACATTAATGTATGAAAATCCAACAAAGCTGAGTCTGCACCACTTGTTTGAAAATATTGACTGCTACGTGTCAGTTCATGGTAGGCAAGATATTGAAGGAAGACATGATAATCTCTAAACATATGTCCACAATGCGTTAAGAACATATGTGGCACCTGTAATCGGCTTGATTTACATTTCGACACTGTACCAGTAACATAAGAAGTCTGGAAATCATTTATTATTAGCAGTTTCTCCACCAGACAACATCACATCATCAGTTTCTCCACCAGACAACATCACATAAAACATTCAGTTAATGTTTTATCTAAATTGACCAGCTGTAACTTGTACCGTTAGTTAGGAAGTTAATGTGTGGGCCTACCGGTACAAAAATCTTAATACTGCTCTATTCTAGTCCGCACAGAGACTTGGGCATGATTTGCATATACATCGGAAATTACATTCTAATAGTACCCGCAGCTTCAATTGGAACTTTTACAGTACTTTCCAACTGCTTTATATTAATGCTATTTATATGCTTAATCTATGTACTTTTATGCCCTACATAAATGGAATTAGATTTACTGTATGCATAGTAAGCTTACTTGTCACTGAATAAAATGTGATACTGCCTGTCAAAGGTATGAAGCTTGCATTTTACTATATGAACACAGCTGAATCTACTTCACTGAAGAAGAGGATGCAAAGCCAAAGTATAAATGGTTTCAATATGCGAAATGGTAGCTAATGACCTTACTTGAGGTAAATACTACGGGCTGGATTAAGTATTGGTAAAGTAACATCAATCGGTCATCACCGGCAGAATGACACTGGCTTGGCATAAATATGAGATGGTCAATCTACCCATGTATACATGGGGGGAAAGAGTTTCAAGCCAAACCTGGTAGCAAGAATCACAGAAAATGCATTTAAGTCTTTTTTTATTCAAGTACATATACACATATATACACTAAATTTGCTTTGGTTATAATATTACCTTTTCATTCACCATGAACAAAATAACTTAATACAAATTCAGCAGCATATGTCCACTAAATACCACAGCCGAACAAACTTTCACCCTCCCTGATACAAAAAAAAAAAAACAAACAAAAAAAACACAGCAGAGACATTCTCTTATGTCAAACTTTATGGAGTTTCTGAATTCCCCAATGGAGTACAAAATATTTTTTAATATAAAACAAATGTTCTCTGCATGCATTGGTGTACTGAGATATGAAGGGTAACTGTATACATGTAGTTTCACTAATCATGAACACTAATGCATATTCTTTGCTTTTATGTGTCTATCTGATTTGGATGACAGTATCCAGAATTAGACACATTATAGAGGCATTAGAATGTCTCTCTCCATGATGCACATACCGCCATTCAGTAGGTCACACTTGAGGAGTTTGAAACCACATGTCACTGCTAGCAACAGGATGTAACTGCTGAAGAGTTTTGGTCCTTCAAACACGCCATTTATTAGAGAAAGCTGGTTGAAGGAAACTGCATTAGACATAGATTTGCATTATGAATTTCTCATAATGGGTAAAATTATAGCATATTAGGGCTTCTTTGGTACCGGGAACACTCCAATTAAATGCCCCTTTAAGGTGTGCCACTACAACCAAGGTTCCAGTTATTCTGTGAAGGAAGACTGATATTTCACACTACACAATGCCACAAATCTTTGACTGTGTAAATTTGTTGGAAAAGACTACATGTATTTATAGGCTGGGGCCTCTCAGTAGAAAAAGGAACTAATATTCTCTAGTCTATATCACATTCCATCATATGCAGGCCCCTCTCCTCCTTGAGGAGTAACCCAATTAATGTTCTGACTCGGACATTTGATGTCACATGTCTTGCAGTGGATGCAGTTCTGAGCATTTATCTGAAGGCGCTTGCTACCGTCCTCAGTCTCCACAAACTCATATACACCTGAAAATAACAATTACAGGTGTTACATAGCATTTCAGCGACAATGTTCAAGACCTAATGAAGATAGGCAAGATGTGTATATAGGGTTTTAAATCTCATGACAGAGAGAGGCAGATACAAATGTAACACAAACTTTCTAAAAACTGCAAACTTGTTAAGACAGGAACAGGTTGAGCTTTAGTTGAGCAGCATAAAAAAGTTTGACCCATTAAGGATAAATGTGGATAAAGCAGCACTACTATTATAGAATAATTTTACTGCTTTTGTACATTTTGCAAATGCAGACATTATTACTGTGTTTATACATAGGATATTCATAACAAAGAATTGAAATTTACCCAAATCAATTATACAGAGTCCCCCATATCCTGCTTCTGCTTTAAGGCTGGACATAGCCTGCATGTCCAGTTTTTCCTGTTTACCAAGGGAAACAGACACCTTACTTTGCTGGTAAGTGTCAATTTGTGGACTGCACTGTGTGGATTTCAGAAAGAATATGGTCGGTAACAAAGACAAAACAACTCATGGGGTCTCACCAGCTGGACAAAATCGTTGTTCTGGACCATCAAACACACTGAGATTTCGACTAACTGGGACGCTGTCATCCTTCAATGTTAAGTGTGGTGGCTGATCATGGTCGTGATTGGTCCCTGTGAGAGCAACCGAGGTCAAGAGGTCAAAGCTGATTTCTCCATCCGGCTTGGGGTAATCTATTGGTTTGAACTGGTCAGCATTCTGTAGAGTGGCATAGTCTCCATGGCCTTGGTTAAAATAGAGAGGGAAGACCTCAACTAGACATTGAAAATACTTGCATCAGAGTACACGGATGTCAGTAAAAGTTCTACAAGTCAGAGGAATGATATGAAAGACAACTGCTTCCAGAAGCAGAAGTGATACCCATATTAAAGGCATCCACGACACAAGTTTCTTCTCAGTGTCATGCTTTAGCATTAAATCTTGTAGACTTGGTCTTAGCTTCGTAGATTAAACAGCTTGGATTTGTTTTCCTGTTTCGGCTGAGAAGCAATTTCCAAGAGAACTCTCAACCAAGCAAAATCATTATAGCTTTGAATACAATGTAGAACTTGATAAATACATTTCCCAATATTTCACTGATCAATTTCCTGAAACTCAAAATAAAAGAGATACTTCAGCATTATCATATATCTCCTAGAAGATGTTTTGGCACAATATTTACCTTTTAAACTTAAGACATAGACTGAGCCAACGATTATTATTTGAAAATTATAATTTTATGCAACACTATTTTATTTATTTTTCACAAAGATGCGGTAGTATTATACACGACATAAGTCTTATATTTACCTCCTTTGTGATGTTTAAATGTCCATGGTTCCCGTCCCTGAGTGATGTACCATAGCGTTCCAGTGTACAGCAATCCCCCATACAACCCCAGCCGGGAGTTAAATGAAGGACGGATATTGCGACACTTTTTCAGTTCTTGCCAAACATAGCTGCTCCGGATTTTTTCCTCATAGGACTCAGGATTTAGACCTTTGAGAAGCAAAATTACAGCGCAGATAACATTGAAAAGGCACATATGAATTAATATGTGTGGTTTACTTGTGCATGGAAGTTTTTCTTTACAGCATTCAAGTACAGAAAGAATACCAAAGGAGGTTTTACCTTGCTTAGATATGAGTCAGTGTTACAAGTGTGAGAAGGCCTACGTTATACCATGATCAATGCACAGTGCGGTCCTGCCCACCTACGGTGGCTCAAAGGTGACATGGAGTTAATTTTTAATTCTGTCATTAGGCACCCTTTTGAGGTCCCCCTGGAGGCCTGTTTAGAGGCATTATGACTGGGAGTTGGGTCATTTCTCTTATAGGATGGCTAGCCATCCTGGATTGGAGCCAACAGCCTAAGGATTACGGTTTAACACCGATTTAGGTGATGAATATAATATTTAGCCTAAACATGCCAACCTTGGGTAGCTGAATTGAGGCTCTCATCTGTAATGGTTTCAAAGGCAGCCTCCCCTGCTAACATAGCACTTTTCATGGCATTGTGGGTGCCTTTGATTTTGGCAACGTTCATGAAGCCGGAACTACAACCAACAAGGCAGCCACCGGGGAATGTAAGCTTTGGTATGCTCTGGAAGTTTACAAACAGGAAATTTCCTTTCTGTCTTATCACGACAGAGACTGACTGGGTTTTGCCAGACTACAACAATCCTGTATAAAAGGACAAAACATGGCAACAATTACACATATTTTCCATTATTTGTAATTATTTCCTAGCTCCAATGTACTCTAGTGTTGAATCTGCATGTGTCAACTTTGCTTCTCTGCCCAAATGAATGTAACATCAGCAATATTTTCAAACCAGAAAGAATTTTATTTTGAGTAGCAAGGATTTGTACTGGTAGTATCCCAAGAAGCTGCTAAGTAAGATTAGGTTTTATTAACATGCATTATCCATATATAGTTTCAGGCATGATTTTATTGATTTATACCTGAAAACCACCCTCGTTAAGTGCTCGAGCGCCGTATCCTATACGCTTCCCACCACATAACACCTTCTCAATGTATGGGTGGTGCTTGAACCTCTGCAGTTCCTTGAATGGGTATATATGAGGGTTCCGATAGTCCAGTCCTACCTAGACAAAGAGTAATATGGTTTCATTAATACAGCTGTATATAAAACAACAATGGAGCTAATTTACATGCAGTTGAAAATTCTTTACACTTTTAGAGCAGAAAACACTAGATCTGTTGAACTACTTTGAATGTCACATCTAAGTATACGTTTTTGGAAATATATTAGTTTATAATAGACTTAAATTATCTAAATGTTATTTTGAGACAAATGAAACAGAAAAACTGATTTATATGATCTCACAGTTTGAGTCTAGATTCATTGCCCAGGTTATTATCAATCTACAGTATCTTGTAGATATTTTATATAAATTTACCAGTATTACAACTATTAATATAAAGAGAAATAATATCTTACGATGAGCCCTAAAGTCACAAGAGGTTGAGTCTCATCTCCCAAATGGTACAGGAATGAGCCACAGTATGTCCTATAGTCCTGGAAGTCACAATATACAAACATATCTGAATGTGACAAAATAAGGAGAGAGCTCTTAACATTATTACACCTACCCTTGGAAGGTTCTAACAAGTACATGTCATCTAGTTTTTTTACGATGTACTGCCTTTACACACATGTAAGTGTAAAATAATTCTCATGGCCTAGTCAATCTATTTGAGAATGTTGAACCAAGTACGATTTGCTCATTTTGCTGTTACACGTCTTTCATACTTACCCATGCAACTAGAAAATGTCAGGAAGAGACAAACAAAAAACTTCATATAATTTTTAGATCTGCTTGACTATATCGGCAGAGCTCATGAAATCGAAATTACTCAGATATCAAAGGCTTATATCTCATAAAGCAGCTGAGTTAGGGCATATGTTACTATTAAAATGAATAGGAAATCATATAAGGTTAGATTTCAATTGATTTAGTCTGCAGCAGTGACTTTTTGATACATGTCTGCAGAAAATTCCCAATGTCATACCAACTGCAGTTGTCAAACAGAGCGCCAAGGTCCATGGATCTCTTGTACCACTTTACCAACTAACTTACCATAGGCCATCCAACGGAATGTTCAACAAGACCTGGCTTGTGGTTGGCTGGATCAATTTCCCAAAGTTCCTTTAAGCCGATCCCATATGACTGTGGCTCACAATTCTCACGAAGGTTGAACTTTTGGAAGAGCTGCTTGGCAAGGTGGCCATGACAACCTTCTGAGAATATGGTCACCTTGGCATGGAGTTCCATACCTCGTTCAAATGTGTCCTGTGAGAAACAGAATGTTATGCCAATAAACAGCTACATGTACTTCAAGAAGAATGTCCATGGTTTCCGTGCAAAAGCACTAAGAAATTTGAATTTAAACTAGACAAGTACCCACAGTTTCAATTACATGTATCAGTACCTACATGTAATGGTTTTAAATAGCACCATATTGTCAGATACCAGCCTGGCTGTATGAAATAGGAGTAGTATTATATAAATACTTTATTACTAACTACAGGTACAAATTATAAAACAAACAATGACAGAACTATGTTTAAGTATTACTTTCATAGTGAATTACACTTTAACATGGTAGTTGGAACTATTTACCTTTGGAGATCCATCCTTGTGTATTCCAACGTCATTAGTAGCAATGCCTTTGACACTGCCATCTTCATGATAAAGAACCTGCAATGATTCAGAAGAGGTAAGAACAAATCTCGGTACACATAGCAGCTCAAGCACCACACAACAGCAAGTTCTGAAATACTGCTACCAGTATACTAAGCAAGCCTCACCTCACTGGCAGCATATCCTGGGTAAAGCTCAACCCCGAGTTCTTCAGCTTGCTCTCCTAACCACTGTACCACATGGCCCAGACGGACTATGTAATTCCCATGGTTATTTAACGGCATACCTGAAAGTGGTATCAAATATAATGTCTTAATAAATGCCTAGCAAAAAATGGACGACAACTTGAAGGCAAGGCAATGTCATTGACCAAAAAAGCTCACGATCCACAGGACCAGTTACATGTAGCTTTCCTTTAGAATAGGAAGTAGTCCATGTAGCATTATAACTTAAGACAGGAAAAGCAAAACCACTGCATTAAATTATTGTGTACCTGTAAAGCCTATTTGTAAGACATTCAGAAATGAATATATGGTCATATGGACAGTCAACTAGACAGGCTACTGGTAAATAAACAATGGTTAGCCAAACAAACAGCCCTATAAACCACTCCACCCTGACAAAAATATACTTAGGGCTATCCCATTAAAAAGTATGGGGGGGAGGGGGAGCTAGAAAAAGACCTGAAAATATATGTATCACAGTTCATATGTGTATCGTGAGAAGAATTGAAATATGTTGTGTTTGTGTGTGTGTGTGTGTGTGTGGGGGGGGTAATGAAACTAATTGAAATATGTTGCAGGGAGAGGCTGAACATTTTTCATGTCCCCCCTACTTTTTAATGGGATGGCCCTTAAACACTTATTTGCCAATAAAATGATCAAATGACAAAAAGTCACATTACCTGGAAATATTGGTAAAGGTATACGACCCTTCTCAGTCAGGAAGGAGAACTTGTCTTCTGTCACTGGAGTGTTTAATGGCGCCTAAAAATCAATTTCATGCTTTTAACTGGCTACACATTTTGTATACACAGACAGCATATTGTGAGATGTAATATAAAAGGGCTTGGGCGGGGGATATTTCTGGTATACAACATGTAATAAAATCCTTGACAAAGACATTGCACAAATAAACTTAAGAAACTTTGACTGCAAGGAAGTATGATAAAAGGAAGGAAAAAATCTGACAAAATCACATACCTGGTAGGTCATCTAGACTGCCAAATAAAATCAGCAAACGGAATGTCTAAAGGACACAAGTTGATTTATATTCAGCCAATTGTCATTTTAACAGTATAGGTATTTAAAATGTTCCATTCGAGAGTGACATAGTCAATGGCCATAACTGGGCAACAGATATTAAATACACATTTACCTATGCATGTAGTCATGTACATATATTGACCTTTACTCAAATTTTGTCTGACAGTAATATCAACACCAATGTTCATCCATGAACTAATTTTGGTAGTCTCCTTGATCATGTTCATACCCCTCTTTCTTTCCAATCTGGAAAAAGCTCATCTAATGCCTTTGTCTCTATGCAGGCCCCAGATAGTGTATGACGACCTGAAAAAAAGATATGCCTAGTGTACACGAGTTGCTAGGATTTAATACATGAAATACATCTTAGCACATTACACACAATCAGAGTTTAGACATGTTTGCTCCTCCATTCAATTTAGTTTCACAAGTACAGACTGTCTTACATAACCCACCACATAAGATAGGGGCAGTGTTTCATAAAATGTTAGTATGGTACAATATGTACCAATAAAGCTAACAAATACCAAATATTTGGTATTCAGAACCACAGGTTGAAGTGCAGCATATATCATGTATATATACATAGTCCCTCTCTAATGAGGCCACCCCATTTGCCAAGAAACTGTGGTCACATTATAGAGGTGACCTTTGGTGAGAGGGAGAAGTACTAGTATTTGCATTGATACTAGTAGTGGCAAAGATTTATGGCCTTACTAGAGAGGGTGGCCTCTGTTGAGAGTGGCCACTAAAAGAGGCTCAGGCACCACTGTACTTACCCAGCTCAGCAGCTTTTTCTACTACACAGACTCGGAGGTCTTTCCCAGTATCATTACAGAGCTGCTTGATACGGCAGGCCGCGGACAGACCAGCAGGACCGCCCCCAACAATGACCACATCAGCTTCGTCTCCATAACGCTCCATGTCCACATCTGTAATACGATTACATGTACATTATTGCCTCTCATATCCCATTAAATTACATGTATTAAGGCACAAGGCTACAAGCCTAGTTCTACTCTTGCATGCAATGTAATAAAAGGAGCAAATGCTTTTGAGGAAAATAATCCTGTTCATCATAATTTGAAAAACTTTAAGGATGTTAAACTGAATGTTATTTGACTATAAGTTAGTGTCTGAAAGAGTATTCCTACTGCTGTCATTAAACTTATACAAAGCATATATAGTTTGTACATTCATGAAATAAAATTTGATAGGTGTGTGAGAAATTGAAAAGAACAAAGGCAACCAGGAGTGGTGATGACATTATTTTATATTTATTTATCGCGGTTTTTTACCTTGTAACTATAAATGTAACTGTTTGAAGGTGTATCTTAAATATTGTGTTTAAGAAGGTGTATACGAAAGTGTATATTGTTATGTTTAAGGTGTACCCCTATGCTGTTGTGCTTAAGAACAAAAAAGTAGATGAACGCTATTGTATTCACCACGCTCTAGTGACCAGCGGCGATTCCGGCAGGCTTCTTGTGCGACCAACACCGCACATGCGTGCGCTGCACGCTTTATCGCTTCGACAAGCGAACACTGACACGACAGACAGACAGAGCGATTTTCACTATCGCTGCTCTTTTTCCCACACGGGGAAAGTGTATGTTATTTCTGTTTAACTTAGCTTGCTATCAATGCTATTGAGAACTATGATATCCTGGGTCTATCAGGCTTATCGCACATTGAACAGAAGATATACAAACCTTTCCAGCGTGGATCATTTTCCCGTGGCACAATGGTATAATGTGTCGTAATTCGCGGAGACGCCTGCCCACAGTACTGTCTCCAGAACCTGTGGTTAACACCTGTAAAATAATATTTTTATGTGATACCTTATTCATTGTCAACATATGTACTCAAATTTTAAGCCTTAGCACTGGCAATAGTAATGTCATTCAATTGCTTTCATTGACAAACAAGACATCACATCAATTAGTTTGAATTGGATTCACTATATATACACAACATCATTACATGCAGAAGGTATTCAAAGGAACTGAAGTGGCTCAACAGGAACTTCAGGGATCCAGAAGGAACTAAACATGCTGAAGGAAACTCAAATTTGCTAGGGCAATGCACATCGTGACCTTGGGATCACCAGAATGCATGACAGTGACCGGAGACATGAGATAGGGTAAATAACTGGTTCTTGTAACTATCACCCACAATTTTTAAATTGAACACAACTTTGGAAACTTTTTACAGTGGACAAAAGTTCAATTTAGATATTGCCACTCTTTGGTATACACATGTCAATAGCCATTCAAGTTACTATACTGTAGCAGTAGAAATGTTTGCGAGAAGCAATGTTCTCAACTTTGAAGCATGCACATGTTCGCAGGAATTCAAATTTGCTGCCAAATAGTAAATACTGGTAACGAAAATAGTAAGTTGTTTACCTTCATGGGAATTAAAAGTTCACGATTTTGCTAAACCCATGACATTAGCAGAATAAATTCCAAGTGAAACATTTCTTCTTCTACAGTACATTATTACATTATTGTTACTTGCAAGCCAATTATAATCACTGTCCCAATTATAAACTGGTGTAAATTCAGGAAAACCCCAGCACAACAACATGGCTAACTTCATTGGATTAAATCCGACAGCCAAACTTTGGCTGACATTATGCCCGAGACCTACTAGTATTTATTTTCAGCTGGTTACTCATTGCATATTATACCGACATTGACTTTTTCATATTGAATATTGATAGCAACTTTGATACTTGATTACAAATAAGAGGTCCATGGACCTTGGCGCTCTGCTTGACACCTGCAATTGGTGTGAGAAATGGCAATTTTCTGCAGACTTGTTTCATAGTAACATATGGCTTGGCTCCTTTACAAGATATAAGGCTCCGAAATCTAAGTGACCTTGAATTTGACCTTTCA
>JAAUYG010126502.1_pt1 | contig 10951 bp, 12 predicted proteins | sample 7278091 | NCBI WGS metagenome assembly JAAUYG01 (sample SAMN14350201, study PRJNA611818) | marine sediment metagenome | isolation source: surface marine sediment (0.6m) | place: French Polynesia: Moorea | collected 2018-08
ATTACCTCTTGCTCAATCAGGTGCCTGGGAAATTGTTGGTTACCAGTGAGCCAGAAACCGGTGTCAGACTCACACTGAATGCAGTCATTATTAATTAACTGGTATAAAAATTTAAATTTGGTTGCTTTTAAAAATCTTCAGTCAATCAGTCATACCATAGGTACAGGTGTACATGTACATGTAGCTTTAAGGTGCCTGAATATCCTGCCAGGAGACGCCACATGCAGATTGAACAATCAGGTTTGCAGGAATTGTAATACATCTACATGTCATGTATGAACCCAGCAACTCACAGAACATAACCACACATGCAGATTATGCAGTATTTCAAGGTCCCTGTGTGCCTTGTTATATTGCATACTATACACTAGATCACATATAATATACAAGTTATGAACTTTGTGGAAGGCAATTGATGTACAAATGTATGCGTACCTCCTAAGTACATAATAACTCCGCTTTGAATGAATAGGTCCAAATATGTCAATATTAGTCTTCATGATACCAGTTTAAGTACATATATTTGTTACATGTATATGTTCCCATATTGAGTTAAACCTTGCAGCATGGCATATGTGGTAGGCTAATATATCAGTATTTCATACGGAGGATACACCATCTTTAATACATGTATATATATTTGCATGCTGATGAGGGATGACCAATATCAATTATATCAACTTGCACCAAAGTGTAATTCGAATTAGTACCTAATGCGATTGATATGTCTATAGCTAATATCCATGATATCTGCATGTCTAAGCTTTACCCTTTGTCTCAAACCACAGTTATAGTTATATAATAATAACAGTTCTTAGCAAATATGGCAAGCAAGATACATGTATATGAATATAGTAAAAAAATTGTAACTTTAAAACATGTTAAATAAACTGTATCAGGAATACTCAAAGCTACAATGAATTATTGTGCCATTGTAATGCATATATCAAATACAACTAGTGCTAAGCAGTCACCTTTTCTTTTGGTAATTTATCTTTTGTCTGTCTTCTTAATTGATAAGATTGATCATTTTCAAGAAAATGACCATCAATGCCAGCAACCAGTTTATAAAAACACTATAATCACCATTCTGATCCATGACCCTAGGATACCCTTGGTCATGGAACTATTCAAATCCAGATCAAAGGAAGTCACAGAATGATGAGACACTGATCCCCTGATAAACAATCACACCCCCTGCTGAAGTGGAAGCATCCCTCAAAGCTTTGGGTATCAGTATTCAGTATCAAAGTCCCATACATGGAGCATTGGTAAAGCTAACCTCATGCTTAGTGGACTGAACTGTCCAGTTTTCTAGATAACCTTTTGACATCTGAGATCTATTTGAGAAAGAATTTGAACCTGGGTGAGGAGACAGATATAGATCCATCATAAAACAAGCACTTATGGCTGATCTATTTGTTTCAGTATTCTACATGTTCTAAGAGTAGGAAGTTACAAAGTGCAAGTATTTATACTTTAAATACCAGTACCGAAACTTACATAAAGTTAATCTTTGCCAGTATTGTAGCAAAAATGTCAATGGAAGCAAGAGATTAACATGTTAAAGAAGTGTCTTTACTTGGACATGCCTGTATGTTAGTATGATGCATGGTCTTATATATCTATATATTTATAATAGATATCAGATCAAACCTCTGGGCGTAATCTTTGTAGACATGTAAAAACCTGTCTTGACAGACCACTGCCTTGAGAGACCACACAGTATTTCATAAAGAGACTACAGTTCTTACAATGGAACTGATGCCGTGGGCCACTAATAAGTCTCCATAAAATATACTATGTATACATTTATACATAAAAAGGCAGGTCTTTCAATGGAGCTTTTACTGTATAGAATAGATATATTGTATGCTTATTGTATGTTACATCTAGCCTTAGATATACATGTACACATGTGCAATATAATATTGTAATATATGTACTGACTATAGGAAGTTGATTTTTCGCATATGCATTCTCATGCCCACCAGAATAGTGCTGACTTAAAGGAAACTTGTAAAAAGCATACATGTAGATTGTTATAAATTGAAAACTTATCATGCTTACCTTGCCAATGGAAAAATCACCAGAAAAGTTGTAAGACAGCTTTCAGAACTGCTGCAGACTGATGCTCCTGACAGTTCAACAGAATATAGTCCAAAATTATTTAGTCAAATTAGTGGTCCCCTTGTTAGAGTAACAGGAACTTGTATATATAAATCCAATGTCAACACAGTCCAAAGATTCTCCCTTCCCTGAAGTTTCAACTAGGGGTAGGATACTGAACTGTCATCTGGGGGCTCAACTCTATATAATTGTAACTGATCCCCCACTTCAGCCAATCACAGATGCACTTACTCCCCTAGCTCATGTGCCCAATGCTACGCTGCTTCTCATTGGCTCATACAAGCCATGTGGCCTGCAGCTGCTGACAGGGATGCCAGCAGGGGGGTGGAGCCAAGGTGATAATGTTGTGACATCCCCTGGGACAAACAACTGCCAATTAAGAAGCAGTCAATTTTCAGCTGTCCTTTTCTGAAGTGCCTGTGGATCACAACTCAGTTAAATGTTAACTGGAAAATAACCACCTTGATGCCCCAGTGAGGGTGAAACATAAAGTAACAGCAGTGTGATATTCCTGTTAGAGTTCACACTTATTAATAAACATTGGAATGACAGGTGCCAATAAAAATTCAATTATATGCCCCATGCAAAAGGGGAACTTAAATTGAAGATGTGCAAGTTGAGAACAAATGAAGTGTGAGGCACACCAAGTGGTGGCACCGGAGTTAAATGTTTCTCACCTTGTCTTATACACTGTTATAGGTGTTGAGATATCACAAAGATGTCTGTATAGGGTTTGACAGCTTCTATTTTTCAGTTTAAGTGTACTGTTGTTATAATATTAACATGTGTTCTGTATGTGATAGGAAACGTTTCACCAAAAATTGAACTTTGAATGAATAAAACAATTCTGCTTTCTCTCATTCACAAATGAGGAAATTCTTCTCCAAAAATAAAAAATAAAATAATAATAATAATAAATACACAGTACATGTTAAAGTGAAAGTATATTACCAGTATTTCTGCACTGGGAATTAAAATTTAGAACTAATATTTTGATGATCTATTTCAGTGTATGATATTTAATGATACATGTGTGTGACACTAAAAATTTACAGAAAGATTTTATTGATTTACTGGTTATGCCTAACAGACTTTGTGAGACTGTTGGTTACTCTTATAAGCCTTGTCCACTCCCACAGAGATTATTGTTAGAGGTAATCAGTAGTATGGAATTATATGCTTGTTGAGAACCTCGCGAAATAAATTCAAATTTAAAAAAATCTTAAATAAATGTTTCAATATCAACCTAGCTTAACAATTGTACCCTAACCATAAGTCACATAAAACTAGCAAAGTTTTCTTTTATATATAGCATTTGCAAGCTGTTTGCCAGAATTATGCCACTGGGAATTAGCCATCATGATAATTACAGTAGCATAATTACAGGGCAAGTTATGCATGCTGTTGTCATGGTTGTTAGCTTTTGGTTTACACAGTTTCAACTCTGTGATTGGCATGTGAGCTATAAAAAGGCTTTTGTGGCCTTTATAATGAAGTTTGTGTTTAAAACAATAGCATTGGGACTATCTCTTGTTATTATCAGTTGTGAGAATCATTTTGGACTATCCACCATAATATAGAGCACAGAACAAAATGATGTACGGGTATTACATGCACTGTTATTAGTGTCTCTCTGGTTTTCTTGTAAAAACTGTGTTTCAGAAACATTCAGCTTTTAAGTTTTCGATCCACATGATCCATTTGTCTGTTTGTTTCACACAGTTGACAATGATTGTTGCCCTCACCTCCTGAAACACTAGTGTATGGGTTAGACCAATTAGGAAGAACAGCAAGACTATTTAAGAAAAATGTAAGAAATTGATATATGAATCCACATAGCGTACTTATCAAAACTAGTATTATAAATGTGTTGTGTACATGTAAGTACACTGCTGCATTGCTCACTAGCATCAGTAGTCCTCAGATTACAGACTTATTTATTTCACACACATACTGCATTACACATGTTACATGTATAACAGGATTACTGTAGAAGATGAATTATATACAATGTATGCATAACACTTGCCTGCTGTCAAATTACACAACTGCAAAGAATGTCTAACTTGATAAAATAATTCATGAAAAAATACTGTAAATTCATTAATGTTTGCGGGGATAAATTTATCTTTGCATTTTTGAAACAAAACCATGTTCACGGGGATTAATATTTGCGGTTTAGCTCAAGTCTAGTTGATTACCTAGGTGCCTGAATTATGTTTGCGACTCCCGAGTATATATTTTATATATTTTTGCGATTTTAATGTGGTCGTGAGAATAGCCAAATAAATCCCGCGCAAACATTAATGAATTTTGCAGTAGTACTTTTTTCATTTACTACAATGTAGATGCTACAATGTATTACAGTTTATGAGTAACGTACAAGGTATTGTATTGACTGTAAGTTATACATGTTTGTTTTCTTAAAGCAGAATTTAGTATTGAAATGAAACAGTATGTAGCCAGCTTTATGACATTTTGAGGCCCACATGCAGCTACATTATCTGACTTAGGCAGCTTCCATATTTGCAGTAATTAATGAGTAGAACAGTGAATCTTGTCAGTCCTGCATGGGACCCGTGCTAGCAACTGCATGGTCCCTGAAGCTGGCACATCTTCAGCATGAGCAGTAGACATGAAAAACAACACTTGCCCATTTCTTCTATTGTCAGATCTTTTTTTTGTCTGGTATTGAGCAGATATCAGAAACTACCAGCCACATTCAAATATTGAACTCACCTTTGATTGAAAGGTGTGAATTTGGATTAACAATAAATCCTATTTCCAGCTAAAATGTAGCCTGTGAAGTGCTTGTGAGCATACTTCGAAGACTTCCAGCAAGATGACAATGATTTATCATATAATACAATCTTCTGTCTGATGAATAATTGCTTTGTGATTTGGTTGGTAATGGAAGTATAATTTCAATGATTGTGTTTTTCTTTGCATGTTCAGATTTAAGCAATCTAAAATTACAGGTCTTCTACGTTAAAAGTGGTAGACTTACAGGTATTATATCTGCTGGTCCGGACAACTAAACTCACAAGTCAGTAAATTGGACAGTGTATTTGCTTTATAAATATTCATGACATGGAAGATACCGAATATTACTTTATCAGAGTCTAGTATAAAGAAATGTGCCTACATGTACTATGAGTTGGCTATTGTATTTTCTCTTGTATTGGTATATATACAGTATATGTAGCTCAGGAATCAAAGGAATATGTAAATAAGGCAATACAGAATGAGAACTTTTATAACCCCCCCCCCCCCAAATAAAAAAAAAGAAAGAAAGATATATCGGTATGCATGTACTGATATGAAACTGTAGCTGTACTTGTGCATATATTTGAAATTGCGTCTCAAGTTTGACCTGTTTACCAAAATCTTATGTTTGTTTTGTTAAACCTGAGTGTGTGCCTGTAAGTATAATGCTCAAAAAAAAAATCTGAAAAGGCTGTGGTTCCTGCTGAGTTAGCTTGAAATTTGTCCCATCTGCCTATCTATCTCTGAAGGCATTGCAAAGATTCCTTTCATCTAGGAAAAGATGATGTACCTCCTTACCGGGCAATAAAGTAATGGCAAGTAAATGCATATGGTTGTGGTGCACCTGCTCTGAAAGTGGTAGTGAGTCAGACATTCAATTTTTTTTCCTGCATGCCATGTATTTAACTGACAGTTTAAAAAAATGTGTAGTAAGACGGACAAAGTTTGAACTTACTGCTCGGACTGTTTGCAGGAAAGGTAGTAAAACTTCGATGAAAAGCTATTTGAATTGAAGCTATGCTTTGTTGATCCCTAATATATTGGTGACAAAAATTTACAAACCCTGGAGAATGCTTCAGCCAGTAAGAAAAGAAACTAACAGTGCGTGTAGACGTGGTAAAGGGGTTTTTCTTTAAAATGTTTTCGTCCATATTTGCAGTAAACATGGTAAATGGCACATAATCACTATTCATAGATTAATATTTAAGACTGCATATTTCAAGTGCAGGCTATAACCTTACCTGCAATTATATAGGCCCTACTTTATAATAAAATATTCCCCCCCCCCCCCCTCCATGGTTTTCTTTCCTAGGGCTCTGTTAAAGCCCCTCAAAGAAACACCTGTCCCTCTGTTAGTCAACCCTGGACATCAGTTCAAAATAACTGCTGCTAAATTACTTCAAACCTCCCCTTTGAAGTACAGACATGAACACATGCCCGATTGACTTTATTTCCTACACAGTTAAACAATTTGCCTCTTGACTTCTGTACATGGCTACTTGGACCTAATGATCACAAGTGCTCTCATGTTAACTGGTTACCTCCTCCCCCTCTTCCCTGAGCTCTAAGGACAGTTTTGATTTGCTTCATGGCATATTGCTTCACTGAAGAAGATCCTACATGCTTATGTAATGCTTCAGAGGGTTTGCTTATTTATCCCATGTTTCTGCAACTTAGGGGGCTTAAAAATTTTAAACCTCCCTCTTTTTGGGTGTCAGCGGAGAGTCGTTCAAGCAGATCGAAGAAGCCACCCCACGGAGATGTCAGGGCAAGCAGCTCCACCCATCATGCCCACTGTGAAAGTAATTCTTTCAAATTATGTTTGGAACCACTTCTACAAGACACAGTTTCATTTGAATGTTTTAACAGGGCATTTTGAAGGTCTCACTAAGCTGTAGATATTATCAAAAATCCCCAGATAATCATTATCATAAACGTTAAATGTCATATTTTGTTGTACACATACATGTACGTATGTATTTCTGGTACAAAAATATAAACTTACATGTATATTTTTCACAAAAGCTGACAGTTCTGACATATTAATCCGAGATTATATGAAGTTTGCTACTTTAAATTTGCTGAATATAAGCTGGATGTCCTATTCACTGCCCTCTTTAGGAAGTATTGAATTTGGAATTTTGTGTAGCAGTCTGCATGCGTAAAGTAGATTACCTTGTATAAAACTCAGCAGCTACCTGTCGTAATAATGAAGTCTGGTAGTAAATTATAGCCTCCTACATGCGTTAATATAAAATGACTTCCTGTGGAGAAAGCAAACTCTCCTGCTGGTAAAATGTCTGCTGTATTAAGGCATTTACATTGTTTTCCCAGACAGTAAAATTGTACAATAGACACTCAACTAGAATGAATTTGGCTCAATTGGAAGAGGATGTAAGTTAATTGTCCATGGGTTCAGTGGTCTTAAGGATAAGAAACATACATGTATACTAGTAACCCAATAGCTTTGGGATTGTTTATTTCTTGGCTCGACACACGCATGTACAACGCAAGGTTAATAACTTTCCCCGAAGCCTATTAAAGTCTTTTTATTTTTTTTTTAAATTTCTAACTAAAGCTCTTTTACTCAACGTAAAGGGAATGTATGTATACCAAAGCTTAGTACTGAACATATTTTAATTTATTCTGGAAGTTTAATACAAAGCATATATGAACTACACAAAAAAAAGTTAAGGATATTAAATATCCTTAACCTTTTTTTGTATACATGTTACACGAAATCAAATCTTTTTTTATTTGAGAATTACTACACCAGTTTAGTTACCCATAATCAAAAAGGTAAAACCCATGTCCATGCCTTATACAATGTTTTGTGTATGGCAGAGTGGGTATTTCCTCCCCCTCACAGTGGCCAGCAGGTGGAAGGCAGCTGGGATTTCATTGACTGTCCTGTGTGGTCCCCCCCCCCCTCCCCAGAGGGGGGGGATTCCCAGGTGTCCTCTATGTTCATGTGTTCTGTCCCTTCTTCCACCACCCACCCCCAAATCTGTCTTCCCATTGTGTTATATACTGTGACACCTGCTTCAGGGTGGAGCATTTAGACACTCTCCATATTGGGGGGAATCCTGTAAAGCAGTTGACAAGGTCTAGCCATGCAGTGATTTTTCCTGGGGACTCTTTGAACAAATGCAAGCCTGCAATGGCTGTTGGGTAATCCTGTGTAATGAGTTGCTTGCGTGATGTCTAAATTAGTCTGCAGGTAGATGACTATTGGGTCACTGGTAATTTGTAAGAATTCCCCTTCCATAATCCTATGTATCGCTTATACCTTCACCCACAAGCCTTACATAATCAGACTCTGCAGAATCCCATGCTCATAAAATAGAAATTCTGTGCAAAAAAAATGCAAATTCTTGGCTCCAAAACTGTAATGGGCACTCAGAAAATGGAAATTCTGTGCTCAAAAAATGGAAATTCTGCACTAAAAAAATTGATATCCTACCCATACCATGGAAAGTCCGCTTTTCTGCGATTTTCCATGCCAAATCGGGCAATTCTGCTCTGCTACACTCAAGTCAAAATTCCTGGCTAAATTCTTTACATTGAGATGTATATTAAAATGCAAGTGTCGGTCTTCCAAATTGCTCTAGCTGTAAATAGCTACCACACTACATGTAGATGTCTTAGAAAAAAAAATTTAAAAAAAAGCAGGATGTCAGATTTCTGATAACCAATAACTATGTAAATACATGTAACGTAAAGATCATATGTGCACTTGCTGGTAACTTAAAGCTCTTCCATCATAAACTACCGGTACATATGTACTAGTAGCATTAAGTGTACATACATGAAAATCATGTACATTTACAAAAAAAAAAAAATAAGAAAACATTGGTGACAAAACTATACTTCCAAGTTTTTTTTAAAGGAAGGTTACCCACACTCAGAGATTACCCAAAACATAACTGAATTCAGTCAAAGCTACAATACATGTATGTATGGAACAGAGCCCCACCTGAAGAAGCCGGCATAGGAGCAGTTCCAGAAAAGTCAAATCCGGAACTAGACTTATTAGGCAACAAAAAGATTCTTAATTCCACTTCTGAATTTGAGATTTTTCTGAAAGCCTATGATCTTAAAATTTTGCTTCTATTGTATTTTACTGAAATGTGACATATAAAATGTGGGTACTAGTGCACTGATTAACCGTTATCCCTTGTGTACATGTAATTCTCGTAATACTTGTACATTTGACCCTAGGTTCTTGCCACCTAAAGCTTTACCTTCACCCAGTACCCAGCCCATGTATCCCCTTGAGGGATGTTTGCAGATGCGTTGGCCTTTAATTCCCGTCTTCCTTCTTGAAGCAGAGCTGAGATTGTACTAAGGTTTAATGGTATACATACACCTATACCAGTGACACCATATTGTACAGGAACAAGGGGATACCCAGAGAGGCTTCTACAAAGATTGGGCTCAAATTTACATGCCTCACACATATTACACCTTGTATGCTATATACATAGACGTAGATAATGTAGGTATGTCCCTGTGCTTGGTCCAAATCCCAGCCAAGAAGCTCTATGGGGCTCAACACATGGCTAAAATATACCAAGTAATGATCCTTAAGCTTTAATGGGGGATAAGCATATAAGAGATTGCTATGCAAATGCCTAATCAGGTTGTACTATTTCTGTCAGTCATTTTAAACTTGCAGTACTGGATATATTGTACAATGCAAAATTTGTTTCAAAACTAGTGGTTTTGGTAAAGTGTTAATTCATATTCCATAATAATTTTACTGTGCCTGTAATAAGTGTGGCATAGATTACGGAGATGTTATATAGATTAATATCCACAAATGATAATACAATGTACATGTACTCTGAACCAGGTTTCAGAGACCACTGTGATCTGAGGCATCGATCTGTCGTGAAAGACCTCAATTTTCTGGTGCAAAGACCTACATTTCAACAGAATGCAACCTGTCACCAGAGATCACCTGTTTTGAGAGGTCACTTTTTATGGCAAAAAGAGGTGCAGACATGTAGTTCAAAATTATAGCACTTTCAGCACACCAATTCTGCCTTGTCAAAGCTTAGTTCAATATTATGTATCTTGTGCGATAGTGAATCATTGTCATAATTTTACCTCTATTAACTGAGAAAAAGCTGTAATCTTTTCTTTCACATGTTCCTAAGGTGGAAGGGAGAATAGAACGACTTACCTGTATGGCTTGCATATGTTAGCATGTATTTGTCCATGTATATGTCATGCAGTGACATAACTGCCTGTCCCCACGCCATGTTTTATACCTTGATGTTTTTAATGTGATAGGATAACTTTTAAATGTTGCTCTTTATCATATTGCAAGATTGTAACGTGCCTCATGCAATACCATGTCATAAAGTGGTCTTGGTTCCAGGGTGGTCTTATATCTGATACCAGAAATATATTCACACATAAAATCTTTCATTTGTTTTAATTCTGATATTCAGAAATGAAGGACTAACGTGTGACATTTATTTTCAAGCTCACAATGTAGTTCAACAGGTGTAGAAATAGAGCCAGTTGAGAGACCAGCCTGTTGTCTTTGGCGTGAACATGTCTCTAAAGGCAAGCAGTCCATTGTCAATATATAATACATCGCACTTTAATGATATTGGCAACAATCTTAGTTCAATGGTCTTAATTTAGTGATATTTTCAATATTTAATTTGGTGATAGTGGCAATAGTCTTAATTTAGTGGTATGTGCATAAGTCTCAGTTTAGTGATATTACCAATAGTAGGGCTCTACGTGGGTAAAAAATAAAGTGCGACACGGCCACTTTAAAAGTTGTAGAAGTCCGATGTGGGCTTTTATAAAAACTGTAGAAAGTAACGTCAAGGTCTTATAAAAAGTGACATGGCGACATTATTACGGGAAAAAATAAAAAGTGACGTGTGACATAGCATAAATTATTTGGACCCATGTGGAGCCCTACCGGTAATAATCTCAGTTCAGTGATATTGGCAATAGTGTTGGTGTAGTGATATTGGCAATAGTGTTGGTGTAGTGATATTGGCAATAGTGTTGGTGTAGTGATATTGGC
>JAAUYG010007898.1_pt1 | contig 10950 bp, 8 predicted proteins | sample 7278091 | NCBI WGS metagenome assembly JAAUYG01 (sample SAMN14350201, study PRJNA611818) | marine sediment metagenome | isolation source: surface marine sediment (0.6m) | place: French Polynesia: Moorea | collected 2018-08
CTCAACAGAGGCCACCCTCCCTAATGTGCTTAATGATATTGGCCTCGGTAGTTTTAATATTCAGTTGAACAGTAGACACTATAGACATTGTTATGTTATGTGCTATGGCATGACATTGTTCTTTTTTACTGTAAAGCACCTTCAGCACTTTTGTGGTAAGGTGCTATGTAAATCTGTATAATAATACTAATACTAACACTAATGCTAACACTACTACTACTACTACTAACTACTACTACTACTACTAATAATAATAATTGTACTACTACAACAACAGCTCTTCACCAAAGACCACCACTAGGGTGTGGCCATAATATTTGGTTATAAAACAGGGTGGGCATACTAGAGAGGAACAAGTGTGCTTAACCTTAAACCAACATTTGCCACACAATAATAACTGCTATACACCACTATTAGCACTTAGTAACAGTTCTAAATGTCATTTTCAATACATAGCAGCTTATTACTAATTAGTCCACAGTTTGTTTTATGATGTTATCATCACTTTTATTAGTTTCCATTGGGTACTTACCTATAGCTAGGTGAAATGGTAGTAATTATATCATACTATATGATGGCAAAACGTTAGTTTATAATAACTCAGGATATCCTCGGCAGTATATCGTACAAACTCATACAGGTAACAGTTTTTGCACTGCAACTGTCACTTACCCTCAGGGCAGGGTGTGTCCAGGAAAGAGGTGACACCAGGGAGACAGTAGTAACTGGGGGGACAGGGGGGACACACAGCCTGGCCTGTCAGGTTACCATAGGTACCGGCAGGACAGGCGATAGGTGAGGATGTCCCCAGTGGACAGTAGCTGGCAGTGGGACAAAGGCCTGGATAGGAAATACCGATATTATTACATATTGAATAAAACCTGATATCCACATCCAGATGAATGCAAAAATATTACTGGTAGCATTATTCCACGTTGCAGAATTCAAGCTTCTGACTAGTGAGAGCCATGTGAAGTATACAGTCTATCCATACAACATGCATAATTATGTTTTCTTTTTTCTAGCATGTCTCATGATTATGGAAATGACACACCAATATTATACAGGTATGCTGTATTCTGAGCAGTCTGTTAAACTATTCTGCAATGCACAAAAGTTTGCGGTACATGTACATAAAAATTCAGCTGTATGCAGTCTGGAGCACATTAATGTCATGTCATGGAAACATGGCTATAGTTTCATCAAGCTGTTTTAATTTTTTTTTTAATTCTGAAGCCTAACCTGTAGTGGCAGTGTCTCCTGGTGTGGCTGAAGCTGAACCAATCAGACACCAGTATCCAGGGTCACATGGTCCCGTGACATTGACCAATCCCTGTGCATTACAGTAAGAGCCACCATCACACTGTGTACATTGAGAGATATTAGCCAGCATTTCCACCGGGCCATAGGTTCCTATCGGGCAGGGATCCCAGTCATAGCCTGTGTTGCCAGGGCAGGCATGACCAAGGGGACAAGGCTCGGGGTAGACCTCGTTGACACAGTAGTAGCTAGGTGGGCAGACTTCACACGCTTCAGCCTGTGTATGATTCATGTACCATCCTGGATACCGCATTACAATGTTTCAGGAAAAAAAAAAACATACAGAAACAGTGAATGTTACAATTACCGTAAATGCCTGGTAAAACTGAAAAAAAATTTCATCTAAAAAATTTTTCATCCATTTTCAACTAAAATAAAACATTCAAGAAAAGATGATTTTACATTTTTTTTACCATTACAGTATGATGATATATATAAATGAGAGTTAAACTAGCCACTGGGTCAGAACCTAGCGGATTGGCTGAGGTATATGGAATATCGAAGGCCTTGGAACACACATTCACAAGAATTACAATTGCTTCCACCGAATAGAAATATACTTTAATTGTCCTACTGGTGAAGCATCAACATGCTTTTCAAAAATTTCATAAGAAACTGATCTTACAACTAGTCTATCATCTCAGTCCCAAAACACGTTACATGCCAAATTCAACATACTATATATCATGTAATGGCTGATGCGTTTTCATTGATGGTCAGTCCCCTCAGAGGGTGGGGGTGGGGTGGGGTCAATAGGATATGCTTACCATCTGGGCAGGGTATGGGTGTATCCGTGCCGACAGGGCAGGACCTTCCTACAGGGCACACATCTCCAGTTACACCATCAGTCGGGGTGGGGACAGAGGCTCCAGAATCACAGTAATAGCCACCGTCACAGTCTCCTGGAGTGACAAATCAATATAACGTGTGGAGAAGGACTTCCAAAATTGAAGCTAGGAAGGAAACTGAAGTTTGTGAACCTGCATGAGGCCAAGCCAAATTGACTGCAAGCTAATTCGGCCATATCAAAACTATTGCCAACTGTATCTTTGCAGTATATTCAAGTTTACTTGTTGGCTGGAATTAATACTGGCAAACCTACTAGTATTTTGTATTAGATTCTCCAACTGTTCTTCACTTGCACATGCTGCAGTATTTTAGTCATTATACTGTACTGTGCACACTGTATTGTGAATATGAAAGGGATTTTCACTGTTACTACTTGGAGTGTTATCTGCTTTCAAACTCTTAATATGCAACTTAATTATTACCTCTGATGCACTGTTTATTACAAAATATTATTTACATAATAGTTTACCTGTGTAGTTACTGAGTCCAGTGGTTTCACAATATTTGCCCCCTGGGCAGGGCAGGCAGTCACCCACCACCACTCCCCCTGGGGTGGGGAGATAGGTCCCTGCTGGGCAGGGGATAGGGGTTCCAGTGCCTTCTGGACAGTAGTTGCCCTCGGGACAAACATCACCATAGGACTGGGCTATAGGGGACTGTGCTATGGAACCCCCACTACAGAAGAAGCCACCAGTGCAGTTACCATGAGGACTGGTCTGACCTAGGAACATGGCACAAGATAAAGAGGTGGCAGTATGTAGATGGAGGCTTGCAGATACACTGTCTATGAAATACATGTAACCTACCCAACAAAATCAGAACACAGAAACCTAGGTCGACAAAATTAGAAAAGTTTTAAAGGGAGCATAGTTCTTTTATAAAGTTTCCAAACATGCTCTAGACTCTGATATGACTGTTAATGTGCAAGTCCCAATCATCATCATAAGTACCTGTCAAATTGATGCTTGAGAATTAAACATTTCTTTGAATATACATGATTATATAATGGAAAGTCTAAGCATGCAAGCCTGACAACTGGACACGATTTCTTTACTGGAGTTCTTTTTGCTGGAAATTTCTCCTCAAAGTTTTGTGGTTCTTTATTTTCTCTACGTAGCATGCTAAAGATGGTTTTAAACATAAAGCCTACTACAGGAGAACACAAGTGGGGGAGAACATGTATCGTATTTGGTACATACATGTACCTGGTAACAGATTATTGCAGTGAATATTTTTCTCCAATTATAAAACCCATACAACTACAGGAAATGAGTATGCATCTTAACAGATGTAGTATATTATAATATTTATACCAATCTTAGATGGGTTAATCAATGAAACAAGATTTTAGGGGCAATTTTACACAGGGTCTGAATGTCCCTATACAGGGTAAGACACGTGGTGTATTATTATGACCTGTGATTACCTTCCAGTGGGCAGTACATCCCTGGTGTACAGTCCTGACATTCTGTCACATTCTCCAGACCCAGAAGGTCACTGAAGGTTCCCTGTGGACATTTGACACCTTGATCTGATCCTTTCCCACAGTAAAATCCTGCTGGACATTCGTAACCTGTGATGCCATCAGTCGGGCGGGAGTTGTTTGCTCCAGACACGCAGACAAAACCGGCGTCACACATGTCTGTGGGCTCTGTGAGACCAGGCACATCACAGTAGTAGCCGCCAGTGCAGGGCTGACATTGGATGTCTGACTGGAGAGCTGTGACGTTGTTCATGGTGCCAGCAGGACATGGGAACTCGTGTTTGTGTGTGGTGTTGATAGTACAGTAGTAGCCTTCCGGACAATCTACAGGGACCACCACCCCACCGCCATTCTCTACAGGGTCACAGTAGCTGAAACACGCACATCACAATTCTAAATTCCAAAACTTCATGCAGCAATAGCTGACATTGCATTTCAGACTGTGTCCCTTTTAACTATCTATCCATGATAGTCTATATAGATAGCACCTGCTTATAAATGACTACCTTTCACAGAGACTCAAAGATACATTTTCTATACTATTGAACCACATGTAGTATACAAAGGCTACCTATGTTTAAGAACATGTTTCATTCTATTCGCTCTTTTCATGTACAAAGTACCGGTACTCCAATTGCTAACAGGTAACATCAGAATAGTTTCAGATCTGAATGCAGTGTCACTGGACTATGAGACATGTGTTACCTTCCTGCAGGGCAAGGTTTACAGTCACTCTTCATCTCTTCATCCTGGTAGGACCCTGCAGGACACTGGACCGGTTCTCCGGTACCACCGGGACAGTGGTGACCCACAGTACAGGTATAGTTGCTAGGTGTGGCCGTCTGCTGACCAGGGGGACAGAAGTAGTTAGGGTCACATGGACCGGTAACATTGGTATCACCGGGGCCGGGGCAGTAGTAGCCACCAGAGCAATCTACGCAGAAGCTGACATCAGTGGCTCCGAGGGAGTTAGACATTGTACCCGATGGGCATGGGGTGGGTACCGCTGTACCTACCCCACAGTAATGACCCTCAGGGCACACCGTAGCTGGTGGGTCAGGCTGAGAATCCCCTCCAGGGCAGTAGAATCCCGCTGAACAAAGTCCTTCTGGAGAATCCAGGCCATATTGCTGACAGTAGCTTCCTCCGTCACATTGCACAGGGGAAGGTGATCCAGGCGGGCAGTATGTTCCTGGTATACAGCGACCTCCTGTGTGGTTAGCATTGTGGCAGAAACAGTCCACGGGATAAGTGGAATTGTCACTGTCTGTTGGTTGAGCTTGGAAGGAGCCCAGTGTACAGTACCAGCCATGGCTACAATTCCCAGTGGGGGCAGCCAAACCATCCGCTATAAATGACACAAAACATTTCATGTTATTTGGTTCTGCCATCACTCATGTACCAGTAGCAGTACACTTAATGCATAACTAACAAACAATTAATATTAAAAATACCCCCCAAATCTCTAAATCTTACATATTATTCTACATGATATAAAATAAAATGCAGATGTAAAATATGAGCCTCAATGCTGATAATTTTAGGAAACCAGTGATTGTTATATATATTGCATCAAGTGGTTTGCATTCTCCATGAAACCCTGGATCTATGATCTATCTGTATTTTTGTTTCCTTCCTAACAAATTAACACTTAAATTATTACAGATGTTCAACCATTTATCATTTATGAATATTTTTGAGATGATCCGTCTACACCTTGGCATTGTGTCCTTACTTTCACAGTACTGCCCTGGGGGACACCACAGACAGTCATCCTCTGCTTCTCCCATCTGGGCGGGGTTGTATGTCCCCGGGGGGCAGGGATATTGGAAGGCATGTTCAGTGCCATCGGGACAGTAATAACCCTCGGGGCAGGGGAATGCCAGGTGACTGCTGGAGTTGCTGGGACAGTAGAATCCGGCTGGGCAAGATGTACAAACAGACTGGCCAGGGGTGTCACTGGAATAAATAGGGCAACATAGGTGATTTACTGCCCCAAGGTGGAATTCCATTGCCATAAATCTACAGAAAATCACAAGAAGAATGATATGCTTGTACCTTTCACACAAGTAGATACATGTATTTAGTTCTTTTGATATGATGGTCCTAATCCTTATGATTACTGATCATGATAGAATTTATTAAACGATCACACCAGCGCAAAGTCTTCGAAAGTTCGTAGCTTTCGACCCGCAACGTCGGGCCTTCTTCAGCGAACTGAAGCTTCCGTGTCATGACGTGACTCCCAGTTATCAGAGAGGTCACTAGTGTCATGTGACGACTGATCACTACTGATCATGTTTCAAAAGTATATCCTATCTTTCAAGAGTACTTGCCTGGCCTGGCTTCATACATGTGTTAGAAAAATCCTTTCAAATCCTTTTAAAATCCTTTTAAACCTTGTGTTTAACTTGTTTATATGATATGAACTGCCTCACATAACTTTCACAGGTAACAGCCAAATTCAAAGGCTTCATTCTGAAGATAGATACCTAGAAAGTTTATTCACACTTCCAACATATTAATAAGAATACAATTTTACACCGAAATTCACTTTTAAGTTGAAAGTGTCGGTCATCCAGACAGAACGATTCTCTAGCCAGCTGGATGCCTTACAAAATACAACAAATAATTGAAATTCTGCAGTTTTTTGCACATGAAGAGAGCAACATCAACCACCAAATACAAATCTTTTGAAGAAAGCTTCCTTCACATGTTTTTAAAAAGACTTAACAGTTTTACTATCATTAATATGTGGTGGTAATGAATTATATACATGTAGATTGGCATCAATGATTTTTATGGATTTAGACCCAATATTCTTTTTATGTATTCTATATGAATGTGCTTTCTATTTCTAGCATTTCTGTTATGGCTATTGTCTCTCCTTACATAACAGTCAGAACAAAAATTCTGGCAAGTTCCCATGCTGTTGTTTATGTACCAATGTTATGGAAATAATGATACTACCAGTATATCATAACAGAAATGGTTGATTTACTCTTTTCCTTTTGTTTAATATATTAAAATCGTGCAATTTTTTTTCTTGGTGGATGAAAATATAATTGTAATTAGTTTTGTCAAATTATGGGGAGTTTGTTTGCAAAGAACCACCATTCTTCTAATTTAATAAAAAAATATCTTTTCTCCTTTTAGCTTTAAGTTCATGCAAGTTTTTTGTTCATTATAAATGCATTAAAGTCATCTGCAAAGAGCACAATTTTTCATTGATTTCTTTTGAAAAAGCTACTCCATAGAACACTGAGAGTTTTCCTTCACAGGCAAAGCTTCTCGTTAAGCTATAACATGCTCATGGTATTTGTCCTCTTACATGCAAAAATACCTGCTAAAACATGTAAAAGGTATGATGTACAGGTTAATTGTATTTTAGACTCCCACCCTACCTGTAGGTCCCTGGTAGACAAGGGAAGGGATTGGCAGTCCCCACAGGACAGTAGTGTCCAACAGGACATAGGTCTCCAATACCAGTATTCCCACCAGATGGTGTATCCATGTCCACTCCTGAAATATCATATATATACACCAGGTGTAAGTTTACATGGTTGGATGAATATTGCAGTAAGTAAGTAAAGCTTATAATTATAGTATGATGTGCCTATGCATATATTATATGATGTGTAAGGTACAAAAGACATTTTTGATAACAGTAAAATGCTGGGGTAAAATGTGGAGCATTTTATCACAATTATAATGAACTTCTAGTTTAAGGGGTGCATCAATATATTATAATCAGTAATGGTGATCAAAGTTTGAGAAACCACCAACGATACTGTCACATGCAAATTTGATAAAGCACATGTTCTCCCAGCATTGTACAGGGCAATATTCTTTGTACTTATTACATGAATTTGTTTGTATCAATCACAAACTTAAGGTGGTACTTTATGACAGGCCTACATATTGTATAATAGTATACATGTAGTATTTTAATGAAAAAAGTGTGTTTAACAAAATATACCAGTATGATATAGCATCTACCAGTATGGTAAATCATTATAAGGTACTGGAATCAACATAATTTACTCTTTATGCAGATGACATTAAATCACTCTAACTTCAATATATTATGTACTCTGAAGGACATGTATGTAATTATGTACATCAGCTAACAGTACAAGTAATACCTACCTTGCTGACAGTAGTGCCCTGCTTGACAGTCACCACTGACAGCAGACAAACCGGGTGTCAGGCAGTAACTCCCTCCATCACACTCTACACACTCCGACTCATTTTTCAGCCCTGTGGTAGGGTTGTAGGTTCCAGGCGGGCAGGGTTGAAGGTCGGCTCCTGTACCTTCTGGACAGTAGAATCCAATCAGACATGGCTCAGCACGATCGCCATGAACACAATAATAGCGCTCAGGGCAGATGTCACACAAGGCAGCGCCAGTGTAGTTGGTGTAAGTTCCATTGCTGCAGGCAACAGGAAAGGCTGAGCCTGCCGGGCAGTGGGAACCAGCAGGACATATGTCACCTGTTATACCATCTAGTGGTGCCGGGGAGCTAGCACCAAGGGAACAGTAGAACCTAGGGTCACAGTCTCCAGATACAGCTGTCAGGCCAGTGTCATTGCAGAACTTACCAGGTTCACAGTCCAAGCAGGCAGAGATATCAGTCCTCCGTGTGGAAGGTTGGTAGGTTCCAGCTGGGCATGGGGTCGGTTCGTAACTATGAGCCGGGCAGTAGTGACCACCGGGACACTCATCACCATAAACTTGACCGACGGGATTTGCTTCCCAGGACCCATTGTTACAGAAGAAGCCAGCCAAACAGTCTCCACTGGAAGCATTGAGCCCAGATGAGGCACAAAATTCTCCTGGTGGGCAGATGGTACAGTCTGCCATGGATGGCAGCTGGTCACGGTCTCCATAGGTACCTTTAGGGCAGGGGTTGGGGTAACCGGTCCCTTCCTTACAGTATGTCCCCTGCCAGCAAGGACCTCCACCTTCAGCTGGAGTCATGGGCGTAGGGGTCACTGCACCTAGGACACAGTAGAAACCAGCAGTGCATGGGCCAGTCGGCATGGTGATGTTCTCAGCATCGCAGTAGTAACCATAGGGACAGTCTCGGCATTCGGACTCTGACTCCAGGCTCGTTGTGTTGCTGTAGTGACCGACTGGACAAGGAAACTGTCGGGCTGTAGCAGTACCATTGGGGCAGAAGAAACCAAGAGGACAGGGCTTCGGTGTCACCACCCCATGGGATGGAGCCCCCACCCCACTCTGGAGCTCCGCAATGGCTTCATCCTGGTCACAGTAACTTCCGGCGGGACACATAAGGCATTCTCCCTGTCCGGCAACCGGCTGATACCAACCTGATAGGCAAGGGGTTTGATCAGCACTACCTTGGGGACACATGTGTCCTGGCAGACACTCATTACCTGCAGGCTGTGGAACTGTTGATCCCTCTGGGCAGTACCAGCCCATATCACACGGCCCATTGGGCCAGTCCCGTCCAAACCCGGAGCAGAACTGTCCAGCTGTACATGGCAAACAGTCGGTCATGTTCTGATTGGCAAACCTATCACTGTAGGTGCCAGGGTCACATGGAGTTGCTGTGGCACTACCCGGGGGACAGTAGTTACCCATGGGACAGACATCACCCGTGGTGTCGTTTACCGGGTTGGGCAGTATAGTACCTCCACTGCAGAAGTGCCCACCCATACAATCCCCGCTCACAGAATCCAACTCGTCACTCTGGCAGAAGCTACCAGGATCACACTCAATGGGTTGATGTGATCCTGGTGGACAGTAGGTACCGGCCAGACACATGCCTCCAGTGCTCATCCCAGGGCAATGGCAGCCCGAGTCAGATTCATTACCCAGCACTGCTGGTTTGTCTGACCAGGACCCCAGTGTACAGTAATAACCCGAGGCACACTGACCCGCAGGTTCAGCCATCCCTGCCCAGGGGCAATACCAACCAGGGGTACACAGCTGACAGTAGCTGTCATCCTGGGCATTGGTCACATTGTTAAAGGTGCCATTGGGACAGGGGTACTGTGTGCCGAAGCCCGTGTTCAGTGGACAGAAGTTACCTGAAAATATAGTGACAATATTATTGTTTCTTGAATCTTTAGGTCACTGTATTACTTGATATCTACCTGGAATATATCTATTTAACATGTTTGGTGGGCATGTTCTTGGGGTTATTATTTGTACTTGCAAAAGACTGAATAGCTCTCGAAAATCACAATTACAAAGTTCAGGCAAGCCTAAATATGTTGAGTCATAATCGAGTGTGTCAATCATTTGATTACTAATTGATAATTATGCAACTTGATAATAGCTTGTAATGAGAATTCAAACCCAACAACTGTAGCCATGGATCTGTTATTCCTGGAAAATAGTAGATCACTCACCCAGTGGGCAGTCTGTGATGGCGATAGCTCCCTCCTCACAGTAGGAACCAGCTGGGCAGTCCAGACAGCTTGACTGGACTGGCGTTGGGTTGTAATATCCCGGGCTACAGGGGGTGGCAGTAGTGGATCCGGCATCACAGTAAGTCCCTGCTGGGCAGGGTCCACCAGTACTGGTCAGCACTCCAGGGGTCAGGCTGGTCGAGCCATTCACACAGAAGTAGCCAGAGTGACACATGCCTGAAGGGGTAGACAAACCTGGGACTTCACAGGCGTAACCATCCCAACAGATGAGGCACTCACTCACCGAGGCAGCACCTGTGGCATTGTTGAATGTCCCAGCAGGGCATGGCTGTGGATCAGCTGATTCCTGCTCACAGTAGAATCCTGCCGGGCAGAGGTCGGCATCGCCAGCGGTCACACCGGATGTTGGAGTGTTACTATCAGATCCTGAACGACAGTAGTAGGATGCATCACATGGTCCGGTGACATTGGTGGCGTTAGGCCAGGCACAGTAGAATCCTCCGTCACACTGGGTGCACTCTGTGATGTTAGCCAAACCAGGTACAGGCCCGTACGTACCCGCTGGGCAGGACTGCCATACAAAACCAGTTCCCTCTGGGCAGAAGAACCCATTCGGGCACAGGTCTGGTGCACTTCCAGGAACACAGAAGTACCCTGCAGTACATGGCAAGCAGAATTCATTCTGTGTGGTGGCCGTGTATGTACCAGGCGGGCACAGAATGTGCTGGCCACTACCTTCTGGACAGTAGGACCCCACAGGACATACGTCACCTGTCACATCCCCCGGCGGCATGGAAGAGGTGGCATTCTGTATACAGTAGTAGCCACCAGTGCAGTTCCCTGCTGGTTCTGTCTCACCGTAGTTGGGACAATATTTCCCAGCATCACACGGTAAA
>JAAUYG010297379.1_pt1 | contig 10950 bp, 3 predicted proteins | sample 7278091 | NCBI WGS metagenome assembly JAAUYG01 (sample SAMN14350201, study PRJNA611818) | marine sediment metagenome | isolation source: surface marine sediment (0.6m) | place: French Polynesia: Moorea | collected 2018-08
CCCCCCCCCCCCCCCCCCCCACCCCCCCCCCCCCTGCGTCAGCGTCCCTCCGCTCCGGCAGCCCCGCGCGGGGGCCGGGCGCGGCGCCCCCCCCCCCGACCGACGTGGCAGAGCACACTCATAATGCAAACATCATACTGGCAAAACCGGACTCATTACCAGATTACAGTGACATACCAAAAGGTACAAAATAGCAACATGGCACTAGGAAAACTAATAATTGGTCCATTTTATGCAGTAACTATCACAAAAACTAGCCGATGGCATGGTAATATTATCAACAATTAGGGAATATAAGTCATGTGTACAGCGGCACGGGATACACCAAATAACACTGTCACACACACACACACACACACACACACACACACCTCATAATATTGTCACGTCTTTATTAACATCTGCCATTGACTGGAACCAGGAGTTGGTATAGACCCTGTCTTTTAATTTTTACTGTCATCCTAGCACAGATATTTATCCCAGATCTAGAATACAACATCATTGCTGTCAAAACACTCGCTCTCCCAACACTATTAATACAAACATTGACTTCAGGAAGCATGACGATTTTTCCAATGGCATACGTTACCTGTGTTGTTTAAGATCTCCGAGATCAGACCGATTTCTTTGAGGTGTTCGGGTGTAGAGACAGACAGGGCTAAGACGTCTCCTAACGCCTCGTGGAAACCTTGCTCCGACAGATAAACAACAGAGTTAAAACGTACAATTTAAAAAAGCGAAACATTTAATCTTTTTCAGCACACCTGTATATTTGTATGTATCACATGTACGTTTTATTTAGACCTACAGATAAAAATTCAATGTATTGATCTACATGTGAACAAGAATTACATGAATCATCTCACACCCTGGAGTCTGTTATGGAACTAAAGACCAGATGTGGGTAGCCTGTGTGGCTAAGATATTCGAATGATCTTTTTAACGCTTTAAAATATTACCACGCATGCTACCACCAGTGACTGAATTGAATACGATATTTGGCATAATTAACTCATTCCTGTCTAGGATGCGTTTACTACATTTTTAGATCTGAATGTAAACGATTCAATGATCATGCACAGCCGGCTATCTATCGTAAACCTGGTACACAACATGGCTGCTTTGCCTGCCGGATACTTTGAGTTAAAATATCTGTTCTATTTACCTTTACTGATGACAGTTCAATCTCCAATTAACTAAAACATTACGATATATCTTAATTAGCAAGAAATGTAAGAACTAATCGGAATAACATTATATTATTGTTGTGCTATACAAATACCCAAACTGACACTAGCACTTGCACGCCCTGGTAACGTCAACAAATAATTATAGGGACAACATAGCATCATGTATTAAGGTGAACAGTGAACATGTTGGTAAACACGATCATTAATAATACACACCATGCGGAAATACAGTGGAACATCGGATTAAGGCCACTCAAAGGGGTTGGACTAAAATGCTCGCACGAGTTCAATGATTTTTGTATGGACCAACAGCTGCATTGAAATGCAGCGGAATGCAGCTCTTGAAAGCATTGAAGGGGTGCGATAACACTATTATTATATACCTGCTACATGTGTACTTAATGTTAAACACTGACTACGCCACAAGTCGTATTCTAGACAAGAAAATACCATTTCGACAGGGCATTGTCCGGAATGTTTTTCTTTTTCATGTTTTTAGAGCATATAGCAACGGTCGGTGACCTTGGTTACGCAGGCGAAGTTAAGTGACCATCTTTGCTTCTTCTATTGGCTGAAATACTGGGCCAGGGTCAGCATGCAATTGAAAAGGTTATCGTTCAGTATAGCTCTATATTGCATGGTCGCTCTAATGGTGGGTGGGTGAATCAGGCTTATAGTCGGCTTTCAACCACTCATTCGCTCTAATGGTAATGGATATGGAGATCTTTCGGGTATATAATAAATTATGTAATCATTAGGTACAGGGAGACTTAAAATACACGGTATAACTTTTTCATCTACACATTAAACGTCTTGGCATGCAGTGGCTGGCTACAGCTGTTTGTCCAGTTGGAGTGAGACTACCCTGTTACCTGGGTTCGCCCCCAGCCTGTACACGACAGGCTGGGTCTGGTACTGTAGGTAATACTGGACATGGCCCATCTCGTGATGTGTCGTAATCAACCACTTCTTATTCACCTCCGTACACTGTTTGATCCTAACAGTGGGATTACCGTATCAGAGCAGCTTGTGTTAGTGCTACCAGTGACACTATTGATATCCATCCATACACAGTGAAACCTGTCTGGAATAGCCATCTTAGATCGTCAGTGGAAGTGGTTCATAGATACAGGTGGGCTTTAGACAATTTGGGTATCTAAAACAGTGATGTTTGTACCACTGGGAGAAAGCGTTCTTTGTGGGATTTCTTTGTTACAGTAGCTGGCAGGATGAACAGGTTTAACTGTACAATGATATTGCCTACAGTGACAATAACTCACAGTGATATTGCTACAGTGACAATAACTCACAGTGATATTGCGTACAGTGACAATAACTCAGTGATATTGCCTACAATGACAATAAATCACAGTGATATTGCCTACAATGACAATAAATCACGGTGATATTGCCTACAATGACAATAAATCACGCTGATATTGCCTACAATGACAATAAATCACGGTGATATTGCCTACAGTGACACTACCTCAGTGATATTGTCTAGTGACCATACCTCACAGTAGCAGTGCCTACAGTGATATAGTGACAATACATACACAGTGATATTGCCTAGCACAGTGATGTCGGGTACTCAGTGCAGTAGGCAGTCCCCACATTACCTGGGTTAGCCCCTTCTCTATAGACAAACGGTAAGTGTCGGTATTCTAGGTAATACTGGATGTGTCCCAGCTCGTGATGAGTGACCAGCAACCACTCAAACGTCATGTCCGTACACTGCTTTATCCTTAGAAAATGAAAAGCCAACTACTAAATAGCCCTTATTTTCCTTAAAACCTTTCCAGCCGGCTAATTACAGTACCGTTTATGACGAATTAATCTGGAGACACATGAAATTACCTCTAGAACTATGTAGACGTTAGCTGGTAAAACGCTTTAACTGTACACATCGTCAATACTAGATGTTACGCGCGGCATATTTTTACATATTCAAAATTATTAATGGCACTCTAGTTGCTACAACCATGGCGTCGTTCTTTGACAATATATAAGTCAGAGGATATCCAATCAATAACTGCCATATATTGTTAAATGGTACGCCAATATCACACATCCCACCTCAATATCACCCACCCCTACCTTATAAAGCAGAGGTACTGCATGTACTTCATTTAGCAATTTGTAGTGTAAAAAAATTCTTCCTTACCTGAAGTCTCTCTGATTATAGAAATCCCACGCTGAGGCATGGCAGATGACCTGTCGACCGTCGTTTGGTTTCACTATCATTGAATGCTCCCAGAATGACTCGGGTAAGTCCGTAAGACCAAGAGAGGTAAAGAATGCTTCGGAAAGATTGAATATCCGCTGGGCGTCGTAACCCTATACAATGGACAGGACAGCATTAACAATAACTAGCAATTACCAAAATTTATCAATATGAAAAATTTCCAAGTATGATACACCGAAAAATGCTAGTTCCATCCAATGAAGTAGAATATCGGAAAACAGTCATTTCGGTTTGGCAGCAATTTTATAACTACTATCAGACACTTCAAATAAAACACATTTAAAACATACTGATTTGTCACATTCAGAAGATGTACAGCCAATATTTATGGCTAAAGAATGCTAGTTTAAAATTGAATTTCCCATGCGATTTGATTCTTCCACTAACAAACTTCCCAGCAACTAATGCAGCTATGCTCAGAATATGTGTGTGACATACATCACGTCTGGGTATATATCCATGTGCCCTAAAGATACACGTTTCTGAAGGTAATCTAAACACGTTACCTGTCGAATTAGAGCTGATGTCACGTCAATAGGTTGAAAATTCGGATACGGGGTAACTAAGTCCTGGATATTGGACCACTGCTGTGCCCACAGATTCCCTGCAAAATCAGTTTTCACAACACAATTACAAGAAACTTAGAAACCGAGACAATGATATAAAATATTTCGTTTTGAAAAATCGCCTCTTTTCTGCGTCTCTCTTATTGCATTGATTGAAAATTCTTAGACAAGTCAATTCAACAGCTAGTCAACATCAATTCATAAGAAAACACACAGGATTAGGGGGATCAGCCGTCATTTCGGGGATGGCGACGCTGCTTAATAATTGTTCATGCACTTATGATTAACGACATACGTACATGTACAACTAAATTCCACATAGATGTGATAGGATTTACACACCCTTTACTGTACCTAGGAGATATGTCGGGATGTGCCCACTACGTACTGTACCTATGAAATATACTGGGATGTGCCCACTACGTACTATACCTATTAGATATCGCGAGATGTGCCCACTACGTACTGTACCTAGGAGATATCCTGGGATGTGTCCACTACTTGCTGTACCTAGGGGATATTCTGGGACGTAGACACTGCGTACTGTACCGGGAGCAATGCTGGGATGTGCCCACTACTTACTGTACCTAGGAGCTATGCTGGGATGTGCCCACTATTTGCTGTACCTATGGGGATATGCTGGGATGTGTCCACTACTTGCTGTACCTAGGGGATATTTTGGGATGTAGACACTGCGTACTGTACCTAGGAGCTATGCTGGGATGTGCCCACTACGTACTGTACCTAGGAGCTATGCTGGGATGTGCCCACTACGTACTGTACCTAGGAGATATTCTGGAATGTGCCCACTACTTACTGTACCTAGGAGATGTGCTGGGATGTGCCCACTGTCCGGCAAGGTGTGGCTCGGATAAGCTTGTGTCAGCTTTCGTTTGACGTAAGCGTGTAGCTGCTGGTAGAGAGGTTTGACTTGGTTCCACAGTCTCAGACAATCCTCTTCAAACGTCTCAGTTTCAAACCCGGAGCGCCAGTAATCCCCAGCATCGTCATAGTCTGAAACCAGCACAGATACAACGATGTAGTAACTACTACACTAATGGCAACGGTAAAAGATACAGCACAGACTACATTAATAAACACAGTAAAAACTACATAGTAACAACTACAGGAATGACTATAGTCACTTATATAGTAATGATTGAAGCAATATACCACAAGAATAACACTGACCCAGTAACTGCATTAATGCAGTAACACACTTACTACAATAACAATTATTGTAATAACACCTCGACCTCAATAACACAGCAACTGCGATACCACAGTAACTGCGATAACACTGCAGCTGCAATTGCAATGATACAGTAACTGCAGCAACAATACTGATGTCATATCCATGTTTTTTCCATGTATGATATGTATGTCTCTTCAATTTTGGAGATTGGTAAATAAATAATAAAGTAAACAAAGGTAAATAAGTAATACTACAATAACGTCCCCGGCAATGGCTACACTACTAGCATGTGTACAGCACCACCTACAGCACCTAACCACCGAATCCAACTTGCAGTCGGTTTTATGACCATGGGTGGTTGTAAGCCGTATATAAGCCTGATTAAATTCCCCCCCCCCCCCCCTACAGCACCTACTGTAAAACCTACCGTAACAACCACCACAACGGAGTAACACTTAGCTATACTGCCAAATATCGACAGGTGATTCGCTGGATTGGACGGGCGTCCAATGGAAGGTCCGTGCAGTGTGCCGAGCCGTGCGCTTCCTGCGTATTTGAGCGAAATTTTGATGTCGATTGTCCAGTGATGACATTACTTTCTAATACTCTATTACTCTTTCTATTATTGTCACTTTTTCTATCATCCAATAACCCAATTTACAATTTCCCTTCTGTAAACCTGGTGTCTAACTGCTAGTTACGTGAAGTTAGAAGTGAAGTTTTGCCCGGTGGGACCACTCACTGTTCTGTCGTGCCGCCTGGTTCTGTAGCTCCACGAATCTCCGGTACTTATCCTTCATCTGGGGCCCTATGGCGTCCCTCCAGCCCTTCCAGAAAAACATCAGCTCGTCCCAGTCTCTGGATTCTGCCATGATCTGGGTCAGTTCTGATGGCGGAGGGGGGCAAGGAAGGGGGTTAAAATGACTAGTGCTGTACAATGGAATCTATATTGTTTCGTATTGCATACAACGTTCAGGAGCTGTATGCATGGAAGGAAGTGTAGTACTATAACTGTAAGTTATATAGTATCCTTGGTTATACCCATGTAACCGGCATATCCCCTGGATAGCTACATCTATCCCCGTCATAGTCTAGATGTTATCACGATTATGCACAAAGAGGGTAAATGCTAAGGGATAACAGTGTTACGGTGTAGTCAGGTACGGATTCTGCGTGTGGCCTTCCCTTAAAACCTTGTTTGATAGTTCTGGTCGTTTGTTCGGTAGAGTCAGTAATCTGGTAATGTTGCTCTCTATTGACCTACCCATCGTAGCTGTACCCGGTTTAAAAATACAGAAACAATGAAATGTAATGGATGTAAATAGTCCGAGTCAAATGCACCACATGTATAAAATGCTTCTTGGCCAGCTGACAGCTGCCGGCCCACCCCGACTTGGTCAGCCCACATCCAATGGCCACGCTTTGACATCGTCATTATTATAATTATAATAATTTTATTTTCTATCTATTTACATACTAGTAAATTCAAGACAAGAAGGTTCAGGAGCAAGAACAGCGAACACCAGACAACTAGTGTGTGGTGTTTGCTGTTCTTATTGTACCCTATGCGTTTAAAACAGAATGTAATGCTACTCATCTCATCTTCCATACCCATTTCAAACCAGTTCACATCTCAGCTCATTCTCATCTAATCAACGTATCATGTCGATCAATAGTAAATGTACTAATGTTCTCTCTTTTACTCTGTAACCGACGTTAAATATATTTTATCTTAGCTTATCTTAACTACTAGGCTGGACTTCTCTCATTCACAATGAAATAGGTCTGCAGAACCATATAAGTTGTATCACACTAGGCACACATACCTGGGTCTAAGGTGTAACATTTCGTTGTGTTACACACCTCAGCAATGCTGTACATCTTCTCCAGCTGACCTGATATTTGCTTGTACTGAAAACATAGACAAAGTAACTAACAGCGGCATACAGCGACACGTAGGCAAGTCGTGGCGCCTGCAACATGGAACAGTGTACAAGAATTGATTGACATCTCACTTACCCTGGTCAAATTCAAAACGTTATTAAAAATACACGTTATTTCGCAGTACGTTTTAAAATAATCAGTAGACTATTATAACTATCAACTTCCACTATATAATTATTCAATGTCAAGCGGCTCTGAACGAGATTTCGGATTTTGGCGCCATATAAGTTAAAAGTAACATAACATAAGATGAAATAACATAACATAAAGACCAATTCACTTCAAACAAGGTTTAAACGTAGAGGTGGTATTTACCCAATGTGATAATAGGGTGCACTTAATAGCAAAGTTGTCCATTGGGAGATCCCAAACATATGGCAATGCCAAACATTGCGATTACCGTTAATGTGCTAATGGAACACTGAAAGCCTTCATCGTTCATCCGATTATGGTTTCAAGATTTCCAAGTTTTAAATTTCTTCGACATGTCTTAGCTTTCTTTCGCATAGGAGTATATTGAAACAAAAGCTTCAAACCGACTTCTTCGAAAATGCTGAGCGAAAGTCACCAAAGTTTAAGGACAATCTTTCTTGGGGGTAATATCTACAAAGATTGTGTAGATAATTTTAAAATTTGAAATTTGAATTTTAACCTAAATTTACATTTAAATGTTAACATGTTCATTAGTTTAGCACACTATTAGGAAAATTTGGGCAGAAAGTATTCCACACAACATCTCCGCTGAAAGTTCTCTAAATAAATTATGCATAATTGTTGGGACGACCTCTGACAAAGTACAATGTACAGTGAAACCTGTCCTTAAGACCACCTGAGAAATAGAGACAACCTGGGAATTAAGGACACATACTTCAGTCCCTGTGTCCATTTAGTACATAGAAATGAACCTGAGAAATAAGACCACCTTAGAATTCAGGACAGTTTTTGGCAGTCCCTTGGGTGTCCCTAATTCCCAGGTTTCACTGTAGTTAAAATAATTGTGAAATTATAAAGTTTGGAATTGTGCATCTTTTTTCGCTTAACATTGAACCACATGGGAATAGCATTTTCAAATGGCATCTACTCTGAAGATACACACCTGGTTCAATCTCCGAAATCCATGTGTATTCCTAAGCCAGGTTTCTACCAAAGTTGTCATGACAATGGATGATGGATCAACGAATCATGTCATTTCAAATTTGGACGTTTTGCATTTTTGTGTAATTTTAATGCTAAACGTGCTAGTGCCACTACCTCCCCCCCCCCCCCCGTTACCTCCGCCAGGTTGTCCCCCTCCAGCACGGCAGTCCCTATGTCGACCACTTTGTAGAACTGCCGGTAGGTGTCTCCTGTGAAGTTTCGCCAGTCAAACTGGGAAGCATTGTTATAGACTTCCTTTCTGAACGCGGCCTCGGCCAAGCTCGCCTCAACCTGCAGGGAACAGAGAGCAGGAGTGGTATGGGAGTGGTATTCGAACCATTGCCAATGATCATTGTATTGACATTAAGGCTTATATTAGACATTAAGGCTTATATTACAAAAAAAAAATGTTATAAGGAGATACTATAAGGAACAGACGGATTTTTGTAAGGAACAGACCTGATCGTTAGAACAGACGGAGAGATTACAAGGAACAGATGATGGAAGGATTATAAGGAACAGATGGAAGGACTTATTTACTTACTTGCTCGCTTGGTTACTTACTTACATTTACTTAGACACTCAGTTCTTACGACAGTGCTATCAAACGTGTGTGCTACTTGGTCTATGCTACGTTAAACAAGATACTTACTAAGATATTTGGCATATTAAATATTACAAAAGATATTGCAAAGCTTAAATTTATTAACATGTGGCAATATGGAAAAGAGCATTTTCATAACACTACTTCTCCTACAGTTATGAGTCTTTTCCAACCAAACGTTTATGCATGTTTCTTTACACGTCAATGTTCCTGGACGCTCTCATAGTATTACTTGCCCTTGATGCTTCAATGTCATTTGAGGTAATTTAGTACCCTTATCAATTTATTATTATAAAAGTCCTTTTTTCGTAAACGTTAATCTTACTTACAGTTATGGTTTTCCAACCAATCCAGTGTTTATTAAACATATGGCATGCATGCACACAGGAACGAGTATGTCTGCACCAGGGTTTGCTTTCCGAGAGACTACGTACATGTAAAAGAGACTTAATATATGTGTAAGACTAGACTACTTACGAGTAGGAGAGATTACTTAATATGATTATATGAGACCCTGCTCAAATTTTAACGCGCACTTTGAGGTTTCGGCTTTTTATATAAGAGGAAAAACCATTTCCAATGTAACGTGTGCTCCTCGACTCTGTGTTCCCCTGTTTGATTCAGTGGGTAATGCCGGGCAGTGATGAGCAATGCAGGGCTGGGTTGGGGTCTGAGCTGCGCTGGTTGCAGCAGCTGTGTGCGGGCTGCCGTTCGGAGGTTAGAACAGCAACAGGAAGAGGCTCATTTAGCACGGCCGTAGACCTGTCTGTAGTAAAAAAAATCCACCAACATTCCTAGAGACACTCTGCCAGTTTGTTTTCCTTCCCTGGTACGGCTTTATTGATGACAGAACCGTCGTCGCTAAGCAAGCGGGCCTACACAAAGTACACCTTAAAACAGCCCAGAGTGTTCCATGGCACGGGATTTGACGGCTGTGGAAAGAATACAGATGTGTCGGGCAGAAAATGAACCTAGTTACGTGAAAAGTGGTTCGTATGCACGGTGCTGATGTGGGGCAACAAAAAAAAAAAGCGAAAGTTACGGCTGAAGTTATTATCTACGTTAATTCAAATTCAAATTCAAATTCAAATGTCACTTTATTCACCGTATGTTCAAGGAACACATTAGTTTACATAGAATAAAGTGGTACACAAAACTACGTGTATGAGAAAATTCAGAAGAAAAAAAAAAGACATATTAAACACTAACACTAATACGTTCACGGTTTCTACGGAGTAATGCTACCAGGACTATATCATGAGAATATTAATGGATGAGGCCATGACGCTTGATAAGAACTTGTTCTCATCACTACATAAAACCCAGTTTCCCACCCATAATTAGACAAAAGGAGGTAGACACAGAAAGGATTACATTACCCTGGTATACATGGTATATCTACATGTACTAGAGCTGGATGCGATTGCCATTGCTGAATATTTGCTGGCGACCTGCTTAGGATTTTCCTGACGGTTTTCTGAATGATCTGGTGTTTCTGGAACAGTCATATCCAAACCAGGGATGCCACCATTGCCTCCCTGAAACCCACAAAGAGCATGAAAATAAAATCCATCTTTGCTTTGATTTCTGTACAACACACCAGCACCTACATTGTACATACATGAGAGTGTTAATGGATGAGGCCATGACGCTTGATAAAAATTTGTTCTCATCACTACAATACTGAAACACTGTCAGTGATATAAAACCCATATCCCTCCCTCCCTCAATTTATCACTTGTTTATATACATAAATATGTATACTTGTTTAGATTAAATATATTGTGTAAAATTGTTTATAATACTGTTAACTAAAAAGAAAAACTTCTGTGTAGCTTGAAACGCATGCAATAAATATAGTATCATACCAGAACAAGACCATTAGTTCCAGTGCACTTGGCAAAATCAAATGGTGACAATATATTATTTATCTGTTGCTGAAGCTGATCTCTGAAATACCCTGGTATAGTATATATTGTGGTGTGTTGGGGTTTGGTCGTTTGTTAAGATCTAGGGGATTGGAATTTACTATACGCCTTAACACACGCACCTCACGAGTTACCGGC
>JAAUYG010193039.1_pt1 | contig 10947 bp, 11 predicted proteins | sample 7278091 | NCBI WGS metagenome assembly JAAUYG01 (sample SAMN14350201, study PRJNA611818) | marine sediment metagenome | isolation source: surface marine sediment (0.6m) | place: French Polynesia: Moorea | collected 2018-08
AATTGATTTAGTTTGCAGCAGTGAGTTTTTGATACAAGTATGCAGAAAATTGCCAATGTCATCCCAACTGCAGCTGTCAAGCAGAGCGCCAAGGTCCTTGGACCTCTTGTAATGGTAGTGGGGGTGTCTATTGTTTTAATTAACCCTTCCTCCCTTAGTATATGTTGTATGTCTTATGTTTTGTCAATAAACAAAAAGTCAGAGCTGAGGGGGGAGAAGACAACACATCTTTCCAAATAATCCCATATTTAGTAGCAATTCGTAAAGCAGAGTGTGAGAGTTTTCCACAAGTCACAATTGTAAGCCTACTACAATTAGATAAGGGTGGATCCGTTAATTATTGGACACCTATTCATTCTTGGTCCTATCTTGGAAGTAAATTTACACAGATCCACAACATGCACAATTCAATGGATTTTGAGGTCGCATTTCTGCTTACCCCATGCACATCTGACATTTGGCCTTGCTCCAATACCTGATAAGGTGGCTAGGACATCCCTCCATTCTGATTGCCATCCAGGTTGATGGACTTAGTTTTGCTCAAACCTTGGATCAGGTTATAAACAATTCTTCTTCGAGAGCAAGACTTCAGTGTCCTGTTTTGTAATTAGATTCCACCTTGTTTTTGATCACTTGTTCACACAAAGAATTTTTTCCTGTGACTGATTGCTTTAACTTATAGATTGCAAGATATTTGATAAAATCCATGACAATGTGTTCTTTTTCCCTTTCAGTTATATAACAAAGGGAGACTCTGCGACCTGGGGTTAGAATTCTCAGATCTGGATGTGTTCTCCAGAACCTTGAAGATCAAGGATAAAAGGTTTGGCAGTAGCAGTCTTACTGTCTATTCCCTGCATTTTAACACGTTAAGACTCTGCAACTTACGTCTTTTACATTTTATAAGGCCTTTTGAAAATGTTGTTACTGCTTTAGGCGGTGGTTAGGATGGGTATATTGTCATATCGACTGAACATGTTACCACCTACTGACTACAATACTAGTACCCATGTTTGCATAGGTACAACAGCTAAACAATCTTCCACAGTTACCATGGTTACAGTTACTATGATTTCAGGGATACCCAGTAAATAAGGGAAAAAAAAGACACATGGGAAATTGTAGGATTCGTTGCCTGAGAATCAAGGAACCCTAACCACTTGGGCTTGTCATGTATAGTATGAGGAACTCAGACCTGAACAAATTTCCTGGAGTCTCAGGGCTCGGACTGAATTATTTCCACCCCTGATATACATATGACAGTGCTTTTCTCTCTACATGTACGTACAAACACGTGTACAAGGGGCAAATATTTTCTCTTAATGAATTACATTGAGTACCACTGCTGTTGACTTGCAGGCACTTGTTGCATCATTGCTTCCAAGCCGTGATGGATCACGTTGACCACGGTCAGAAAGTCTCCTCCACCCTGGCAGAGATGTTCTGTCAGCAGTGTCGCCTCGCCCAGACTGGTGACCATGGCGACCAGCAGAGGATTATCACACTGGGATTCTCCTTAGGTAGGTACGGTGAAGCCAGAGTAAAATGCTCTGATTGTAGCCGTATGAGTAGTACAGTCGCTAATGCATGTAATCAGGCCAACCCGGTTTGCAAAAACACTGCAGTCGCGTTAAAAAGTGGATTTTCGTGAGAGGGAGAGAAATAAATACATTGATAGTAGTGGCTTTAAAAAATGATCTCCACATACCAGTAAGAGAGGGTGGCCTCTGGTGAGAGTGGACACTAAGACAGAGACCACTGTGTGCCATCATTGCCATGTCTATATCGTGTGCATATGGTATTGCTAGATATACTAGTAACGCTACAGGAGGTGTTGACATTATGGTCGAGGTGCTCTATTCCGTGGTACGCCCAATTCCATGGTATTGCAGTACAGTAGTCCCTCTATTTTACATCCCTCTACTTTAAGACCACCCTTGATTATAAGACCGTGTGATTTGTTCCCAAAGGGCAATTTTCTGTGTTAAATAACCTTTAAGACCACCTGCAATATAAGACCAAGATGCAATATAAGACCATATTGGTCCCATGGGTGGTCTTAAAATGGAGGGTCTACTGTAATCCAGTGTTTTGTCGTGAGATAATAAATGTCAACACCAGCAAACGTGCATTTCTGTTTACAAATATCAATATATACAAACGAAATTTGGGAAAGGCACATATTTGTGCATTCGTTTTATTCTAATGATAAATATTTTGACACGCATCATATATTTTAATACCACGGAAACGGGATCCCCGATCATACTTTCAGCATGTTCATTGTTAACGCAAACTTCTCTCCTGAGCTCAGAGGTAGAGACCGGTGTATGGGCAGTGTGATAAAAGTGCTTTCTAGTGCAACACACAACATAGAGTGTATTTTCAGTTTTACCCAAACAAGATCATGTGGCCCCTTGCCATACCACATGTACCATGAATACCGTAGTATGGTAGAAAGCCCATGCTATCAAACTACTACCATATGTTCCTGCTTTTTTGTGTCAGGTGGTTTTCTCAGTGATGCCGGCTGGTTTGAGGATGCAGAGCGAGTGTTAGTGCCGAGCTTGGAGATGTGTCTAGTCAGATCAGATACACACAACCTGCTACAGGCCCTCGACTGCTGTGTTAGGTAGATGTCTTGTATCTCCATTTTCTGTAACAAGTTTTGCATTCATGTAGTACCTGGACACGCAACTTAATGCACCTTGGTGTAAACTCTGTCGGCCATATATATGCAGCTATATAGGAATATATTTTGGCAAATACTGCATTGTGCTGTATATCAATATTTTTTGGTAAATGTTCCGCATGTCCTGTTTTTGAAGATAGTGATGATGGGTTTTAACTGCTAGCAGGTTACAGACTTGTACCATGTCATACAACCTGTTAAGCCCATCACAGTCCCTCAATGCTCAATCAAATATCCCTCCCCCCTCCCCCCCCCCCCCCATCTTAAATTGTCTGTCATGTGTTAATTGAGTAACGAATAATAAACCCAGTGATGCCATTAGTCAGCTCACTATTGCTCTCTGGGTACCTAGCAGTTCCTTTGATATGTAATACTAATAGCTGATCTGAAAAGCCACTAAATTATTGGTATTTAATTTCAGGTTATTACATGTGCGAAATGCTAACTGCCGCTATGTCGACGCTGAACACACCTGGAAGCAAGCCAAGGATCTCGTCGGCAAGCTAGAGAATTTAGGTCATACCATCAACAGAGCCCTGCTCTACTCCGAGTTCTGTGCGCTCTTGTTTGCCAAGAGCCAGTATGATGACGTAAGTTCGGCTGATGGTTATGCATATGGTCTACGTAGAGTCACTGTGGGTTTAAAAAAGCCAGGAACATTTAAGGATACTTGGAAAATTAGTTGTTTGACATATTAGGTACTGTTGTGACAAGTTCTTGACCTTAAAATGTGTTTTTCTTGGCCGCAAGTGAGTGCATTTAATGCTCCCTCTCACCAAAGCACACCTCTCTGATGTGGATATATCTGTAATGATTCGGCTTTACCGGCATGGTAGAAGAAGGGTTCCCGCTGTTGGGGACGGGCTGACAGTAGTACCGGGGACTGCCGGGGTACTGTACAAGACATGATAAGAGACTGCTTCTGTTGGTCAATTATTTGGATGGGTAGTATCTTGTGTACATATTCGTAAACACAATGCGTAACATATGCAAGGTTTAGCCGCTAAAAGGAATGTAGCTAAAAATAGGCTTACAAACTGATTTTGATGAAGTGATTTGTTAAATTGTTCATGGTTAATTGCCAGTTATGTACACTTTATGTGTACGGACTTAAATTGTGTCTGTAAGCTTGTTCTTTCTTTGTTAGTAGCTAGTCGCATAACTTGTCGCATGACTCTGTTGAATTGAATTTGTGGCCGAGTCTTGACTTCAAGGATATTTTGCAAATGATTAAGATATGGTTGCATTTTAGCACACCTGGATGGATGGGTAACATGTAACTGGCAATTGAACGACTGTATCTCTGTTTCAGGCTTACAGCGCCTGCTGTGAAGCCCTGAGGGAAATCAATTCTTCCTTGCCAGCCAAGGTGAGAGGAGTAGACTGAATATACAATGTGGGAATGACTGTATGAGCTTTAAGTAGCTTCTCCATGTTCATGATGTTTCCTATTTATATTATGTTATGCCCAGAACATGTAAAGTTTTTCATGTCAAGATAATACACTTAGAGCAACTGGATTTATTACTGTCCTGTCAGATTTTAACACCATTTGGTGTATATATGGCTTTATACTTGATGTATCTATAACATCACCTTTTGGTGTATTTGGGAAGTTGTTTAGGTATTTCCATGATATTATGAAGTGTTTAAGTAAATGGCGTTGGCTTTATTGTTTGGTTATGTTGAAATGCAATGTACACTTATAACACTTTACTCGTTGGAATTTTCATGATTTCTCATGATAAAGACTTCATCGAAAGTTCATTTACAACTTTAACACTAAGTTCCTTAACTTAAATCTGTTACTTATTTCTAGGTTGTTGTAGATGTGTTTCGACAGAGTGCCAAAGTAAGTACATGTGTTGACTTTGAATTATCCTTTGGCATAAATACCTAAATTTAGGGAATGTTTGATTTTGGAATCTGCTTTCACGTGTGTTATACAAAATTAATTTTATACTACTATCATTGACTATTGTTAGTGTTAAATATTTGATATATCACAGATCATGTAAATCTCTACTTTACTAAAAAAAAGGGGATAGTTTTACTTTATGATCTAGCACTGTATATGTGCTCTATGCTTTTAAACATTTCTGAAGAGTGATTTGAGTATCATTCTTGGCTTCCAGGCCTGTGTGGTGAAGAGGGAGTTCAAACGTGCCGAACTACTTATAAAGTTCGCAGTTCAGCATGCTAGGTAAGAGTTATTCTCATACGTTTTGTGAGTTAGTGAATTACATTGTAATGGTATGTATATGGTAATGGTGTAGCTTTTTTGCACATAACACAGTGAAAAGCGGCTATAAATCAAATTCAGATGTTTGTTTACAATACAGTTGTATGTTTACAGTGCCATAGCAATTTTGCACCCTGGGTATATTTTCGACAAATCTTCTTAAGTATATCCTTTCACTAAAATTGCAAATGTGTTATTATGGTTATGGTTTCTTGATTTCAAGTAGAAAACTTTGTCATGTACAGCATGTAATTGATTCCATTATCTAAACATTAAGGCTTGTGCGATTGTATTTATAATAGGTTTCTTTGCATGTAATGATGCTAATAACAATCGCAATTACTTAGCAACAAACTGGTTAATTGGCAAGCATTTGTGTCCAGATCGTGCCCAATACTGTGCTTCACTGTAACTAGACAAATTCTAGCTGAAGGAAACCCAATAACATGTATTTAAATAAACTGGAACCGGCATAAGTATAAAGATTGACAGTGCAGGATTAGCAGCAGGATTTAATCTATGTTCTGTTTTCTTTCTCCCTTTCAGGGAACATTTCGGCAGCAAACACCCCAAATACTCAGACGCACTGTTAGACTATGGCTTCTTCCTTCTCAACGTAGACTCAATTTGCCAGGCTGTACATATATACCAAGCGGCCCTGGACATTCGGATAGCCGTGTTCGGTGGCAGTAACCTCCATGTTGCCATTGCGCATGAAGATCTCGCTTACTCCTCCTATGTACATGAATACAGCACGGGGAAATTTCAAGACGCTAGGTATGGCAGATCCCATTAGTATGAATATAGAGCAGTCCCCATTATATTAAGACCACCCATGGGACCAAGAAAATGTGGACTTATATCGCAGGTGGTTCTTAAAATAAAGGCAGTTTAACATGGGTAATGTCAGTTTGGGACCAACTCCATTGGTCTTACAATAAAAGATGGTAAAATAGAGACTACTGTAGTCTTAAAAATAAACTAAAGTCTCCTTGCTTGGATTTTGTACAGTTATTCAATGGTTTAAAGTAATTCCTGGTGCAAATTAATTTTCTGTCTTAAACAGAAAAGGGTTTAGCTCAGAATTCTTCTAGCAGGAAAGTACTGGTAGTTGAATGCATTCCACACTGTCATCGTTAAGATATGATAGCTGATATGTGTTTGTTTGAAGCATTTGTGTACTGGTCAAGAGGTAAAAAAAATTATGGTGATTAACCCTTTTATTGCAGAGAGCATGCAGAGCGTGCCATAGATATCATTAACCATATCCTGCCCGAGGACCATCTTCTCCTAGCTTCATCCAAAAGGGTTATTGGTAAGTGCTGCATAGCTGTTCCTCAAAGTGAAAGCATGATTGTTAATGTGTTACAGGAGAGACTTCGCGGATAGCATATTACACCCTTGGTCTCAGAATTAAAACCACGTGTTAAAACTACTGGTATAAAATTCTTAATTTTGAGGTGATTATAAGGTGATGTTCCACTATATAAAATGGCCCATGAAACTTAGTGGCGTTTGGGCATCTTAGGTTAGGAATTTTCATGTAAAAGTTATTGATGAATTTGTTATCAGAAGTAGCCATTACCAGGAAATGTTTGCTGAATTTCTCATTTATGTGGCTGTATGCCTGAAAGAGTGCTATTTACGATGAATGAATTAAGGATTATTACATTATTCTACTTTTATGATCATAATGAATATTGTTTCCCCGTTGTCCTCGGCAGCATTGATCCTTGAGGAAATCGCCATCGACAGCCCTAACAAAGAGGAGGAACATCGCCTCCTGAGGGAGGCGGAGGACTTGCACCTCGCCTCCCTCGCACTCGCCAAGAAAGCGTTCGGTGAAAACAACGTTCAAACCGCCAAGCACTACGGCAACCTTGGCCGACTGTACCAGTCTATGAAGAGATACAGCGTAAGTAGGGCTGGCTGGGTCTGCCTGGGTTGGCGTTCCTCAAAAATACTCAAGTTTTGACTTAAGCCACTAGTCTAAGCAATGTGTTCAGCTAAGAATCTTGACTTAAGTACAACTTTTAAAGATTTGGAATCACTGGTCACTCTAGCATTGCATGTCTGCTGTCAGCGGTAGTAGTAAGAAATTGACTTCTTGGCCACAGGAGCAATTACATGCAAATAATATTGTTGAACAAACACCCGACCACCCCAAAAAAATTTTCTGTGGCAAGTAATACAGCTACTACAGCCGGTGCAGTTTTTCCGATTGTTACTTTCCAGTACACTGTATGTGCTTACAGTTTACAAACAAAGTTTATTTCTGCAATACAAGACTTATTTTGACCTTCATAGCCTTAGTGATATGTCTTGTTTGTTTATAGGAAGCCGAGCAGATGCATCTGAAAGCCATCGGCATCAAGGAACGTTTACTGGGACCCGAGGACTATGAAGTGGCACTGTCAGTAGGCCATCTGGCGTCACTCTATAACTATGACATGAACAAGTATGATGATGCTGAGAAGCTCTACCTCCGATCTATAGCCATAGGTGAGGTCGTGTTAAGTCGAGTGGCATACAATCCCGCTCTTGTGAGTTTCTAAGTTTACCATTGATGACAAGAATTGCAGCAGACAGACATTATACCAATCCGCTATCTGGGTTAGGTACTAAACCCTGACAATTTGCACTGTAAATATCCACTTTAAATATCCATTTGCACTGTAAATATCCACTGTAAACAGCCACCATTATGTAACTTTACTTTGGTTTCCACACCATTTTAGCAGTGACACTTCTCTGTCCTAAACCTAAGGAGTCACACTGCAAATGATATTAAACATAAATCTGCTGAGCCTGTACAGTTGTTTGAATAATTTTGATGACATTTGTATCTTAAACGTGACAGAATTGTTCCCATACATTCTCTTCTGGAAATGATCTAAGTCTGTTTCTCAGTGTAACGTGCTATCTAAACACCCACATTATGATAATGTATGTTGATTCCAATAGTTACATGTGAATCATCACATTTCCAGGTCGCAAGTTGTTCGGGCCTGGCTACAGTGGCCTGGAGTACGATTATCGCGGCCTGCTGCGTCTGTACAACCAAGTGAACAACAGCGTCATGGCCTTTGAATACGGTAATATCCTACATAACTGGAACCACATCCGCGACCGAACCAACGCCGAGGACAAGAAGCCGTTAGATTTTGAATACACGGACGGTTGTGAGGAGGTTGTGAGAAAGTTCTTCCTGGTCGAGGAAATGTCGTCGAATCGAGCGTCGTCCTTGGGCCAGCAGCATTTGTTGTGACCATAGTATCTCTTGTGGTGTGTGTCATTTGCGTGATGTAAGAATGGGGGATGTGTAGTGAATGTGGGGAGAGAGGAAGAGAGAGAGAGAGAGAGAGAGAGAGAGAGAGAATTGCTCGTAGGGTAGCAGGAATGTGTTCGTTCAAGCGTACTTCTTGAAATGAGCGACAATGCGATAGGTAATGGTTAACTGTGTTTCTCTTAGCAACACTCATCCCGGCCGGTAACCAGCTATATATTCTAACACTGGCCTGCGTTACACTGTCATGGGATGATATCGTTGGAAATCATTATAATGTGAAAGTTTTCAGTGGCGACTATCAATGAAAGAAAAGTGACTGTGTAAGGCTGTCAGTAATTTATAGTGTGTAGTCCAAGTATCATTTATCTGTGAAGAAATCATTAAACGGGGCAGTAGGTATATCAGGAAGTATTCTTTTAGTATACATATCCCAAAGGTGGCAGAATTCAAGACTTCACACTAAAGTCCACTGTCGTTGCATTGGCCAGGCCTCGCTGCAGAACATTTTCATTTTGTTCATAGATACAGTTATAATGGATTTTCATTGTTTTTGGAATATATGCAAAAAGTTCTTAATAATTTGTAAATCTGGTACCGGTAATCTAGGTTTTGAGCTAAGAATATAGATGTAATGTTTCAGGAACTAAAGTTCTGAGGCTGCTGTAGAGAGAAATGTTGTCAACAAAAGAACTCAATGTAGCTAATTACTAAATAATCATGGCTAACTGTTAAACATGACCGTCTTCATGATCCTTAAGATCAGAGTTGGACTTTAGCTTTTTTGTGGAAACATGCTCAATGGAAGATTCCGTTGTTTAATATGCATTCTGCGTGGTAGGAGTCTGCCAGTTGCTGTTATGTAGGTTACCTAAAGTTGTTATGGGATGTGCAAAGACTACTAAATCCTTGTTACACAATCTACTAATATCGTAATAATCACTCGGTGACAATGTTGTTACTCTGGTGCGACATGGAAACTGGAACGTTTGCATGTTGAGGTGTGGATCGGGACTGTTGACGTGGTAATGATGGTAACATCAGCGAGTTAATGGAGGAAGGCGGGGATACATATACAGTGGTCCCTTCCTTAAAGGACACCCTATGGATAGGACAGAAACTCTTGGAAGCAAGTACTGGGAATGCATGTGATGCTCCCTGTCACCAAAGGTCACCTTCTTAATGAAGACAGAATATTCTTGGCAGAAGGGTTGTCATTATTAGGGAGGGGGAATACAGTAGATGTACCGTGTCAGGCAAGTAGTCGGTATACATAACCAAACTCGACACTAAATAGGAACAAAACGACCATCCCTGAGTATTCTAGACAAGAAGGTCGATTTTGAGTATGCTGCCGTTCCCGTTTCTCATATACATGTGTCACCTGACAAATACATGAAGCTCCATGATTATGATGAGTTAACATTGCCTTTAGCATTAACAAGGGTTGCAGGTTCCACTCAACCTCTTTCACCGTAGCTTTTATCAATACGAGTGTCGTGTATTCCTGGTTGTGTACATGGCGAGTGATCTCCGATATTTATAGCTTGAGTGTGTCTTAAGTATTCAACATTATAACAGATGGTTATATTAGCCAATAGGATCTGTTCGTACTCATGGCCAAAGTCTCATAGTTATCCCACCCTGAATTATTTCAGCATCATGTTAATTTCTGTATTGGTGCAGTGAAAGACCACTGCCATGAGAGATCACCTGTCTTGAAGGACCACATATTCCTGGTAGAAGGTCCCACATTATTGTGCAACTGTACCTGTCCCCAGAGACCATCTATATTGACGGACGGTATTGTGATGGTTAATGGGGCGGTCTTTCAAAGAGTAGTAGTTGTGTAGTAGTAGTAATAGTAGTTGTAGTAGTAGTAGCAGTAGTAGTAGTATACTAGTAATGACTCCGGTCTGGTGAGGTAGTAACCATATTCTGAGAGTGAATTGTGACTCGTCTTGAGATCAAAACTCCTCGCTACTGTGAACCGGGGGCTGATTTCTGGAAAAATCTTTAAGTCGAGAATCTGACTTAAGCTCATTAAACACCTTGGCAACCATGGTCTTGTCATGCCTAAGATCACTAAATGGACTTATGATTTTTTTAAGAAACTGGCCCCAGGAATTTAACTGTGATAAACACCATACATAAATACACGCAGTGTCTGTGTACATTGTCTTCTTGGTGTCAACACTAGCCTGAAAACCTGGCTCCTCAAGCCATTTTATTTATCTTTTTACACCTTCTAACTTGACCTGACATGATGACACAGCTTTTGCAAGCCGTGTAATCATATCAGGTCAAGTCAGAAGGTGTAAAAAACTAGCAAAACGGCTTGAGGAGCCAGATTTTCCGGCTATGTCAATGCCTGCCCAATTACTACTCGGTTGTGAATACCATGCTGTGCATGGAGAGAGAACCAATGAAAGGCCGGGTAGTACATAAATGAATTAGTTGTAGCCAAAGTTATGAAGTAGTAGATATGTAGCAACCTTGGGAATTGTAAATTGGGATCCTTCAAACTAGTCCGTAGCACCAGAGTATATTGTTGTAGTTCTCTAGTGTAAAAAGTATAGGATAATATTGCTAAGATACACTCATGTGAACCCCACCTCTAAATTAGTCGGCTTTTGTTTCTTGTAAAAGCCTAAAACAGAAGCCACAGAGAGCAGTTTTGTGTAGTATTTAAACAGAAATGCCAAAGACCTGAATATACATGTGCAT
>JAAUYG010042551.1_pt1 | contig 10946 bp, 6 predicted proteins | sample 7278091 | NCBI WGS metagenome assembly JAAUYG01 (sample SAMN14350201, study PRJNA611818) | marine sediment metagenome | isolation source: surface marine sediment (0.6m) | place: French Polynesia: Moorea | collected 2018-08
GTCACTGGCACCGGAACGCGGGGTTCCTGCCAGGGGAGGGTCGGAGAAAGGAGACGGACGGACGGAACCGACCGGGATGGAGTGAGGGTGTACCCTCGACGTCGGGACGAGAGAGAGATAGGGAGATAGAGGATTGCTGCCCCCTCGGTGGACCTGAACCGCCGTTGTAGAAGACTCAGTAGTAAGGGAAGCCGTGGAGCGTCCCGCAGAGAGGGACGGGCTGGACTGAGGAAAGTCCAGAGTATAACGGACCGCGGACTGGGACGGGCAGTCGGAGACGGGGCGACGAGCCAACGAAAACCCCCTAGACAACCAGCGAAGGCCCGACGACTTCGACGACCGTACCCGGACGCATCACCAGCGCGGACGCCACACTAGCATTTGTACACAGACGACCGTCGATACCGTCAAATGTGTGGGAATGTGCGTGCCCATGCCCTTATTTGACGTCATTTAGCCATCGTCAAGTAACGTTATTTTCCGTCTAGTGTGCTGTGCCAATTACTACGTGCAAAAAATTAAAGGACGATACGGAGACTGGAACTAATCATCCCATGCGGGCATTCAATATCAGCAAAGTGTGATATGCGCAAAAACAGGGCCCTTTTGTGAAATGTGTACTGTAGGCAGTAGCTACATGGCCGTGGGGCATAAACCTAACTTTTTCCAATATCTGGGAAGTGACCAAACAGAACGTCAAGTCCCCTGGGCTTCTTGTTAATGCTAGCATTTTTAACATGTCGGTGAGGCTCACCTTCAATGTAGTATACTGCTTGGCTCAAGTTGGCAAATTGAGGAAGGAACGCAACGCATAGTTCAATCATATTGCATTAAGAGCATACCTATGAGAAATTTGTAACTGTGGGATGTAATTTAATGAACTATTTCCGATTCCCATGCGAGAACGATCGACGTTGATTAATCTAGTCAACACGCCCTGAATTGTGTTATTTTTCCGATTTTACTCCACAATTAAACATTGACCCATATGGGAGTGCATTTTGCAAAACAGTGCTTCTCTCACTGCTTTTCTATTGACATTTTTACAGAAGATCTTGGTGATGAAAATACTGTCGCTGATATTTGAAATTTTCATATCCGTTAAAATCGGAGCATATCGGAGATTCAGTTCGGACAGCAACTTGGTTAACAGCTAGTTTCTTTCCAAGAGATTTTTTTTCGAAACTGATGATACTGAAACCCCAGTAATTGTTTTTATAATTCAGAACTGTGCAACACCACCAGAGAGTCACTCCCCCACTCCCTGCCCGTACGTCTTGTCGTCTGGTTGATAAGACGCTAGATGATGATGATGATGATGATGATGATGATGAGGAGGAGGAGGAGGAGGAGGAGGAGGAGGAGGAGGAGGGGAAGGAGGAGGAGGACGACGAGGAGGAGGAGGACGACGATCACGAGGAGGAGGATGAGGAGGAGGAGGAGGAGGAGACGGAGGATGGAATTATAACATGATATATGTGCTTAGTCTTGGCCTTTACAACAGTGGAAACCAAAGATTTACTGGTCTGCATGCAGCTAGAGTATATTGAGCATCTGTGATCATATGTCCTGTATAGTTATTTTGGCTGTTAAAAGGGTCACATACCTATACCGGCAGACAGACTGAAAGCAATACACGGCCCAGCGTAATAGGGGCGGGGTTGGATAGTCGCAGTGCGTTGCTAAGCACTCACCTTTCCCAGTTGTCCCAAGCTCGCAGAGAACGGCAGACGACACCCGCGGGATTCCTTAATTCCTTCCTCCTGTAAAGATAGAAGTAACTAACTGTAAATCAGTTACATTTGTGATTCATTTAAAACAACACTGCCATGTCTCAACAGCGGGAACTCAGCTTCAAAAGGAATCTGCACGATCTGGCTGCGGTGATGTTTGTTGGATCAGTTCTGCTGTCTGTGGCTACAGGCAATGAAAATATAGGTAACGATGCTGGTATGTGAAGCTGACGCTAACAAAGCCTTAACATCACATGATCACGTTTGAAATAAGATGTACGAATGGCTGTTGGAGGAAGACAATATATATATATATCGTCATAAATACCCTATAAAGTCTCATTATAATGGCAAAATAATTGATTCCTTCTCCTCTGAAAGGAAATTGTCGAACCATTCCGAAACCACAAATAAAACCATGAGCGAAAAAACAACAACAAAACAACCACAATATAATGCGTGACCACCTAGTGATCTACCTTAATCATGAGTGCTTATGGAGCACACCTAGGACGTCTGTAGGTGGCCCTACATGTATTTTATGTTCTCTAATTTCCGTCTGTGTTTTTTTAAATTATTATTATTATTTGTTTTTTTCAGCGGGGTGCCATCCTCCAATGCCGGGTGCTCACAGCATTGTCATGAACCTCAGTTCGTTTTACCTGGTTGGAAATAGTGTCAATCACACCTGCCAAGAAGGATACGAGGTGATACCAGGGGAGCAAAACCTGACGAGAACCTGTGTGGATAACCAAACATGGTCTGGAGAACCGCTTAACTGCACAGGTTAGACATTACTGCATAACATTAACCCCAAATGTAGTTCAATGTGCTGAGGGTGCTGAATAAAGGCTTTTCCTGGAGGAAGGGAGTCACGTGTAATTATTTACTGCCTCCCCCCCACCTATGCGCATTCAATGCGTCAAAACCTTAAATCAGTACCGTATACATTGATATATAAGAGTGCAAGGGATTAAAAACGTTAGTTACGTGTAATTACCAGATTGTCTAGAAGTAAAGTATGAGTTATACTGACATATTTTTTACACAGCGCATGCGTCAAATGCCGCTGCATATAGTCTTTGCCGACCAGTTAATAAGCCGTCTGGTAAAACTACAAAATCGTTGCCTTATTTATAATTTTGCTTTCCATTCGGGACAATACACTCCGTGGGTATTTGCTTTTAATTTGACAGTTTCGTAATATATATACAATACATGTATTATGAAAAATGCAAATTAAGCAAAGCACGACTACGGTTACTTTTTGGGTGAATGTCTCGCACAACGAGATCGTGGACTGGCCAGTAAAATGTTTAATTCCTGGACCTGAGTTCTGGTCAGACTCGCTGTTAATGTATGGGTACATTTATGTACCTGTGTGCATGAATACCTGTATAAATCAGTACTTGTACATATGAGTACCTGAATAATGGCCTCCTGTAGCACATATGAATATATGTATATATGTGACTGCATGCATTGTATGTGTGAGTTTCCATGTATATGTGCATGATATGTGTGTTGCTAAAGAGGATATATTGTCATTCTAACCTCTTTGGTGTTACTGTATATATGTATATGAATACCTGACTGTAACGAGCTGTCGTTCATTTATCAACGTGCGACACTTTGCAGAGGGTGCCGCCTTGTACCTTAGGGCACACTATGTATGTAAAATGTATAAATCAACTGTATGTGACAAGTTGTGAGATGAACACAGACAAGAAATTAAACAAATTGACCAAACAATAACATTAAGTACTAATCTTATGCATATCCCTTACTGTAAATGTAGCACTTGTTCCAATCCAGTTTTGGTCATTGCTCTAATACCGTAGTTTATTCCTTGATGCATTGGAGACCATAAGTTCTCATTATTATTATCAGATGCATTACCGTTATTGAAAACCAATATCACAGACTGTGACAGGCTGTCACTGTTATGTACAGTTAAACCTCGAAACTATGAGCGCCACTGCTAGAAGCAAAAATGTGTCCAAAGTCTGTACTTTCTTCGTGCGCTGTATGTACCCAAGGTTGTGCGTAGAATATACACTGGTTGCATATAGCACGTACCCAGGTAATAATACCGCATATGTGCTAGTCAAATATATGATGTCGTAATGCACTGCTCCGTTTGGGGTACAAATATGTATTGGGTTTTGTAATCGCCAAAAAAGCGTCGTACAAAAACTGCAGATAACCTTTATATTATCAATTATTTTAATTGGAAATTGTCTTTTGTCTTGTTCCGGTGACACGAAGAAACAAATGTCACATTTCTGTCTCCCAAGCCAAGCCTTGTGCTGATCCACCTGCTGGACGGCTTAGTGTTGTGATAGGAAGCGGCTTTGTATACCTGGAGACTGCAACCTACCAGTGTGAGAACGCGTGGTATGTGGAATCTGCAGGGAACGGTACGCGTCAGTGTCAGAGTGACCAGACGTGGACCGGGACCCCCCTGGAATGTTCCAGTGAGTATTGATTGATTGATTGTCTGATTAATTGATTGATTAATTAATTCATTGAATGATTCGTTTGTTTGTTTATTGTTTGCTTGATTGCATGCTTGCATCTTTATTTGCTGTTTACTTTAGACTCCAGTGGCTCATTTTAGTGCTTACAATTCTTTCCGAAAAACCTAATTTTCCAAAAGTATAAATAAAATGGGTCATTTGATTTTTTACCAAACAAATCCATGACATAGTTTAGCACTTCCTTGTTAATATTTCATGTTAAAAATAGTATTTGCATCCTGCGGAAAAATAAAAATTAGCTAACAAACGGCTGATGACTAAATGGTGAAGCAGACGAAACCTTGAGCCGCGAGAAGGGATGTATTTAAACCAATGTACATGTGCTTTGGTTCTTTTGAGTACGCTGTCGTCAATATTTCACACAAAAGGTTATTAATTTCCTGGCAGTGGCTACCTTTTTGTATAAAGAATATGAACTCGTGCTACGGTGTAAACGAATAGTGTAAATGAATATCTTCTGTTTGGTGTGCAGATTCTATTTTTATTTACACATCACCGAACAGAACCGGTTCCGACTATATGCAGGATGGGGATCTGCTACTGGTTACGTGGAACAGGTAACATCCAGGATGCGAGACGCATCTGTGATGAGACTGGAGATTATGTGTTCATCCTGAATGATGAAGCAACAAAGACATGGTTCGATGAAAACGTTCTGTAAGTTTACCTTTTATAAGTACATATACATAATTTATGTCACAAATTTTACTGAAAATTCGTCTAAATGTGCATGTTGGGTACTGAGGCCACCGTTACGTTAAGCTAATTATGCTGTGTGTGGTCGGTTCCACAGGATAGCGATTTTCATTGGATCTTTTGAAGGAAAATAATCTCTGGCATATTTTTGTAGGTATGATTTGACCTGGACTGGTCTAACCGATGAAGAGCAAGAAGGAGCACTGGTATGGTACGGTACAAACTTAACATGGAGCGACTGGATTGGCGTCTATAATACGATTGATCATGATTGTTTCATGTACATCTATGTGACTCGAGGCTTGCAACGACAGCATTGCGACACCACTGCATCGCGTCATATAATTTGCCAGAATAAAGGTATTAATTTGTACAATTTTCTGCCCTTATAAAGGTTCACATTTAGAAAACTGTTTTTGTTTTCAATTACTTGTGAGTATGTAGGGAATATGTTAAAACTGCATGAAGATTCTCCCAGCAATACCTCAGGAGTCATTGCGTTCCGACATGTCATCGCCATAAACTACAACATGCCTCTCCTGACTGTGGATAGGGTAGGCGGTGGCGTATCACGATTGAGTCGTTGGGGTGTTTCGTTTTGTTTTACTAGTAATGAATTATAAAAAATACATAAACTTTTTCTAGTGCTTAAGTACATGTATTCAAAGCAAAAATATCACAAACACACGACAATAATCACGGCAATACAATGGTGGTTTTTCCTAGTAATTGCGATGTTAAATATTTTATTATATAGTATTTTCTATTTTTCTGTATTGATGTTCTATTCTATTCTATTCTATCATAAATTATTATACTCTATTCTATGGTGAAACATGTCTTTACGACCACCTGAGAAATAGGGACAACCTGGGACTCATGACAGCTACTTCAGTCCCTAGGCCTATTCAATACACAGAAATGAACCTGAGAAATAAGACCAACTCAGAATTCAGGACAGTTTTTTCATAGTCCCTTGTACTCTTAAATCTTCAGCGGTCCCAACACAGCCAACAGCCGGTGCTCTAACCACAGACGTAATTTCAAGCACCCTTCTGGAACGAAATCCAGAGACAGAGGCGCGGGAGACAACATCATCCAAAAGCACTGGATTCATGTCGCAGAGTTCACAGGGCAACACCGAAGCCCCGATGTCTAAACAGACTGAAGCTGCAGAAAGGATTACCGAGTCGGTACAAACGACTGCCGGAGAAGACTCGGCGTCTCACACTGGCAAGCCTGAAGCTAGATCTTTGCGAGAAAAGCCACGCACAAGTCCAGTGTTGGACCACTCTGGGTCACTTTCCTTCACAACTACTGAAGAGTGGGATGAAGAACACCAAGGTAATTTTAACGCAAATTTAGTGGTATTGACATGGGCACCATATGTTATATAGCAATGTTACGCTCACGCTACGCTATTTAACGTTTTTCAGTTCAGAATCTCTTGAAAACATTATCATTAAAATACATATTGACGAATTCGAAAAATTATCATAACGTCTTGCAACTGGAAAAATGTGGGTCCATATATATAATAGATCAAGGTTGCACGGTTTGAGACTGTAGTTATCTGGGGCCATGGTCTTTTGCTGCAATCAGGGGATGCTGTTACACAACAGACGCCTAATGCAGATAGCTCTGAAGTCAGTACAGTTACCCGTAGGAAACTCTACCCCAGTTGTGACAAAGAGCAGGCCGCGTTTGGTGGAAATCCTGAAATCATGACAGGTAAGGATTATTGTGTTTCGGAGTACAGTAAATGCAATGTAAGGACAGCTGTTACGACCAAACTTAAGCAAACGGTCAGAATAATTTTACAGCAAAAGCAGCACTGAGGATGATTACAGCTGTGCATAAAACTGAGGATCTCTATGACAGAAGTGGTTGACATTGAAGACAAAACCCGTGAGCTGGAATATAAAACGAATTAGCTAGTTGGTTTTCTGTGACAAAACTGCTGGCCTATTTATGACAAAAGTGACAACTTGGGCGATAACGCTACGACAAAAGTTGCTGAGAACTAATGCACACGGCCCATTTGTATTCACCTCCCCGCCCCCGCAAAAAGGAGCTACATTTTCATTTCTTCTGCCCGTAGTAGGTGATCCACCTAATTTTAAAATTAATTTCAGACATCGTGTCCCAGAATGCTGTGAGCTACTTCTCCAAGCATGGAGAGGATCCCACAGCTCATCACCCCACAAAGGGGATGGATGGTCACAGCGACACCTGTTACGTCAGCGGCTACCACACTGCCGCCTGGTGGGAGGTGAAATTCGCCAAAAAATATGACATCACCGGAGTAGACTTCTACGGTAACGGTATTGTTATGTTGGTGAGACTAGGCTTTCACGGAAACAATATTGTAAGAAAGTCATTCAAGGTCATTCAAATCTAGTGATACAGTTGGACTCCCAATATATGCGTTCTTATTAGTATCCAACAATAGTAACCGCTTAAGCATCTTTCACGGTTTAGCTGTTAAAACCACGTGCAAAATTCTCTCCTATTTCTTATCATTTTGCCAAAATTTCGGACCCAGTACTCCCAACTTTTTACTTACCACGGGGCGATTTTTTTTCAAAATCTCTTTCTGGATCAGAGGGAAGGCTACCACCGGATACGAAGTAGGAAATGCTAAGTGCTATATATTTTTTTAGATATTTTGTTCATAGACACACAGACACTCCCATGGGAGCATCACATTAAACCCCAACATACTTGTGCAGTTAGCATTGTAATACTGGAGAGAGTAGACGCTAAAGGTAACATTATCATGATTATTGTTACATGAAGCGAGATATTGTACAGTTCTAGAAGATAAAGTATATTTGTTACACCGTGTAAGAAAAATGCGCACGCGCAAAAATGTGTATTATCAAGAGTGTCAAATTACACGTTTACTGTGACTCCATGAGAAAAGACTAAACATGGTGATGTTATTTTTAGAAGACAGGCACATTGTTTTTTTTAATATTGTTACCGGGTATTTTTTATTTATTTATTTATTTCAAAGCAACATATAAGCCATACATCAGTATCGGGGGGGGGGGACACAGGTTACTAAAAACAATATACACTTCTCCTACCAATAAAGTTCATGGATTGTATACATTTTTTAAAACTCCGAACAGTTCTACAATTCACAGCCGTCTGTGTTAGACTGTTCCAGTTACTGGTTATTCTGTTTAACCAGAATAACTGTCTTTTCTCAATTCTGGATCAGGGGGGTACAGGTTACTAAACAATATACACTCCTCCTACCAATAAAATTCGTGGATATGTGCATACATGTAAGTACATGTATATGAAACTTAAATTATAGTAATTAAACTTCCAATGTCCACAAATACCCGGAGGCTCTAGTTTGCGAAAATATAAAAATAATACTCTAGACGGGTGAACGTTAACAAGAGTGACTTGGTTTTAAACTTTTGATTTACAGGAACTTTCAAGGGGAAACTAGGGGTACACGTTGGGACTACGTACTGCAGCAACGTCATGGTCTCTGGTGGTAGCTGCGGTCTGACTGCGGAAGTCCACAGCCTGAAATGCGACGAGCCAATCAAAGCCAGCTCTGTCAGGATCACCATGGAAACCACACAACTGGCTCAACTTACGATCTGTGAAATTGGTGTGATGGCGGACTTGCCAGCCACTTAGGTCAGAAGTGACAAATTTAATTTAAAATAATTTCTGGGCTGGAGTTCTCGAAAAATACTTAAGTCTCAATCGTACTTAAGTCAGCCATCACTTTCAGGTGAGCGCCTATCAACGTGAGCGAGTCATGTTTTTCGTCGGCCATCCAACTGTCAAGACCATGTAACAGCCGACTGTGTGTGAGGGTATGTCCAAGGAGTTGCTCGTTGACATGTGATTAGTGTAATCTGTCGGTAAATAACAATTTTAACGTTTTGATAACTCCTGCCCTATTTACGTAACAGTGTGTAGCTTTGGTCTTCAATGCGGAGATAAATGAGACAAACATTTGTCTGTGGGGTGTTAAGGGTGAAGAAAGATGTCGCTGTTCTGCAATATTAATATGCTGCGGAGATATGTCTGAAGATGGCATAAAATGTTGTAATTTCAATATTCATTCTGCGTGTAACAGTGTATAAAATAATCACAATAATAATCCAAACATCACATATATGAGATTAACTAACATTTTGGAAAGTTGGTCTGGCATAATGATTGTAATGCCTACGAGCTGCCGCTGTTATCTTTTCAGTCCCGAAGTGAAGTGCATGTATTTGATATTCCCAATGATTGTATCTTTCATACGTATTCTAGAAATCTCTGTTACCGTGTTTGGGCTGAAAAGATGTAGGTTGTTGATTTTTTTTTGTCGAATATTAGGCAAGGCGAACTGAAAGGATGTCTCAGATTTGTGTATACCATTGCACAAGAAGATCAATGTAACAGGAAACATATTTTTATTTATTTTATTTATTTATTTATTTTTATTTTATTGAAATATCTTTACCCTGCGTGGTTCAATTACCATTTCGATATTCTTCCTTGACGCCCTGTGCCTGTGATATGTCGTTATAGTTATCCAAAGAAGCTCGTCGGCTGGTTTTTTTCGCTCGGCTTGACTGTGTCAGCAGAGTTAATGTCATCGTACGGGCATCAGTTGTCCGAGTTAATGCCATAGCATCAGTTGTCCGTCTGTCTGTTCATCCGTGCATACAAAGCGTTTTCTCGGGAACCGTCAAACGCATTAAAGCCACATTTTGTGGAAAGGTAGCCATGTCCCTCAGATCTCCAGGTCATTTTTTTTTTTTTTTTTTGCGTTTTGGAAATGTTTTCGATTTATTAATTTTAACAACTTTTTTTTCAATTTCATTAAAATCGTGCCGAAATTGTCCAAATTTCTCTTGAATTTTTATCTAAATGATCGTTATGAAAGTAATTTTGGAGTTTTAAATTTGGCGACTTTAAATTTTAAAACGTTCAGCATTTATCATTACCGTCAATGCCAGATGTCCTATAGGCTTATATCTCGTAAAGCTGGAAGGAGTTAAGCCATATGTTACCGCTGAACACTACAAGGAAGTCATATATGGGGAGCCCATATTTGTATATTTGATCTTGAGTGGCTTTGAAATGTCAAATTCAAGGAAAGTGAGAAAGGTTTTTAATGTTTTCAGTGGTTGCACCTACTGCCTTTTTCAAGCAGAGTGTCACTGCCTATGGACATCTTGTTTATGTGTGTTCTACATTTTTTGTGTGTTTTAATACGTTTTGTTAGTTAATAACATGTGTGAACTCGCATATACATGTACAATAGTTTTTTGTTGTGTTTTCATACGTTTTGTGGAGTGTGATAGGCTGACTGTATCACCAGAGCTCTTGTCATGGTGTGGGCTTCCGTCGCCAGTCTGGCGTCGTCAGTCCGTAAAAAGCGTCCCATCAAAAACCGTCAAGTGGATTAACGCCAATTTTAGGGGAGCTCCACAATTCTTTGCGTTGTAGCTAATGTTCTCTTTTTTGCGTTTTCGTTATCATGGGACCATATAATATGGGAGAAAATATTTTAAAATGCTACTTCTCCTTTTTCAAACCTCTCCCTAGTTTTTTTTTCTTCTCAGTGGTCCTCACAAAAGAAATGACTCGGATTTTATGAAATATGACAAATTTAGCGAATTGTTTTCTTTAAGATGGGACCCTATGGGGGAAGATGTCAAAACGATACTCCTCCCACAATCCGCTTTGAATTCGCTTTATTTCAAGCCCCTCCCGAATTTTCATCAGAATGGTCCTCGCAAATGTACAGTTTGGAATTTTCAGTTTCTGACTTAACTTTTTTTTCGGAAATTTCAATTTGCATTGTAGAGCTATATTGCGAAATGAATAACTTCAATAGGGAGTATTTGGCGCCATTAATTCGCAGTATGAATAATCGGTTTCATTCGGAGGCCAAACTACCTTGGTCATATGACTACCCTTTAGCCAATCATATTGCGACAAA
>JAAUYG010144220.1_pt1 | contig 10946 bp, 6 predicted proteins | sample 7278091 | NCBI WGS metagenome assembly JAAUYG01 (sample SAMN14350201, study PRJNA611818) | marine sediment metagenome | isolation source: surface marine sediment (0.6m) | place: French Polynesia: Moorea | collected 2018-08
AATCAACTTCTGACGGGAAATCTGAACTTTGCAGGTGTTTTATATTATGTTGTGCCATATACAAAACTAAGTACATTTGAAAAAAAAAGTTTACGTTAAAAAAAAAAAAAAACCGCGTCGCCGCATCAGTTTTGAACAGGTGCCAGGACCAGAAACATATTACTTTTTTTTTTAGGCCTAATGCTCAGTTGTCCTTACAATCACCAACCGCCACTCTCCGCTATAAGGGGCAGCTTTAAGCCTTTAAAGACGCACAAATCATTTCATGTAACGACGTGATCACTAGAGTTAGACTTACTTACATGCGCTGATGTTTCTAATCAGACCCACAGAATGCTTCAGAACGATCTATATTTCCATGGCGTCTAAGACATTATTACGTCTTTCATTTGCCACACTTGAGTAATGCCTGGGAATTTTTTTAAAAAAAATATTTTGTTTCAGTCGGATCATCCAATGCATGCCCTTTGTACCAACAGAGTGCCAGAATGAAGCAGTCATTAAAATTTGATAGTACAAAACTTTGATACAACCCTAACTTTTCCTTTGCATCGGGATTCGTTCTGATACGAATAAAAGAGCATTCAGTTGTCTACTAGCTTTTATACCACGTATATCTGCCTGTTTCTTAAATGTAACCTATCGTCTAGAGTTACTCACAACAGTGTATAAAATACTTGGTAATATATCAAAGTTTCTGGGGTGATATAAGAACATTATGTCAGGAATGTGTCGGCATTACATGTAGCTTTCACTAAATCTGAAGCAAACCATCTTATAGCATGTGACGCACCCTGAGATTATGGTTCCAGTACGTCGTCTACATCTATGCCAATTTGTACAGAGTATTGTCATCGGTATAGTTACTCTACGATGAAACAAAACAAAAAGCTTAATACATGTAAATACAAAATAACAAAGGGTCCAGTCCGCTACCCTGAAGTACGTCTTTTGTTATGCCTGCCCACGAGGCTCTACTTTAGCCCGTTTCTGTCTACTTCAGTTTATCCACTTCTATCTTCCCATCAGCTGATATTTTGCGATCAATTTGCGCCTCATTCTACCACTAAACCAACCCAAATCGAGCTCTAAACCATCATTTGGTGCAACTCTGTACACATTGAACAATCTCTTGAACCATAATTTGCACCACACCATATATCTTTCAGCGCATTACACAATGTATATGCAGAGACCAGCAGGCCACGGGCTTTGCAAGATGCATGACAGGACTTCCGGTAGAGTTCGAATGTTAGTATGTACAGAAAGAAACAGAAACATAGAACTTTCACCGAACAGAGAAAATACCTATCACACGGCATAGCTTACGAGGCTATGCAAAGTTCAGGAAAACGTGTGCCTGATCCGTCTAATACCAACAGTTTATTTACCTACTGTTAAAAGCAGCAGCTTATATGTAGTTCAAAGTGTAGGCACAACTGCAGTAAACTGGTGCACACTACGGCATGAATGAAAACAGCTCTCCTCTCAGATATCAATCAACTGCCCCATTGTCTTCTGCAGTGCAAGCGCAGCCAGGCTAGCAGTAGAAATTTGGGGCTGATAAGTTAGAGATATAGAGGAGCGCTTCACTTTCCCCCGAATCAAATTTTACTGTTCTGCCCAGAATACAAATGACGTCTCCACATATAAAGTGGTCCCATATCTTCTGAGATTCTCCTTATTCCTGATATATCTGAGAAGCTTACCAAGTCATTAAGCTGTATGTTTGGGATTCGATAGACCTGGGTCTTCTTGACGGCGCCTCTGGCGACGGTAATGAAGGCTAAGCCATCGATCTGGGGCCTTTTTCTCAAACATTCTTAAGACTACAAACAGGATCTTAAGCCTGGGAAGGAATCCTTGGCATTGTAACTGCTGCTCAACGGTTACGTTCATGCTCCTAGGGTTACTATTATTCCATAAATTGCCCCACTCCCCTGCCTCCGGTCGCCAACCTAACAACGGGAAAGAAGTTCGTTTATTGGACTTAAGGTATTTTGAGAATCTGCCCCCTGCCCCCGGTGTCCGGTATCCGCCGCTTGACCCAGTCCTGTCCCCCGGGCAGGCGACACACAGAGGGACAGAGGGAGATTGACAGGACCCGAGGTCTTCACTGGGACGTGGTCGGCATACCCCACACTGGGACAGACACCCAATCACAGTCACACGTCCGTCCGTCCGTCTGTCCATCTGTCCATCGCTGTCCACGAACTGACTCCCAGTCCTTTAGCTTGGCGCACAAGTCCAAGTTGATATGCAGATGGGATAATCTTGCCAACTACATGGTGAAAGGAAAAGAAACTGGTAGGGAATTTATGAGGTAGAACAGAGCCGAGCTTAACATCACTTAGCATCAGAAGTGGCGTTTCAATCATAAAACACCGTGAACTTTGGGGATATATACCCGTCTCGAAGACATTAACCCCTCGGCGACTTTATTGATCCATTCGGGTTAATTTACGAGACCATTAGGAAGATGTGTATTTTTTGCGCCTTTTTGTACACTGCGGTGATTACTTGGGTTGCGACCGCACAGTTTACACGCAATACAGGGGAGAACCCTTACGGTGGCCGTGGTCGCCCCGAGTAACCCTGGCAGGGGTCCCGCCAGCCTAACAGCATGTTCAGTAAGGTAGTATAAGGGAATGGAGCCCCTTTCTCACCTATCAAACAGCGGGAAACGGGAAAATTTTAAGCCTGTCGCCTTTCACTGCACACTCTCTCTTTCTTCGTCCTTTCTTGCATTGCTTCCTGTCTTTTTATGCATGTCTGAAGGTTCGGTTTGGGGGTCTGCTACCTTGATCCACCTGTTCTCGACTCCTCTTGCTTTGGGTCCTGTGCGTTTAAACGCTTAACCAAGCATCACCAGTGAGACATTCCATGCCTATATTTGGTTTCGTTTGAAAACTGCCGAACACAATTCAGACACATTACACACGATAGAGAGAGAAGAGAAAAAAGAACGCCTGCGAATTAGTACGGCGTTGGGCGTTGTGCCATGCACAAGGCTTTCTGTATATACTAAATTTACGCAGCAGATCAAGGGGGGGGCATTGGTTATATATGTAGATTGTACCTAATATGATATGCCAAATGACGTTATGCTAGGAAATTGATTTCAAATTGAATTGAAGGAGCATCTGATCAGTAACATAGCTTGTAGTGTGACTGTGAGTAGCAGTTTCTGTTGTCATTTTCTAGGAGTTCAACTACATGTGAATGGTAACATGACTGCACGCCAATGATATGCTCGATACAAAGATCAGATGTGAGATTCTACATGTAGCACCTCAACTGTAAGTTTAATAATGTTAGATAACTGGTTTAAATAACAAAAATTCGATTTCGTTATGTTTAATAGAATGGCACTTAAATGCAGAAAACGGGGTACTTTCAAGATCGCATACTGTATTTCCAGACATTACTAAGTACATGTACATGCATGTGACATTTTAAAGAGAAAGCCACAGCAAAGGGCCACGAATTCCGCTCTTCTTTTTATAAGTTTATAGACCATGTCTATGTAGTTGACTGGCTAACAGTTTCCGTCCCTACATTAATAATCTATGAGCATTAAATATTTCTCAGCACCCTAAAAGCCTCCGTACTTGATGGGTACAGACAACAGAAAACATTGGCCACAAACAGCCAATCACAGTGACAACCTGACAGCTATTGGAAAGAGAATCAGTTATCCATGGACGAACCGAAACAAATCCCAGGCCATTAGGTGACTCTTTCTCCAACAATGACCCCGGCGCCTCTTGGGACTTTAGTGAACTACAGCCGGCTTCTACCGAATGGAAAACACCATTACGTGGCGTATTCTACTAAGTTATTGCAGTGCCGCATACGTTTATGTAGGTATATAATCTCTCTATACCAAACACTACCTGCCTATCAGAACGTGTTGATACTAGTACTCGAATAGAACATAGTGCCAAAAGAGGTAACGCACATCGAAAACTGATCTGATTTAAGGGAGAGTGACCAGAATGGTTCGAACAGTAGTAGAAATTCATTGAAACACTACATTCAAGCCACTATGACACACTTGACCATTCCATAAACCCGGTGATTTGTACAAGAAATCTCCTCCGTGAGTGGTTATTTGGTAACGTTGTCCAATATTCTTTTCGAGTTGGTAATTGCAGATGATATTAGCCACAGCCTGCACTGCTTCAGGTCACAGGAGAACAACCTCCCACTGTGTGTACTTGTTCCATAAGATTAAAATGTATAAGAGAATTGTAGAGGATTTAACAGGCTCAAACAACCACTCTTTCACACTTCGATGCAGCAGCACAAAAAAAAACACGATATATGAGCAAAGTCGCCACTATCTATCATAGCATGCTTAACCGTCAATGGATAGACACAGCCTACACATTAAGGCTGGTCTTCCCATTTTAACATGTGTAACAAGTGACCATGTGTATGATAGGCATATCCTGGCCAAATGGTGGCCAGGACAACCTTCTCTCGGAGAATATTATGTTGTCTACTACGGGACCAGTGGTCCAAAGAAACGGAAGGAGATGTCACGAGTTTTGTTTCATTTGAATAAAGATGCCAGCACTTTCGATCACGTTAGTAGATTTGGGTTCAGCCTTCATGTAAGACGATCACGAAAACTTTGACCGAAGAAGGAGGTTCGGGTACGAATCGAACCCGTGCCTTTTCCGTTAAAGCTATATAGCATATGAAGTCAGCGCCACTACATCGAGGCTGCTGGAATCGTCGGTCGTTTGGTCCATATTTCAGGTCTCTGCTCGCTAACCTTCTATATGCAGTAAAAGGCAAGGCTCGGGCCTCCTACAGGTGAGTAGTACTCATACGCCACATAGTGGCGGGTTCTATGGTGATGTCTTGCATGAAGGAATTACCGTAGAATGCATCAACATCTTTGCAATTTTCGATGGAGTCGATAAGGCCGTCGAATTAATAGGATCTCTAGGAAGATATCCAGCAAAATAAACACTGAAAAAAGTAACACGAAAAACGAAAAATGTTGGAAGTGCTCATTTTGTGGAATGTGTTTTTTGATTTTCCCTATGGGCCAGCGTTCTGCTTATGATTTTATGTGTGGGTCAAACTTCTGTTTGATGATTCTGTGCATGGGTCAGCGTTCTTCTTTATGATTTTGTGTATGTGTCAGCTTTCTGTTTCTGATTTTGTGTATGTGTCAGCTTTCTGTTTCTGATTTTGTGTATGTGCCAGCTTTTTGTTCTATGAGCAAAATGGTAAACTATTTAACGACGCTACAACAACAACCAGAAACATTAGCACAAAAGTACTAGTGACAGACGTCACATTAACGATACGTGGAGTGATTAAAATGGGGTTTCTACAGTGGCTAGTGATAAGGCGACCTTGTGGCAATTCTTTCAAACCAGTACCAGTCTGCCCCTCTGAGACGGGGTTTTTGAGTCCTCCCCCAAACCATGATACAAACGCTCTTCCCCCAATAGCGATTCACTGATGCCAAGGAATCGTGGGTCTCTTTTTCAGACCTATAGGACCCTCCGATGAGACAGTGTCCGAGCAATCCGTGCGATCGCTATCTGGTCTGCCTGGGATTATCCACCCAGTCTGGAAGCCGTGTGACTAATTGTCTGGAATATAATGGTCCATCCAGCGCCTGTGTGGCGTATCTATACTGTGATATGTGAGGTGATACATCATACCGTTACCCGTGATGTCATCACACTGAGGGTGATTTGGTGCAGTCAGTCTACAGAGCTCCCGACATCAGCCGTCCATAGGCACGAACAGCCATATACCACCGACTGTCCCTGTAAACCTCGCCACAGCTCCCCTATCGGCTTACACAATCCTGGCTTATTTGATCCGCCATTGTTGTTGAAATAATTTCCTTCCATCTCTAGCCATGGGGAATGGACCCTTGGCAATGCTGCAGTCTTCCTGGAAGGTCGTGTCACTTATCCATGCATGCGTCGACACGGGGTGAGATATGGTTGAGGTGACGTTAATGGCCCGATGAGCATGTTGTTCTCGTCAGGAAGCTGTCAAAAGTTTCTGAGAAAGCGGAGTGGCAGCGAGTTTAATAAGTAATAAGCCATTATCTCGAGAGAAAAAAATCGTCGTCACCTCCGAAATGAGTATATGGATGATGTGAATTAGTGCTATGACCGAGCTTTTGTTCTGAGATTTCAGTTCAAAGCCTTAAACCGATGTTTCACTATTATTAAATGGGTGTGTAACCAAAAATACTTTGCACCACCGAAAACGCTGTGTTAACCAATTTGATTGTAGCGTTAATCTAAAGCGTGCAGATGTATTTATGATGCTACACGAGTACTGTAGTATTTCCTGTACATGTACGTAGATATTCTTATAAATATAAAAGCCACTGTTCTGAGAAGTCACAACTTTATCAAAATGTCTCTGGCGGACCCGGGTATTTGACTGTTTTCGCGCAAATTGGAAACCCACAGGGCAGTGCGTGTCGAGTTGGGTTAAACGGTTCAAATTTGAGTTTCTTCGCCGACCCATTTTCCACAATAGTAATAATTGTAAGATTTGGGTAACAGTGACTGCTAACGGAGATTAACTCAGCCAAGTCTGCCTGTGGTGATACTATGAGGTGAAGCTGTGTTGGACACTCGTTCTTCACATCCACACGGCTCTTGTCTAGAAAGTGCTTAGATTTCAATGCTCTGGCACCGTTAGCCGATTCATTTGCGTTTGTATTCATTTTTTGTCGAATATCCACCAAGATTTTGCTTTACATAGTCCTAAAATCTAAGTGCTTATCTCTGTTGATGCTACAAGAACGGCTTATGGAATGTAACGTTATATCTCGACAAACTGCATCTTTTTTGTTATTATTAAATGCACTGATAGTGTCATTCGAACCGATTCGAACACGTCCTGTATTACATATAATACAAAAAGCCAAACGGACACCCATATATGTGACGCTAAATAAAACGAAATGTAGTGTGTGGGCTTTTTATCCCCAACCAACACAGCACGCAGCAACGTCTATCAGGGACATCTGTCCAGCAGCATCGCCAACAGTGTGTTGTTGTTGGCAATATACAGATCTGCTGCTCTGCATCGTTCAGTGTGTATTGTTAAAAGGTTCGAGAAACGTACAGCTATAAGGAACCGTGCGTGTTCGTCGCTCCAGAGCGTAAACCTGGCATGTCATTTATCACAGTTCTACACGTGGTACCACATTCAATCGTCCGAGACACCGGGCTCACATCCTTCCGGTGAACACTGTTGATTTCTGACGTTCGGAAAACGGTTACATGAGACAACCAGTTGTTTCATCGGGAAGAACCATTGGGAAAGAGCCACTGGGACTGTTGCTACAACAATAGAAACAACCTCAGCTAGTGTCATCCTAACTGCTACCTCTGTCCAATCGCTTAACTTCCACTACCGGTGCTGTATGTTCCCACCTTAGGGATTTTTTTTTTTTGTTTCAAGTGTGTGTCCTCTTCTTGAACTTTTGAACCTCTGGCCTTTAGGCAATAATTATAGGTGCTTTTGTCTTGCGAACGTGTCTTTGTGAGTTTCAACGTGAAACCGTGCATCCTAAGTTTAACTGATAGTGTTATCATACCAGAACCGAGGAAACAGTATTACATGTATTACATGTTGCAAACGCTTTGGACTCAATTTGGTAGAATTGAGATGGGGCATTTTACTCCAACTAACTCGTTCTTCTATCCGATATCATTTGCTGTCGTCCGTTCCTGACGATGTGATATTTAGTCGGGCTGCATTAACTGGAAGAGTCATTTGCTTTTTTAGCTATAACAGTGTCACATAGATCTGGAATGTGACACTAAAGCCCACTGGACGGATCTAGTCTCTAAAATCCGACACTCGACATGACTACAGCACTCACCTGTAAAAACAGCAAACCGCGATCAATGTAACAGCGAGTGTCTTGTGATTTTCAATCCCGTCCCCGTCACCTATTGTCTATATCCAGTGACGACTGTCGCGCCAGGAATGTGACAGTCCCCAGACGCCAGCGTCGGCGTCACACGGCGTTGACACGCTTTGTCTTTTGGCATCGAGCGCCGATCCCCGATCGATACGCATTGACCTGCGCCTGCCCAAGTAGCCTAAACAACCTGAAAAAAGGGGGCAATCATCAGGGTTAATCACCTTAGAGTGGCCATAATATCTGTTCCCCCCGCTGTCATTGCCAGCGCGGCCAATAATCAAGGGATCCCCGTTTTTCCCAGGGATCCGTTCTCTCTCGACAAGGTACGGAAGCCTTTTTGCGGCGCGATGAGGACTGCGTGCGATGTCTGCGTCGCGGCAGCTGGGGGCCACGACGCTTTTACTTTCTTTTTTTTTTTCTTCCTACAGAAAATCTTCCGAACTGCAATCACAAATCAGCCAGTCCTCGCGTTCTCTGTGATCCCGAACCCCGGAACGAGCGATCGATCGGCGTCTCTGAAAGGTCGCACACGGTTCCCCAAGCCGTCCGCGTGTAAAGGGAAGTCGCCTCGGTAAGGTGGGGTTGGGGTTGGGGGAAGGTAGGAGGTTATGTGTTTATGTTTTGGTGAAACATGGGGGTTCGCGCTATTGGGAGATGGTTTTTCCTGCGACGATATCTGAATGGCCCAGACGGCCATATTCCTTCTGCTGAGGCTGTCGCCGTAGTCGTCGGATTTGCGGCCGCGGATAAAATCAATGGCACTTGGCGATAGCAGATATTGTTTGTGGGAGCAGGAGGACGGGGGAGCAGAGCGTGTCGGGAGCCGTCAATAACCCGGCCCAGCGGGGGGAATCAGAGGTAATACCCTATAGAAGTGTTATAATTCTCTCTAGGAATCCAGCTCTATATGTCGGCTAGTGACGTAGTCGCTGAGAGCCTCCGCGATGTAACCCCGGCCTTGCAAATACCTTTTCACATGCAATGAAATGCCAGCCGTACAGAAGAGTCATCTTTCTTTATTTTATGGTCCATCTCCATCTTCCTAACCATGTCCCCAGATCCCCATTAAAGAATGAGATCTCTCTGTTTTCGCCGGATGTGGTATTTGTTAAAGTCGATACCTATCCCTAGAACAGAAAGGCATATTATTAAAATAATCCGTTCGTCTTTAAGGCTAACGCACAGACAGATATGGCAGAATAACCCAATCCATATAAAACTAGAAGACCTTAGTTTGTCTGGAAGGCCCACATTGAGGCAATCAGTGGCGACAAGGAATCCTCGGAGGACATGTTGAAACATACCGCTTGATTGGAGCGGGACCCATGACTGATTGGGGAGAGACGGACATCAAAGTAGGTGATCATATAGAACACTGCAGCATAACATATAGACCGTGCTATGATAGGCCCAGCTCGACCCTACATGTAATATATTGGATGGGATGGGGTCACACAGACCGATTGAGGTGTTAACACAGGGACAGTGCAGTACCGATGTAACCAGTGCTTCTTAACTTTCTTGTAACTGTTTCACCAGTGTTCAAGAAAGAGAGAAATATACGTGTCTAAGTTCTGGTGTCAAGAAACGTCGATATAAAGTTGATATGTATCTGAATGAATAATGGTCGTACTCGTTTAACGATGATTGGTTGTATGGAAGAACCACTGTGGGCGTACATTTGTTTCACCCTTGTACAATTAACGATACTTTAGCGCCAATGCAAATTTTGGTATAGTTCGTAGTTATCACAATAACCAGAGGTTGTATGCTGCAATTTGATTAGTTACAGTTCAGTGTTTCGTCAGGGTTGAAACTTGCGCCATTTTTTTTCAGAAAACTGGGTCAGGTCATGGTGTAATATGAAAGGTCATAGGGTGCAATACAACAGTGCAATAGTTATTGCCCTTGAATGACAGTTCTTGGAACTTCCGAGACCCTGCAGATAGCGTGCACGCGAATAGTTTTCACATCAGGCAGACTTTTCCTCTCTTCACAGGCCATGCATCAAGCACGATCTAACAGACGCTCTAGATCACTATAGCAGTGATTTTCTCACTGCAAGGCATTACAACCCCTCTCGGTTGTAGCTCGTTTCCCCAGGCTAGGAAAACGAACCATAGTAAAGGTCTGTACTTCTGAAATGGCTTTACTCACAGCATAATCAGCTGTAGGAACTTCAAGATATGATTCCTTCAGCAAACAGCCAATTCTTTACATGACAGTGACACAACTCCTCACTAAACAGGCGTCCCCTCTCTATATCATTAGTTACTCGAACCAAAAGCCTCATAACGGTTAGCTCCAGCTGGTTAATAACCACAACTGGCATGATAGTTCATCATTGTTGCATTATTGTCTCCAGTTTCAGCAAAACATTAACTAACATTACTTCAATGTACAATGTACATAGGAGGTGATATTGATAGCTATCGAGACCGTTAGCTTTCTCTGTCTTGAAGCCATAGCTTACACTGACTGCACAGCGACAACGGGTCGGCCTCCTTTTATACACCACGCTAACCAACGCTTTCCCAGAAGAACACTTCATTCTTCCACAATATAGTTCAGCACATTCGGGAAAAGCCAGTTGCTGATATGCAGAAATCGCACCTTCCACAAAACACACTCATAACCACTCTAGACATGCTTTTTTAGTTTTACTCAATGGGATTTATCTGTAAAGTCATTTAGGAAACATATACACGCCCATAGCAAAAGTGCCTGCCTGAAGAATGTACACCGTGCCAATGATGCTATCGAATGAAGAAAAGCATCTAAATAGAAGGGAAAGTTTAAGCTGATTCACCCACTGTGAATCGGAAACAACCCCGGAAAGTCCCCAGCTTCGCTAAGGTTGACTGGGAGAAGGCCAGGCGGTGTAGCGCTGAGTTCACCAGATTGCATCTGCCCACCATTGAACAGCGGACAGTTCAAGAAAACTGGAACTCATTCACCGACCACATAAATAAGATAATACCTGATCATGTACCATCGCGAACACTCAGTGGGA
>JAAUYG010204634.1_pt1 | contig 10946 bp, 6 predicted proteins | sample 7278091 | NCBI WGS metagenome assembly JAAUYG01 (sample SAMN14350201, study PRJNA611818) | marine sediment metagenome | isolation source: surface marine sediment (0.6m) | place: French Polynesia: Moorea | collected 2018-08
AGTGAGTGGGTGAGTGAGTGAGTGAGTGAGTGAGTGAGTGAGTGAGTGAGTGAGTGAGAGTGCGTGAGTGAGTGAGTGAGTGAGTGAGTGAGCGAGTGAGTGAGTGAGTGAGTGTGTGAGTGGGTGGGTGGTGGGTGGGTGGGTGAGTGAGTGAGTGAGTGAGTAAGTGCGTAAGGGAGTGAGTCAGGGAGGGAGGGACTGAGGGATGAATGGAGGGAGGGATGGAGTGGGTGAGCGAGAGAGTGAGTGAGTGCGTGAGTGAGAGCCTGAGGGTGTGAGTAAGTGGGTGAGTGATTGACGGGGTGAGTGAGTGAGTGAGTGAGTGAGTGCGTAAGGGAGTGAGTCAGGGAGGGAGGGACTGAGGGAGGAATGGAGGGAGGGAGTGGGTGAGCGAGAGAGTGAGTGAGTGCGTGAGTGAGAGCCTGAGGGTGTGAGTAAGTGGGTGAGTGATTGACGGAGTGAGTGAGTGAGTGAGTGAGTGAGTGAGTGAGTGCGTAAGGGAGTGAGTCAGGGAGGGAGCGACTGAGGAATGGAGGGAGGGAGTTGGTGAGCGAGAGAGTGAGTGAGTGCGTGAGTGAGTGAGTGAGTGAGTGAGTGAGTAGAACTTTACTTAACGTTGCACTGCTTTACAACACAACATTAGCACGGGTGTTGTTAACCGACAATAACTTACAGCCTCTATGGATCAGGATAACACTTATCAACCAGAAGTCCAAAAAGTAATACATGTAGTATTTTAACAAAATTTTATTTTCAAATTGTGCTAGTGCATGTAAATACAAAATTCGCAGTCTTTTGCTGTGCCAATGTACAGTGTACAATTTAAGGTCATATACCTGAGCCACACGGGCCGTAAGCTAATCTTAAATATTCGGCTTTGCGTGCATACGCGTATGTAATCTCAGAAGAATAGCCGGTATACACCTGGTGTTATATAGTTCAGTATAACAATATTCACAACAATAACATGCAAAAAAAAAAAGAAACAAGAAACAACGCTCCTGTTGGATCAGTAAAGAAGCTGGACATTAAGAGATTACGGACATACTTTTTAGCTACGTTGCCTTTTTTTAGATTAATATCCTTTTGTGGTGGAACACATTCGTTATTGTAGCATATCCCCCCCCCCCAAAAAAAAAAAAAAAATAATAACAATAATAATAATAATAATAATAATAATAATAATAATAATAATAATAATAATAATAATAATAATAATAATAATTAAACAAAATAATAAATAAATAACGCGGGCATTGTCACCTTTTTCCTTACTTGTGGCTCAATTATTATCAGGTTGCGTATCATGATTTCATGCAGATGACGTTAAAGTAACAATAAGTTAAATCGGCTGTTTTCCATGTGTGCCTGTTTCAGATACACAGCGGTTGATCCGAGTACAATAAACGTGTATGTTGAATCGGGGACCTCGCCTGAGATCTGCCGGTTCAAATACGTCTCACATTCCGTGATCATGAAAGTTTATTCGGAATGAGGAGCCAACGCCGGAATGGGGAACAACTACTGGATTTGGAAACATGGTTGGAGCAATGAGTTCGAACCCTCTTGTTCGAACCCTCTGTGCAGCTCAGTCAGTTAACGTTGAATTAAGAAGATAAAAGTTCACAATTTTCTTTAAACCACACAGAACGCAAACATAATAGAAAATGGAACTTGGAAGACGGCAAAGTGAATGGTTCTGTGTATGGTTGTGTCGTCAATACGGTCAATAAATTACACAGACTACACAGACTATATCACTATATCCTGAGGAGTATCAATAAAGTTCAGCTAATTAATTGCAACGTCGCACACTACACACGTACATGGAACAACGTCTCTATCGTTTTACACACTGAAACACTGTATAAACACCCCGGGGTAATCCTTCTCGAAAAGGCGATAATGTGATAATAATGTGACTCTCACGGTGATGTCAAGCGCCAAGCAACACATAATCTTCAGTTTACCGTATTGTGACTGACTCTGGGTATGATCCCGTTCACATGATAATCTTCCAATACATTTTGCTTTAGTTCAATAATTACAAGTCACATTGATGCCACTTTGGTTGAGTCGGGGTCTGTGGCAGCGTGTCACTTCACGTGTTGCAGAGATATTATTTTATCTTTATTGGTTGACGAAATACACGCCCCCCTGGCCTGAATATGTTGTAACTCATGCTAAATAAGAAAGCATCAATATAAAACAAAAACAAAAAAAAACCATATATTTAGTACATTTACTGATTAAAATAGATTAGAATTGGAATTACATCGACCGCTGGAATCGCAGTATCACCAGGGTACGTTGTGATGTATTCCACCATCTGTGTGTCTTCAATACACAATAGAGTGTTTCGTTGGGAGGCAGTCAGGGTGAGCCACAGTTTGGTGGATTACAGCACGACTAGCGATGAGCCACAAGCATCGGATGCAAACCTCCAATTCTGATCTTCTGCTTGGGCGACCGGGATTGGGGGACCGCCAGCTAATTCGATACTCAGCCTTTTTGTAAAAAAAAAAAGTAAAATTGTTACACAGTTACCAGTTTTTGTGTTTCATCAGTGCAAAAAGACCCAGATTAATTATATTGTACATAAAATTACTCTACTTATATACATATTGTACTCTACTTATACTGTACATAAAATTACTATTGTACATAAAATTTTCCCCCTCCCCCCCCCCCTCCCCAGCAATAAATGGTGATATTTACCGCAGCCGATCTCACCATTGATTGCTTATAGTTGGGTGAAGGCTTACATTTTTCTTTGCAGTTAGATGCTGCACAGATGTCAGAAGTAAGAATCTTCAATTGGTTAAATGCATCAAAAAAGAGCAACTGCATAACTCTGTTAGGGAAACAATATTTATTATTAAACCGCTTTTGGTTTTGCAATATGGGCAATACCAGAATGACAACCTAGTTGAAAATCTAACCAAGGACACCATGGCCGGTGTGCTAATATACGTGTACGCAGCTGCCATCAACCTTTTAACGAAATTATGAGGAAATGAACGTTGCCTATTAATATTAATCATATGAGTCACATTGTTAAATATATTAAATATGTTAAACATAACATCACTCAACATGTCCGCCATTTCACCGAATCATTAAACTAGTTGGCTGAATTGTGCAAATCATAAATTAGCTGGATTATTTGTTTAACTGTTTATATGCTGTACTCCCGCCGACGTCTTGCAAGACCAGGTTCGTGTAAGTGGTTATTACCACGGTATGCTCAGATAAGGTATATCGTTTGAGAGAAGTATTTGTTTCATGAAATATATTTGCTAAATGAATCGCATCTGTTATTACGATATCCATTCCAGGTGTCCAGGTGTCCGACTCTGTGATGGCACCCCCAAAGACCCAGCTGACAGACTGCGTGTTACTTGGTAGAATAAAAAAATTTCAAGATATTCCTTCTCGTCTCGGTCATATCGTGTCTTGAACGCCCATGTTACCTCTGGAGCTGCCAAACTTTTGGGCTGCCAACTGTCGTATTTTTCGCCTATTGATCTTCCCATTAACTTCCGGAAATGCGTCGACGAAGAAAAAATACTTCGGGGCGAGGCTGATCGAGTCTGTGTCCAGCAAGAGACGGCGGAAGTAGTCGTGTAGTTCTTCTTCCGGTATGTCTTCCCCGTTCGCTGTCACTACGCATGCGCAGGGTATTTCATACATTCGTTCGTCTGGGACCCCTACGACTACAGCCTTGGCAACGTTTTCGTGTTCCACCAGGAGCTTCTCGTACTGCTGCGGAAAAATTTTGCTCGTGAGGTAGGAAATGACGTCAGATTTTCGCGCCAAAATCTTCACTTTTCCCGCTTGCGACATTGCGGCGTAATCGCTCGTTCGAAACCACCTGCCTGCCGCGAAAGCCTCCGACGTTCTCTGAGGGTCGTCCAGATATCCGGAAAAGGCCGACGGTCCCCGAATAAGAAGCTCCCCGTGGGTCCCTCTCTCCACCGTTTCTCCTTGCTCGTTTACAACTTTGAATTCAAAATGGCGGCACACGTAGCCCTCTAAAATATCCTCGTCCCTTTTGCGTGGGTCGATTTCGGCAACCATCGCCAACCCTACTTCCGACGTGCCGTAAATCATAGCAATGTTTGGCACGTACTTCAACGTAGATCTCACGATGTCTATAGGCAGGCGTTCTCCGCCCGTCATCACGTGTGTCAGCTGATCCGGAAGGGTCATCCCGGATTTCTCGATCCCGCCCACGATGTCGTACATCAGATACGGCATCATCATGGCGCACGTGATGTTTTCTTCGCGCATAACCCGGAACAGGAAGTCGTTGTATTTGCCGAACGCGTTGCACGTGTATCTGGGATCGACCTGCACCATGGAAATGCCGCAGACGACCGTCGTAAATGGGAAGGTCGCGATCCAGTGAGGCAGACGATCGATAAAATAGCGCGACACTCCTGTTTGTAATCCTCCCAAGGCCGGGGCCACCGTATGGAACGTGTTGTTCACCAGGCTAAAATGAGAACATGGGATGGCTTTGGGAGCTCCTGTAGATCCCGAGGACATGTATATTGTTGCCAAATCATCCGGGCAAATTGACGCCTGGATTTTCCGAACTCTCTCCAGCGTATCGCCTCGTACTTCGCTCGCCATCATTTGATGTATGCAGGTCAAATCCAGGCTAGTGCTTCCAGTCATGCTGACGACAAACCTGACGTTGTCTGGACACACCTTTGGGTCTTTCTTCAGGAACCCTGGCGAGCCTTGTTCCAGGCTCTGCGCGAAGCTCTCCTTATGGCCGGGATGCAAAATGAGCGAGCGGCAGGTGTGTTTCTCAAGGATCGCCTTCAGAGAACTTTGAGTCGTGAGTTCTCTACTGACGCGGATGGCAGCCACCTTGATCTTCAGCAAGGCGTAGTCCATGATGACCCATTCTTTACAGAACGGACCCATGGCCGCCACTCGGTCCCCGGGTTCGAATCCCAGCTCCAGAAAAGCCGCCGCCAGGTGCGCGCTCCTCTCCTCCAGCTCCCGGAAACAGATGGAGCTGCGTTCGGGTCCCGGCACGTCCTCCAGCGGAGGATGTCGAAACACATAGGCTTCGCTATCCGGAATTTCCGTCGCTCTCTGCTCCAGAAAGTCCGGAATGGTGGCATATAAAAGAGGTTCTTGGGATGCCTGATGGAAATAGCTCCTCGTCTCCATTCTTGAGAGCTTGCAGATGCGTATACACGATAGCAGCCTTTAGACAGTTAACGAAAAGAGACAAGGCATTGGCCGATATTCTTGATCATATGCCGTCGCTTTTTAAAGCAGGCACGGTTGGTCTTAGGTTGATACTGTCACTTTATAGTAATCGATTAATCCTCCGGCAGCTTTGACATAATACAAGAACTCAAGACAAATATACTGTCACTTCAGCCAGTCACTCTCCAGTTCCAGCTGATGCTGTGAGCAGCTCGATCAGCAGGCACAACAGGTAAAACGTACACAGGAGTCTGCAGTAGAATCTTGTGGGGGCCGTATTCCAAACGGTGAGTGCTCCAGCTACAACGCACGTTAAATATGCCGCATTCTCTTCATGCCCGCCCTAACATGCTACCGTATATTTCCTTATTTTAAATACCCCCGAAGGTTTGTGAGGGAGGTTTACTTTCTCCACTATGACCCCCTTTCCCTGCACCAGTGAACAAGGCCATACATATTTATAATGAGAGCACGAATGCGGCTGAGGCAATGTAAGGTGTACACAGGCAAGAGGCTATACGGGCATACGGCCTGCTGCCTCGGGTCGCAACAAAACACGCACCAAATCAAAATCGTTAAAACGGAACGATTTCTATCGGCTCTGTGACCTCTGACCTTCTAGGCCAACGGATTTGAATGGACATAGGTTTTATTTAGGTTCATTTGGCATCAAAGGGATATACATGTGTATATACACACTATCCATATTTTAGAGGAACAAAAATATAATGTGGATCAAGGCACGTACCTGGAAGTGTTGACTGTTTAACCTACTAGCCATAAACCGACTCTGCCCAGGATGAGACTAGGATGGTCAAGAGAAAAAAAAACACACGAATCTATCCCACAAGGCCAGCACTAGTAGAGTAGTAGATATGCATGCAATATTACACATAAGGCTGTAACAATAGAAAAACAAAGGTATAATGATGAAACGATATAAAATATACAAATTACTGATAAACAACAATTGGTTGTGTAGGTTCGTGTTCGACATAATAAGCCCTGGTACTTTTTTCAGCCATACTTTCGTGTGCATTTTAACAAATATTTTAGTTTTGTGTCATTAATATTTTGTAAATCTTCTGCCACTGAAGACCAAGGGAGGGTACCAAAGTATACCAAAACAAAATCATTTTGCTAATGACCCATACTCTATTTACGATCTCGATAGCAACAAGTCACCCGTGCTCCTTTTAACACCCGCTGGCCTTGAAATTGTGGTTGGCTTTGAATGAGGTTATTCAAGGTCAAATCTAATTGTGCACTTGCACTCTCCATATAGGACTTTCTATTCGTGTTTAACGGAGCAGATTATCAAATTCTTTTAATATTAATTCTTTCGAGATTATTAGCTCGAAATAAGAGTGACCTTGACGCGGCACAATGACCACCCTCACACTTTACAGAAGGTGCCTGTTAAAATTCTTGTAAACTAATGAAGCCCAACTCCAAATGAGCCACTGTCGGATGTGTTTTCCAAGTATTACTTTTTAACCGTTGCTACTGTGTTCTTTAAGCAACGACTCTTGTAAGACATCTCTGCTTTAAGTTACTAAATGTTGACCAGCAGACGCATCGTGTTCAGATGGTGGACGAAAAGACAGTAGTGAAAGCGAAAGCTGGCCCTGCAAACCTGAGACACGAGCCCAAGATTTGCACAGTAGGGAGCATTTGTGTCCGTAATTTAATCGCCACACAGACAACCAGTTTCATTTGGGCCCCAAGATCCCTTTAGTTGATCCATTCAGGACAGCATTACCATTGCTCACTTGTGTACGCACCAGTTCCGGCAGTTGTTGAGAATCTTCCGTTTCTTTCTGGTATCTTCGGGGCGTTTACCAGCCAAAAGGGGTTCAAAATGCCTATTTACTATTTTCTGTTTAACCGATATCTGGAGTTTGAAGTCTTCTTGTCTATTAACCCATTGTTAACGCAGTGCATCTCATTGATACTTAAATGGTCAAGCAAGGTCATTCCCGCTTGCCAAACAGTTCTGCCGCCATTTCTTTGATTTTCCTTCTGTTGACTTTGCCGTTGACCTCCGGGAAGGTATCCACGAAGAACACGTGCCTGGGAACAAGGCTGAACGATTCGGTGTTTAGTACACTTTGACGGAAATGATCGCGCAATGCCTCCTCGCTGAGAACTTCCCCGCCAGTTGGCACGACGCATGCGCAAGGGACCTCGTACATGCGTTCGTCTGCTACCCCAACAACCGCCGCCTTGGCAACGCCGGGGTGCTCCACCAGGATTCTCTCGATCTCTGCCGGAAATACCTTCCTCGTAGCAACGGATATGACTTCAGATTTTCTGGCCAACACTTTCACCTTTCCTTCAGAAGACATCGTGGCAAAATCACTGGTCCGAAACCACCCCCCTTTGGTGAAGGCCACCGCAGACTTTTCAGCGTCTTCCAAATAGTTGGAAAATATATACGGTCCACGTATAAGGAGTTCACCGGGAGTTTCTCTGCCCACGATTCTGCCTTGGTCGTCCACGACTTTGAACTCAAAATGGCGGCAGGGCCGGCCTTCCAGGATATCTGCATCCCCTTTCTGTGGGTCGACTTCCACTGCGAGAGCTAACCCGACTTCCGTTGTGCCGTAAATGGTCGCTAAATGTGGCACGTGTGTCGCCATTGCCCTGACGAGATCGATGGGCAAACGTTCCCCGCCGGTCATAATGTTTGTCAGCTGATCCGGAAGTCTATACCCGGATTTCTGGATCCCGTTAACGATGTCATACATCAGGTACGGCAGCGCCATGGCGCACGTGACTTTCTCCTCGTGCATCACCCGGAACAGGAAGTCGTTGTGTTTCCCAGCGACGTTGCACGTGAACCTGGGATCCACGGGGACGTACGTGGCTCCGCAGACGACCGGAAGGAAAGGAAACGCGGCGATCCAGTGGGGTAAACGATCAATAAAATAACGGGAAACCCCCGCCTGAAGTCCGCCTAGAGCTGGAGACACGGTGTGGTGGGCATTGTTGATGAGGCTGAAGTGAGAGCAGGGGATGGCCTTCGGAAAACCAGTGGATCCGGATGACATAAATATCGTCGCCACGTCGTCGGGGCTGATGGAGATCTGGATTTCGTTAACCCGCTCCACGGTGTCCTGGCCTGGCGTGGCAGCCAGCAGCTCCTGGATGCATTTCAGGTTCAGTGCCGTTTCGTTCGTCATGCTGAGGACGAACTTCAACATCTCCGGCCACCCTTTCGCGTCCTTGTCTAACAGTCCAGGAGAACGCTCTTCCACCGCCTGCAAGAAATTCTCGGTGTGTCCCGGATGCAAAATAAGGGCTTTGCATTTGAATTTCTCCAGGATGGGCTGCAATGAATTAGCGGTGGTGATTTCCGCGGCTAATCTTAGGATTTTTACCTTGATCTTCAATAGCGCGTAATCCATGAGGACCCATTCTGTACAGAATGGGCCGATCGCCGCCACTCGGTCCTCGGGTTCGAATCCCAGCTCGAGAAACGCCGCCGCCAGCTGCGTGCTCCTCTCCTCCAGCTCCCGGAAACAGATGGCGCTGCGTTCGGGTCCTGCTGCGTCCTCTACCGGAGGCTGGCGAAACACATAGGCTTCCGTGTCCGGTATTTCCGAGGATCGCTGGCTCAGGCATTCCGTCAGGGTGTTATACAGGTGCTTTGCGTTGGTAGCGTGGTGGCAATAACTTTGCTGTTCCATTATATTCACATATATTCTACCAAATACGGCTAAATATATTTAGTTTCTCAAATATATTCATTACGTAGTTAACGCATAGTACTCTCTTCGTTTCTCTGCTTACACCCGATGACAAATCCGGGCTTGTTTATCACCAGCGTCAGACACCGATTACTGCAGCAGTGTCCACGTGGCTCTAAATAATGTCATGAATGTAGTGCACCTGGGACAGATTTCTTTAAAACGTTAAGTCGTAGTATGATCTTAACATGGGAAACCGCAATGGTTAGAGATGTGATTAGTGTAAATAGCACTTCATTCCTAGGTATAACAGCTAGAGAAACAGGGCCCGGGGCTACTAAATAGTAACTACCACTTGTCTAATCTGTCAAAGCCCTATATAGTAGGGTCAGGGGGCCTGAACTTTGTCACCAGCCAGCTCTCCCTACATCCCCCCCCCCCCCCATATACTGCAACAGTACCTTTTCAGGTGAGTTCAAACATCATTAAGTAATCTGTAAGGAAAACGGGGGTCATTGTCTTATCTAGCTCCTGTTTACACCGTGAGGAATTACCCCACACAAGTGTTTGTGTTGGTACAGGATGGTGGGATACACATACAAACCTGGGCCAAGTTGCAATAAGTTGGTCATAAAGTGATCAAACCAAGTAGTCTATTTACAGCTCCTTAGAGATCAGCAACAGTCGAAGTCGTGGCTGGCTAAATTGAGTTGTTAATCCCTGTTACGAACTATTTCGCTCATGCCTCATCGAAATAAAGGCGCTAATTTTGAACGGCTTCTTTTGGCTATGTGATCCAAAGGTCCAACGCCACGATCCAGTCACTGTATGGGCAAAATATTGCGGGGTTTTATTCTTTTTTGGCAAATCTAGATCAAGATCTAGATGTTAAAGAAGAATGTAATTTTATGCAGTTACGAGGTGTCTTTTTATGTAATTATGCTCTATGATGATCGTGGGTCCATATTTTAAAGCTTATGCTACTTTTACAAATATGTTTTAATGAAAGATCATGCCATTTGTACATACTCATCACATTTTCATTGTCGGGTGAATACCACGCAGTGCTAATACTTTTTGTTACTCATACCAACCGACGTTAAATAAATTGAGCTTATCTTATCTTAAGCTTGAAAGCATCAGATCTATGGCATGTGTTTAGTAGGGGTGAAATGCCTAGCTCTATAGGTTTAGCAAGCTTAAAAGGACCGGTTCAAGGTCAGATCTAATGGTGCAGCTGGACTTCCCAGGTATGGCTTCCAATTAGTGTCTAATGATACCGCATGTCTATCTCTCACCGTTTAGCTGCTATTGCAGCTCGAAAGTTTTTCTCCTATCTCTTATCATTCGGCCAAGGTCACACACAGTTTGAAGGGTAATATCTTTGTCAAATTTAGGGTCACACAGATGTGAAGGGTTATATCTCGTAAAGGATCCAACTTGGGCCATATGTCACTATCTAAGGCAAATAAGAAATCATATATGGGGAGTCCAACGGCACCATCACATTTGACCTTGAGTCATCTTGAAAGGTCAAAATCATATGCCACTCAGATTTCGAAGCCTTATATCTCGCAAAGGAGCTGAGTTTAGCACTTCACTATTAAATATTAATACACAGGAAACCATATATGACGAGGCCAATGGCACTGACACATTTTGCCCTTGAGTGACCTTGAGTGGTCAAAGTCAAGGTCACTCACATTTCGAAGCCTCATACCTGGTAAAGGAGGCGAGTTGAGTCAATATGAATCTTTATGGAAATTATCTATCAGGAGTTAAGCTGTACTGTCAGATTTGACCTTGAGTGACATTGATAGGTCAAAGTCAAGAACACGTATATTTTGAGTGGTACAAAATCTGTTCGATGTGCATATATTTGCTGGTAATATAATAACCTAGATGTGACATAAGACATTTTTTTTTTTTTTTTTGGGGGGGGGGGGGGGCGCTTTCCCAGCATTATTTCTTTTTTAATATTAAAATTTTTGAATTTTTTAAGTAATTACTTAAATTTTCGCA
>JAAUYG010244710.1_pt1 | contig 10946 bp, 11 predicted proteins | sample 7278091 | NCBI WGS metagenome assembly JAAUYG01 (sample SAMN14350201, study PRJNA611818) | marine sediment metagenome | isolation source: surface marine sediment (0.6m) | place: French Polynesia: Moorea | collected 2018-08
CCATGCATCTACTACTGCTTTTTTGTTGATTATTTTTTCCAAACATTTTAAAATTTACTATTGTACTATATGGGAAACCAAAGGAGCCACATTTCTCGAAAAACGAATGAAAGTGGGCCTAAATTGGAACCCAGGCGTACTTATAAAACAAAAAAGGGCTACTTTTGACTTCAGATGAACATCATTTTGAATCATTCAGTGCACTTACGGATTTCACAAAATCCCTTTTTTAAACGCTGTCTCTCATATAGTTGTTGATTCATTCAAATGTAGCTTCCCTGAATGTTTTCAGGGGTTACACGATTACTGCAAGGGAATTTGAAAATTTTAAGTGTAAAAACGTTTATGTTGAAAAAAAAGCCCTGTCAATTATCTCCTAAAAAGAGCTGTTCTAGGTTGAAGTGTACAAAATTTTCACCACAAGGAATAAACGGCTTGCTGTTGACCGGTATGTGATCTATTTCTTGGGATCCTTCAATGCGCTCGCGGGATTTCCGGAGATGCTGTTTTCCAGACATTCCTACTGTGGTTGGCTTTTACAATTTTTACAGTATTATTCGATACTAGCCTCTTGCAACCGTTTGTCATATGCGTCACGTGTGGTCTGTTCATAATCAAAGGTCACATGGTCGCTCTCTGATCTCTTACTGCAAATACAGTCAGCGGCAGGTGTTTCGACACCCAAACAAACGCTTCTAAACATTGCTTTAATTAAAACCCCAGCTTTCTACCCATTTATTACTAGTATATCGTATAGTATGCATGGTATGATCATACGAGCTGCTCATATGTAAGGGATCTTTCATCAGAATTCGGATTAAGCTATCTGTTTATTCGTAATAACCATTAGTGTTTAATTGGTAATAATCTTTGGTTGACAATGTCCTGGATTATTAAGTAATTCTCGTTTATCGCGTGTGTCCCGTGCAATGAGATGCAGTCTGGATGTGTTGGCCATGGTTTTTCATATATCAGACCAGTTTCTGAAAAAAAAATCCTTAGTCTCGAAACGGTCTTAAGTTCAAAGATTTTTTTCTAAGGAACCGGCCTATGTGACCTTTTGCTACTGTTGTTAATAACGTAATAACGGGGGGGGGGGGGGATGGAGGGATTTGGTGCAGTTGGGAAAGCGAAACAAGCGCTTTTCCACGTATACTGTCGGCAAATTATCTGTACAGGCTCTATTATTTAATGGAGACACTTATGGTTAGTTCTATCGTTGGTGTAACATGCGCAGTTGCAGCTGGATCGCGTATTTAATTCTGACTGCAAAGCAAATGCTCGACGCCATATGCCCAGCGCTGCGTTGTTGTGGCTAATCGCTTGCACACATAATGTTTATAACCATACAGTAACAAACCGACGATCCTGCTATGCGCTGTCATGCTTTGGTAGGCGTTTCTCCAAAATAAAAAAAATCGTACTTTATCCCAGATATTGTGTTTTAGAATGCATGAAAAAAAATGCATGGCACCAGGATTTTTTATAACCAAAGATTTTCCTATGCATCCGTTTGTCCCATGGTGTTGCGCTTCAAAGCATTTTATTTTACTTTCGTTTTAAAAATGATGTCAGCATGAAATGCAAGAACATTAATGCAATCATAGCACTATAGCTCTCGGGCACAATGTACGCGTATGAAGCGCCTGAAAAAGAGTAGTTAAACCACGCGACCTATACATGTAGGCCCCTACATTAGTTTTGTTGCGGTTTGAAGACATTGGCACTATATTAATATTGCAGACGCGAAAGGCTACGTTTGTCTATTATGGTTGCATTATGCATATTTTGCAAACGTGAAGTAACGTTAGGTGTGTCTATTATGGGGTGTCTATTACGTTTTGGTAGTTATGAGAAAGGTGTGAAGTTAATTTAGGTAAGCGTAGTTTGCAGCAACGTAGGAGGCAGAATATTATTGACTGGTGTACTGGGGTTAACAGAGTACTCCGCTTAACACTTAGTGATTGGCATCAGTAAAATAGTTCCGGTACTTCTGATCAAGTATGGTACGTACGCTGTATGCAGAATGGGTTAAACCAGACTTGTCACATGCTAGAGTAGATAACCCCGAATCTTAGTCATGTGTTCTGTTTATCACATTTTATATTGTATATAAAATAAGTAGCAAATAAAGATAATTGCTGCATCAGAGAGAGAGAGAGAGAGAGAGAGAGAAAATCATTCTCACAGCCATTGCAACTGTTAAAAAGATTGTTCAGTCTTTTTTATATACGGTATGGTGTCCGTTATTGAATATTTGTAAAGATAACCTATTTACATATTAAGATATATGTTATTATCCGCTGTACAATGCTGGCATTTTAATAAAGTTCACAAAATGAATGTGTTGCTTTCTGTCGCCTTCAGAATTGTTCAAATGACATGCTTCATTGCGAAAATCCTTTACGAAAGGTCTGGGCGATTCTTTCGCAATGATCCATTTTATGATAACTGTTTCATGGTTCTCTTCCTCGTCTTCCTTTCTTCTTCGTCATCATCATCATCATCATCATCATCATCATCATCATCATCATCATCATCATCATCTTCTTCTTCTTCTTCTTCTTCTTCTTCTTCATGCCATCCCTGTTGTTTTTGCTTCACTGTCGACCAGTACACAAAATAGTTTCAGAAAACAAACCGACTGATCACTGTATTAACTAAGGGTATGATGCAGCCGCCTAAAAAGACATCGCAAATGCATATGACCGCAAGGGTTGAAACATGGACAGCGCCACTGTTAAGGTACGGAAGTGTGGAAAATAGTACAAGCGACGCCAGCGGTGAAAATTCTTATCAAATTTTATTGAATCGCAGCGTTTCATTACTCTGGGATGATCCTTTGTCTTGTCAACAGGCAGACACGCGTTGTCACGACACAGACACGCAGCTGAAGTACCAGACTTCTGCTGTTTGTCCGTGAGCCGCTGAGCTAACACTGGAATTCACGTCTATACATGCAGCTGACATATCCTCGGATGTGGCAATCAACATGCCCGCTACCAACATATACACACATTATATAGACCCAGGGCCAGATCGTTTAAATGTTACATTTTCCCAGTCAACCATGACACAGGCGACCCATCTTGCAGAGAAACGTATACGTATGGCATCTTGACACAGGTCTACAAGGGAATAGGAAAGTATAATAATAACGTAAGAAAGAATTTTTTACCCAGCTTTATCGCTGTCACCACCTTAATACAGACACAGACATATCTGAATAGTGTAAAACGGGGAAGGGGGGGGGGGGTATGCTTGTACGCGACACACTTCTTTCCACACTATAGTTAGCTTAATGTAATGTGTTATATAATAGTACAATAGAAGTTAACACCAGTCATTTGCCCAAGGTGAAATATTTAGTGTCGATTTTATCTTAGGTAAGTATACCGGTTACCACTGCTGGCCGTATCGATGAAATAACAGTTACTAGGCAATCCCAAATTACAATTTACTATTAGATGGTATTGCATAATGCAATCATTTGTGATCTATGGTCTACAGCACTTTGAAAATGAAGTTTTTTGGTTTAAAGGCCGTTGTCCAGGGCAAGGGGTTTGGTTAAGAATGGGCTAACTATCCTGCAATTTGCTGAAACGTTCAACCAACAACTACATGTATATGTATCATTTATGATAACTGGCGACTGCATAAAGCAAACGTCAAAGATGGGTCATGAAGACAGTCCGCATGCACCCTTTGAAGACGTGTATTTATTACCAGTATTCTATCCATCTGAAGTAGCCTGGGTCCCCTACTGGCTACATGACCCCAAATAGATATGCATTTTAGGTGTATATATACTTATCACTTAAAGCATTTTTACGTGTATGCCTTTATATCAACGTATACCGATCTCCACTGTGGATAATAATATTATAGCAATATATTGCTCGTTTTTACATACAATTAGTCATTTGTGTAAGCACAGAAAAGAAGATACCAACAAAATTGAAAAAAAAATCAACCAGTTCTGCACCACAGTAGCAAACCTTACAAAGAAGAAATTTAACAAATTCAAGTGTCGAGGTGTACGTTAATTCACTGGGTGTACATGATATGAAAAAAAAAAAGAAAAAAACAGGCCGTCTACATCAGTAATCATACATCACAAATTATCACACACGTCACAATTTATCACAGCTTACTTTGTTAACCAATTTGTTAACCAATTTGTTAACCTTGTTTATCAACAGTTCATTGTGTTAACCGTTACTTTGCCGTATCACATTGCCTGGGTACCAGGCCCCGTAACCAGCACCACAACCCATAGGGCCCGGTAACCAGCATAGCAGACTGTACAGTTATAAATTTATCTGTCAATAATCCTTGAGTTCTATTTTTGGCATGTATATTCGTATCTGCGACCTCACCTGAGGAAACATCACCTCAAAATGCCCAAATCCAACATTTGCAATTCTGAGGTTCATTTGACCAGCAAATTCACCAAGGCTCTTTAAAATAGTTATACTCTCCCCATGTTTTTAATTTTAAAAGAAAAACACATATTCTGGGCCGGTGTACTTTGTAAGCCATGCAACGCCTGTCATTTAATGATAAACGCCCAATATGAAAACAAAATCCTAATTTATATTTCAAACTCATTTTTTCCAAGCATTCTGTTTTGCATTTGTCAAATCTTGAGACAAAGGCTTGTCATATAAATACTATTCCGAGTAATCTACCTGCGTATCCTTTAGTTATAATATATGTTATTTGCTCACGAAACAAATGGGTGAAAAGATGTACATCGCAGGGCATCATGCAGGAATGTCGAGTAGACTAATACTAAGAATATAATGGAACTAGAAATTAAGGTATTTAATTATCATTGGCCATTAGACAAAAAAAAGAAAAGATAAAAAGTTGCCATCTGTCTTGGCTTCGTTGTCCATTAAAATCTAAGACAATTCATGTCTCAGTGTCCTGAATAAAAATTTAAAACGTAACCAGTATATACATACCAATAACAACCATTTAACAATCTGCAAACCCAGTAAAAATGGACATTTTTTTGCACGTTCACTCGATTTCGTGAAGAATATTTTCAGTAAAGCGTGGTTGCTTAGTTGTCTATGGTTTACCGCAGGATAAGGTATGGAATGTACATAAACATACTGTTATGGAAATAAAGGGCTAGCTTTTACTCCATATGGTTGAACTCCACGAGTACGTCTGCTTACACGTGTGGACATGACAACAGATCCGAACGCGAAACTTGTAAATCATCCTTCCCACTTTCATAAACGAACGAACTGGCCACTATGAAATAATTAATTAACAACCGTATGCAACGCGCCAATATAATCAACTAGACTAAACAAAACCGGGAAAGGAAAGACTAAAATGTACACACGAGGTAACTCTACAATAATTGGCGCTGTGTTACCACTTGAGCAGGTATTGTTGTTGCCAGGCCAACACACAGGGTCCGCGGCGACATAGCATTTGACTAAACTCTGGGTCGGCAGTCACGCGAAGAGGCGGGGTGTTGAGCAAAGCAATAACTGTCTAGTATAGTCGACACCCACACGCGCAGACTCACACACGTGCACAAGAATCATTTATCGATCTATGTCCTTTTTTGCACGCTCAATTATGCTGAAGGAATTTTATGTCCGTAGTGTGCAATGCGGTCTATTAGTATTTGCGATACAATCGTCCGTATCAACAGCCAACACAGAACGTATCCTTCCACTTCAACAGGCGCTCGCAGATTTGTTTTCAAAACAGCCGTCTATGGCATCAGACATCGAGGAGCATGCGCTCCGACGAAAGAGGTCGCCACGCATGCGCCCTCAGTATCTAGGTCACTGCACCGATTTTACTCACAATCAGCCCTCCCTTTCGGACGGCAGCAGTTTCGTGATGCCGCCTTCCAGGCTGTATCCTCGACGTTTACGCTGGGCCAGCTTTTCCTCGAGGTTGAAGCCCATGAGGTCCTTTCTGGTGATAATCCCCACGACCCTGTTCGCCCGGTCGGTCACCAGGAGGTGACGTAAGCCCAACGTACGGAAGACAATGTAAGTCCGGTGCAGAGAAAAGTCTTCGGTGATATGTGAAGCTGAACGGTTCACGTACGGTTCCTGGGAGGCAAATAAGAATGGGGAGATCAGTATAGGGACCTAATTTCGAATTTAGGATGTTTAGTAGCTATATATACATGTCCAGTGTTTAAACATAGCAACATAGTGCTTACAAAACCTATCTGCCTTAAGTGTCTTATTGTTCGTATATAGTATTGTTCCACTCTATATACTTCTCTAACTCGAATATTAATTCGACTACCAATATCTTATTACAGCTATTTCATTTCTTCTTAGTAGTTTCTTTTCTTTATTACACTTATATATTCTATATCGTGTTTACTTTTCATTTTGATTATTTCTCTTTTTAGTTTTCGTTCCTTCTTTCTATCTGGATACATTTTCTATAACTTTTAGCTGCTAATCACTAAGCCTTCTCCCCATCTTCCCTCATTCCCTTTTCTTTGTTCTCTCCCTTCTTCAGTCCATCTTTAATTGACATACCAGGTCCACGTAGACCTCCTTGTAGTGGGGTTGCTCCACGTATTTCTCCAGGGTGTCTGACAGATGCATGGAGCGAGGAATTCGGTCAATGGATACCTGGCACACAAACAAAGAAAATTCACGCGAACATGTCAAAGATTGTTGCCTGTACTTGGTTCCCTGTGCAACAAGTTTCAACGAACACGAATTGGAATTTACCTGAGGTACAGTGATGATTAGAACAGGTAAACAAACGAAACCTAAAAGAGGTATATCAGTTTTTTCCAATGCAAACGAATTATTTTATCCACCTTTTTTGTGTACGCTTTCAACTTTTTAGTCGTTCACAATACAAGCATATGTGAATGTTCACATCTGGAAGTGCCTGGCTTGGGCAGGTTCTCTATCTGAGGTGCAATGCCAATGACCTTACTGGTTTGGATGTGGTGATGTGGAATCTTGTGAGTGGTGGTGAGCCATAGAGTTTGGGGTTGTAGTGTTTGGGTGACAGGGAGAGGGGTGAGGATTGACGCGTTTTATATAAACTTCAATTTATTTTAAGAGGTTCACAACAAACAGTAAATGTATATTAATGTTTACCTCCTGAAGAGGAAAATGTCTGGCTTTAAGCAGAATGCTCGCGGGTGCATGGACTTTATGAAACTGTTAATTCACAATGCATGTGTGATTGTGTGTGAACCTGCCGCTGCTCGAGATAAACTTCTGAACTGCAGAATAAAACTTACTATTTTCTTCTAAGGACAGCGTATTGGCCCCATTTATAAAGATTCCTACGCGATTTTTCTTTTCTGTTTCATTAAGTTGGATATTGCTAATATGAAGTTGGATATTACTAATAGGATGGACGCTTACCTCCTGGTATTCTATCTGAGGTGTAATGGTGACCCCTGGCCTGGTCTGATCCTGGATTTGTTTATCACAGAGTATCACACATAGCTCCGTTCTGGAAAAAAAACACAATCACGACACTATGGTGAAAATTCCCCTTCCACAGTTGACTTTCTGTTCATAGATGACTTTAGGGGAAAAAATACCGATTTACTCAGTACCTAGGCTAAGCCCGGATGCTTATACAGTGAAACCTTGGAATAAGGACCATCCATGGGACTATTATAAACTAGGTCTTTCAAAATTGGTAGATGTTATTCCCGAGTTTACTAAATACTGAAAATCCATTTTTGGTGCTGATAGGAAGTGGTATTTATTCTCAGATGGTCTTAAATTCTGAGATTGTCCCAACGTGAAATTTCATTGTAGTAAGATTGTCTTTTACATGTACATGTAAGAATACTCCGTTTACTATTTTACACTTCTTTAAATTCAGTGAGGTTTTTGGCTAAGACTAACTAAGCCCCGAGGATATCCAACAGATGACGTTCCATACCGTGTAAGCAAGCCATAGGCGACTTCCTGTCTGGTCTCCTCGTGCCACTTGACGACGGGGAATCCCCCGTGGGTGGTCTCCACCAGCAGGTTGGCCAGGTGCGCCACGTTTTCACGTGGCGTTATGGTGTTCACCGGGTGACGCATGACATCACGTGCTTTGAAAAACTCGAGATTGAGCCTGCAGAGCAACAGGTAAAGCATTAACTAAGAAGCATGTTAAGCATGAACAATGCGTCTATAAATTATAAGAGACAGGTATTTTCGGACCTAGGTTCATTTTCGGTCTATAAGTACTTCTAATAGTGTATCGTACGCTAATGTTTCCTGCTGACTTGTTTACAGAAATTAAATGAAATAATATTCCATCCCATTCTTTTCTCAAGTGTTATAGTACCCATTACAAGATGAGAAAATATTCAGTGCAGAGACCTATATGATTCATGATGGTTGATGCTTGAATAGTCCATGTATGGTAAACGAAAAGCCAAACCATCTGCTAAAATTCTAGTTCATATGCATTATTTACATGCTTCTATCTACATCTTCTGTTCTGAATCGCAAGTCTTTTTTGCCTAAGACCTTTTTCCCCGCATCTTTCCCATCCCTATTCCTATATGCAATATTTTATTTGCTGTACAATGTGTTTTTATTCCTTTTATTTCTTCTTCTTTTTTTTTTTTTTAGTTTTTATTCTTTACGGTCCATCGCTTTATTGTAAACCCAACCACCCGGTTTGCCAATAAGCGAATATAATATTCATTTATCTATCTTAATATCTTATGCTTATCCCGTACTCACAGCTTTTGTTGTTCGTCGTACACCACGGGTTCCGTGTCGAGGAAAGGATAACATTTCATCTCTAGCAGCGAGTGATAGAGAGGATGGGTGATGTAATCCCCTACCCACTTGGCGACCATCACGGCCACCATGATGGGCAACAGGAACGCCACGTCATTGGTGATTTCGATCTGGAATAGACAACCGGAAATCTCACGTGGTTAGTTAGGTAACATGTTGCTATTTTGTACGCCACTGAAAAGCAATCGAAATGACACTTCTAATCAGTTAAAACGTCACTACAATTCCACGTGGCAGTTCAAGTGCAATTGAAATATTAGTGACTATTGAGCATTATTGGTATATGTACAATGTACATGTGTCTTAAACTGAAATTTCCGTTTCTTGTCGATAGACAACGTACATTGAACGCATACTAAGCAGTTATAATAATAAATGTTGCCATTGAAGTTTCACTGATTAACTGAACTGATCTGAAATGTCAAAAAAAAAGTTTTCGTTAGCTCAAGTTTTTCGCTATTAAATTAACGTCGGTCCGAAGTGCTGAGATCGATTACAATGCAGTGGCACTGTAAGACCGACAAATTGTCTGATTGGTCCATATCAACGCTGACCTTGTTTAGAATACATAGACGATGGCCACAAACACAGACCAGAGTCATTTTCATGTCCATTTCGAATAATCCGAAGGGGTCTTTTACATGTCAGAATCAAATTTTCACGTTTAATTTCTGTGTTCAAATAACGTGCATGTATCTATCTGACCCTTCAATGAGAATCAGATACGAAACATCTAAAATTTTGGGAGCTAATTAAGGACAGTTATCACGACCAGGTTACCATTCGAATTAGATTTACAATTATTATTAATAATTACATGTGCAGTTAGGTGCACTTATCAAGCGATTTCATGGGGTATACGATGCGTGATTAAGAGCATCCTATGATTTCAGGTAGTATTATCGCAGAGTGCTTACCATGATCACGGTGAGTGAGAGGGTGAGTCTGGATACGCCGCCGAAGAAGGATGCGGAGCCGATGAGCGCCAACGCCCCTGGATCTATCCACTTCCAGAACATGGTGGTAGGGACTCCTCCATGGATATCCACCAGGACCCTGCCTATCACACGACCGTACAGGGCGCCTATAAATCTGGGTAAGAGAAAACACAGAATGTATATTACTATCTGGTACACTGGGGCCAGGTTTTAGAAATGTTGAGGTCTAAAACTGTGATTAAAACTGGTCTGATTTTAAACATGACAACTTCTTGTTGATTTGTGATTAAGTTCAGTTGCTAGAGAGTGGTCCAGCGTTTTGAAGCATACATTTTTGTATAGCTTAAATCTACAAAGAAGCTTATTAACAGAAGATACAGCATGTAGATACAGGTTACTTACTCTCTTGTAAACTGGGTCAGTTTCCAGAAGGTTTTTAAGTTCAAGACTGTTGTTAAGCATGAAGATGTCATGGAGATTAAACCTTTTTAAGCATTGAAATGTTATGGTGATTAGTAAGCTTGAGTTTATGTCAAGAAATTGGCCCGAGCTTCTTGAAAATATGTTAAACCTACGAAAAATAAACACCTGGGCAATCACTGTAAGATCAGTTTGGTTGCTTTTAGATACCGTCCGGTGTTGACATGATGCGACATACATACTTGATCTTAGGGTCTCTTCCATTCAGTTATTGTTCTGTGCAATGTGATTATATTTTTAATATACATGTATATTAAACTGCTTCACTAGACAATATTTGCCAATTTTGACAATTTTTGTTATAGTGTAAGCCCTGGTAAATCCATTTCTCAACTCGGACGATCTCTGTCAATCCACTTTTTATTCAAACGTAACTATATTACATTAATGCTTATCTGAAAGTATCATACCAGAATGGTATTAATTAAAATACCATATCGTGCAGCCGGACCGTCCACAAAAAGCTGGACAGCGATTTGCCTGGTGACAGCATAGCTCGGCATGGAAAACATCTCGTCAATGTCGTTTTATTTTTTATACCATGCGGTTTGCTTATTTTTAGACCACAGTTTTATATCAGGTGTTGCATGACAGAGGCTAAAGTTCCCTCGTTAGATCTTAAATATAGCAATTTGGTGGCCCGTTTCTGTCACAGACAAGACATGGACCGCAGAAGAATGTATCCAGCTCCATGCCTCTCTTCCGATAATTTTAGCACGGAAGTTTTGGAAATGATTGAGACTTTCGC
>JAAUYG010286024.1_pt1 | contig 10946 bp, 10 predicted proteins | sample 7278091 | NCBI WGS metagenome assembly JAAUYG01 (sample SAMN14350201, study PRJNA611818) | marine sediment metagenome | isolation source: surface marine sediment (0.6m) | place: French Polynesia: Moorea | collected 2018-08
AGGTGTTGATTGGAGTTGCAAAGATATCAGTTGGACATCAAGACACAAAAGGACAAATCAATGGGAGGGTCTTCATGAGTCTATTGTTCAGAATTAGAGGTCTTTTGTTTTGCAGTGGACACAAAAGAACTAATTGCAGAAAACTTTGCTAATTCAACACCTCTCATCAACACCTGCAATTTACCACTGTAAAAATACCAACCCTGGTATCTTTACAGAAGAACAAAAGAATACCAATCCAACGCACTTCGTGCGTTGATACGCCAGTTTCACGTTCGTTACCCTTTCATTCTCTTGTGCAAAAAAAGATCATGTTAGATTTTTTCTTTTGTTTGGCTGTTATCAAACGTGAATGAAACTGCTCACGGGGTCAAAATGAAAGGGAGTCTAATCATAGCAACCAGCTACAGCTCTGAAAACTTTATCACCAGATTGACAAGAACCTTTCACGAGAAGTTGACAACGTCGTATGAACTTCAAAGCGGGAATGGTATCTTGAGAAACATGATTAGAGAGTCGGCCCATTGAGAACTCTGAGGCAAAACACAAGTGATCGTGATCTGAATGCAACACAAATTGCTGGCCTCAACGATAACACTGGTTTGACCAGAGAATAAGGATGGATCTCCTGGGAACGAAGGATTTCATGTTATGTTCAGTGCTTTGAGGCTTGCTTGCTTACGATTTCTGCTTCAGAACTTTTACTGGCGAAATTTTGATGTACGTTTGTGCAGCATCGTGTAGTTCCAGTCAACAGCGAAGCTCTGATTGGAACTAACCATCACACAGCGACGAATGTTTTTCCTCTGGCCCATCTCGATGCCACTGTTGACACCGAATCCGCGCTTTTGATCCAGTACAGATGAAAGCCGAAAACTTGAGAGAAAGAACTATCAATTAAACTATCACAGAGATGTAAAACACATTCCTCTGTGAAGTGTGCAATCACCTGCTCCAGATAAGTAGTTACACACGCTCGTGCACATGTCGTGCTATATCGTGGCTGCAATTAGTTTCTGGTAAGTCACCAGAAATGATAAATGGCGGAGGCACACTTGAAAAGTTGGCGAACGTCATGGGTCACAGCTGACGTAAAATTGATAAGACTGCAGACAAGATAGCAGAGTGCTCCGTGCACACTTGACTACTTTTTACCTTAATCTGAGAGAAGTCTGATTGCAGGAAGATAAATAAGGACTGACTTCTTTTGGAGAACTTCATTGGGGAGAAATTACATTACATTGCTCCAAATTGAGTTTTCCTGGAGACTGGGCAAATCCCATGGGACGGGTCATGTTATTGAACGCATTTCGCTTGTACTATTTTGCCACCAGTCCCGAAAAAAGCTGAACATGTCCATTGATCTGAGACTTGAGAGAATGTCCACATAATTTTCGGATAGCCTCTGCAGCTTTGAGCAGTAATTTGCCTGTGACAACAAAGGATAGACTTACGAGACCGAGATTCAGACACATTGTGTGGAGGATGTTCTGTGGACCTTCGGCTTCTCTGTCACCAAAAAGATGCTTGCCTTTTGTTGGAAGGCATCTCTGTTCAGCTGAACTATTCTTCAGGCAAATCCATGACAGGACAATTCCACCCAATGTGTCTTGTCAAAATTTGAAGGTTGCTTTTTGTGGATCAGGAAAATGTGGCTCTTTTGGTCAGAGCATGAGTTTCAATTCTCTGAAATGCTTTTGGCATTTTTGAAATTGCACTTTGCTCTGCTTTGCAATCCAAGCTGATCGCTGTTTTGTGCAGTTTTACTTTGTTCATACTTCACAAATCAAATCTGAAATGTCAGGATAGCGCTGCCTCGACCGATTGCAGATGGTTCTAGATGACTGAAACAAGCCACGGAGGCAGCTTCTTTGCTTGGCTGGTGAACTTTCAGTTGAATTTCTGCTCTCTCATGAGAAGTGACTCTGTTTGATATCTTCACCATGAGAGCGATGTTCTCCAATGTATATAGCTGGTGAAACACACTCAGAACAAGCCGTTTATGATAGATTGCTGTATCGCTTAACCTCTTAGCTTTCCTTTACTTTTTGTTTGCAAACAAAACACAACACTGTTTGCAAACAAGACAAGAGAACATAGAATGCTGCTTTTCGAATGGAAACTTCTATCCAGCTGGCGTTTGGACAAACACATCTGGGATACCAGAGTTAATAGGAATTGAACCTGGCAGCTGAGGAAGCAAAAACGAAGCCGATTTGTTATCACCCAATGAACTCAATCGCGGAACTATGCAGCTGTTTGCTGGTGGTAAATCCACTTAGGTATATTGCATTTACCACCTCATTGTGCACTGAGAATTCTTGAGGGGTTTTGATTTTGCTCCTGCCGTGGGAAATCCAGCTCCACAAAGGTGAATTATTGCAGAAAGATTTTACAGAAAATATTGCAGGAAGGTGCAATCACAGCAACGGTTCAAGTCACGGGAAATTTACTGTGGCAGAGATAGGTGCACAGGAACCCCGTCTGTGATTGTGATAAATTGTACTAAAAATCCTGGGAAATCTCTCTGTGTGCGAAACATGAAATTGTGTCTTTTTTTTTGGAAGGAACAAAAACACATTCCTGAAATATCCTGGCGTTGCAAGAAGAGACCAGGCCTTATGTGATCAGCTGTTTCCTCAAAATTGGTCAATCGCCGTCTGAACATGGAAGTCGTAGATCACTTGTGCGAAGATTACAGGTTCCCTGACAGCAGATGGTTTTAAGTGATAGGAGACTCTTAATGTCGGCAGACTAATTAATGCTTAAATCAAATGCCTAAATCACGTCTCTCGACTGGCCCTACAACTATGCTGTGATGAATGGCCAATGTTCAGGCTTCATGATTTCCCCTCGAAAGCACACCGAAACATCCGAGACTGAGATAATGAAGTCAAACATTGATATTCTGGCGTCATGACACCATTGGGGGTCACTATGCAGATAAATGCAGATGGAAAGTAATTAGAAAAGAAAACAAGGCGGAAACGCCCTGCACAGCATCCGAACTCTGACAACTGGCCAACGTCCCGCCCCCTTGGTACCAGGAATCAAGTAGCCGGCCAGACAATGTGGCCACTGGACAATCCTTATCATACTTGTTTATCACCCTCTTCGCGTTGTTATCATGAATATTTAAAGCCTATTTGTCAATTCTATTGCATTGCAGTTAACTTGCTTGACCCAGGCGTCTGTAGCGATTTGTCTTCAGAAGGTGAAGGTGTAAATGTGAAGGATGATAGTGGTTTTACATGTCCATCTACATATTTGATAACTTCACAACGATGCCTAGCTTTGGGTATTTCTGTCCTCTACGGTTGAGATTCAATTGCACTGCAGGTGTGGGTGTTACACGTGTGGTGTAATGATGATACACTCCAGGTGTTCTGTGCTGTGAATTGTGATAAGCTTCACTATTCATAAACTGGGTTGGTTTTTATCATGCAATGGAAACAATCAATCTATTGTCCTTGAACAAACCTGCATTCTGCAAACCACTATTGGGATTGGTCATATCGCTTCAGTAAAACAGGGGGACTTGTCACAGCAGGATTTACGTCCACTACACATCCTCAGTAACCAGTTTGAAGTCCATATTGACCAAATGCAGTTCATTTTTGGTCTGAGATAATGTGCATTGCATTGTTCCTATCAGTCAGTAATCGACCGCATTATTTTGATTGGTGGTATGATTTTCGGTTTTGGCGCTGTCATTTCAATACAAGAACAAGTGAGGTACACAATAGTTAGACTGTCAAAGTTGATAGATTTCATGGTAATGTAATGGTTTACTTTCTACTGACTGTGAGCCAAATATGGAAATGCTTTCACTGTGGCTTTGTGTCACCAATTGATGTTGGTTCTCGTGAAGCTTTTTTTTCCAGAAAAAAAAGGAAACGGACACGGCGCCTGTCATTGAAAAGCTGGCAAAGTCCAAGTGCGTGTCAGGCAGGTTATGGTGGCCAAGAGTGAGTCAACCTTTTTGCCATCAATGAAAGAGAGAACTGGAACAGTTGTGGAACAACAACGTCCAACGTTTCTGCAAACAAAAACACAGATGGCCTCTGTGATCCGTTACATGTGAAGTTATTTCCACGTCAGTGTCGAGCCAACAAAGTTGGAGAATTATTATTGATTGGACAGCATCTTTACCTTGGCCCGGGGGTACTCAACAACAGGTTCCTGTGGAGTATTAACGCACGGGAACAGTGGGCGAACAAGAGCCGATCGCGAGTGATGGATGAGCTGCATTATGTTGATAACTTGTATATCCACCGGCGTGAAGTGCATACACGACCACGGATTACCAGCGCGATTATTCCGCTCAATCCGCTCCTGCAACCTGTTTCTGCGCGGATCCCCTCGACAGATCTGTCGCACCAGGGGAGCGCCTTCACTTCGGACAAAAAATACAGCAGAAGCCTCACTTTCTTTTTCCAACACACACTGCAGCATTGCCACTGCTATACCATACCTGCAGTCCAGATGCCAGAGGACCCCTTCCCCAGGGCAGGTTGAATTTTCAGTTTCTGTGTTGAAGTCGAGGTGACCAAAGTTGTCTTCTGAAGTGCTTCTGTTGATTGGGACAGGTTTGCTGAGATGTAGTCTAGATGCATTACTGTACAGAAACGTTATCCCTCACAGTCGAGTTCGCTGGTGGTGGAAAGAAAAACGCGCGTTCAAATCTGTGACCCCAGTCAGACACGCATGCTCTAAATTGTCACTGAGGGACAGCTTGGAAAGCGACAACAGGTCGTTAGAGGGAACGTGCAAGGCTTCTCATAAGACAAATGGTCATTAGCGGTGCACTCATTATGCTAATCTGCTGTCGTTCACGTTGGCTGTACTCCAGTTGTTATCTTCACACAATGCATTGCGTGTGGTAATTTTGGCACCTCATACTTCCACGCGTGTTATGAATGGTGAGGGTCATGGTGTTATTTCAACCGATTTCATCCAGTTGACGTAATGTCAATATCGTTGAGGCTGTCGTGCAGATATGTATTGTACATGGTACAAGGGGTGGACCTGAAGAGAATGACAATGTCTGCTGTGTAGTCCCCGTTAAATCTACAGAACACAAGACGGCAGTACAGAACATTGTGAAGCAGTCACTATGAAATTGATCACTTCAGAGCAGGCCAAGAAATTTAAGTGCTGTCCTTTGTAAGAGTCACCATAAAGAATTGACTGAGCTGTCCACTTCGAGGGAGTACCAGGAAATGTGTGCAGACAAGCATGATAATGGCTCGTAGTTCTGTAATTGAACTTTGAGTAAAGTGTGTTGGTTCTTGAGGAGCGCGTTGGGATGCATCGATACTGATGTAGTTTGGGCCTCAAGATTCCACTGGCTGTTTCACCCTGCACCCTGCATGTGCTATCAAAAACGCGAACTCTGAGATTTCCTGGCACTTTTCAGACTCAGGTGAAATGGTGACAACCAAAAAGGCTGAACATCAGACATAGCCTTTGTCTTTTTTCTGGTCAGTGAACAACAAATGATGGTCAACAGTCAGAGTGGGGACATTAGGTGATGGGTTCTGGATGCGTCCAATATAAACAAGACTCGACGAGTGGCAGTTGTTTTTGATTTGCCGCACTTGAGCAGAACATCACCTCCTGACTGATGAAAACTGTGTTTTCATTTTTGAACCTGGAGCAAGCTTTAGAAGTTAGGAGACGTCGTTGTGTCCTTGGGAGAGCATTTATGAGCCATAATCTGTCAAGAGTCTGTGGCTCACGCTTTGTTGTCGGAAACTGGACTCGTTAAAACCTGAGTGGACAGACAGTTTTGTTGCTTCATTACATCCTGTACGGGTCCCTTGTCATGCTAACAACCTCACAAAAGAGTTCACACAAGCTGTGTATGAATATGGAAAAGAGCCCCTCCTGTCATGCAATGTTCTCTTTTGGTACGATTCCTGTTGTGTCTGGTCCAGTGTCCCTTGAGTGTACTGTTGCTTTTCGAAGATATTTTGCTGAATTTCTTCTCAGGAATAACTGTTTGCTCTTTTTAATTTTGTTTCAACATTGCAGTCAAAATAGTTTTCTGTTTTCTACTTTCAGATCACATTCCAGCTCCCAGTCTGTGGATGATTCTCCAGGTAACAAACAAAAACTTTTGCTCAATCAATTTGAACTATTCTCCCTGTTTGGTCTGCTAACTGAAGCGTTGCGCGAATAAATGGCAAGTCTGCTTTTTTAGATGTTTCATTACCTGTTGCGTGCAGTATTTGCAGCTTCGTCGCTGCCTGAATAGCTCCCAAGAGGAAATTTCTTTCCACCGGGTGTGTGCATTAGAATTCACTTGGTTTCTTTCTCTGAATGTTAAATGCCTACGGTAAATAGCTACTGCTTTGTAACACCGCAAGACAATCAAGAGTCCCGATTGATTTTTGTATTAGTTTCGCTGCACATCTCCAGGCAAAGAGAGAATCACCTTGGTACCGTCACAAATTCCGCCTACTTTAATCTTGAATGCACCTTTTGTCTTCAGCCTTTGTTTTCTCCATGACAACCAGATTTCTCCGACTTTTATGTGGTGCGGAGTGTTGTTACATTCACAAAACAGAAAGGGATGAGGAATCAGATTTAGGCCAAGTCAATTTAGCAAATTGTTCCGGAGAATTCTTCATTTGTTAAACGCATCTCTGTTGCTGCAAAAGGACTTGAGAAAAAAACCTTGCTTTCGTAAGAGGATACATCCTATAAGTCTCGTCTGAGAATTGATAGCGAGTTTGTACAGCTCTTACTGCGCCTCATTTTGCCATTCTGAGCACATAGTGAGGGCTTTTTGTGCCGAAGTGTTCTCTCTGTGTAGAGGGGATGGATTCCACGTGAGGCTTTGTTTGCCTTTGTCCATGAATTCATCAATTATAAAAGATATAGCGAGCAGAGATTGTTTTGATCGTCAACACGAAAAGAAGAAATGCCGTGCTTCTTATGCTGCCAATATCCAATGTTTATACCCCATGTCTTTAGAGACTTATTGCAATGCAGCGCACAGTTTTCTGCAGCCAAAAATAGTTGGAAGTTGACTCTTCGTAAGACTGTTTTCAATGAAGCCTCATCCCGACTTTTTCAATACTCAGCTGTAGCAGATCCCAGACTTCACAAGCAAAGTGTGAAAGGAATCAAATATTTCCTAAAGTGGTCCATCAGCCGGTCCAGTATCGAACCACCCTAACCTAGAATCCATTGACACAAAGTATCTTGACGCAGTCGATACGAAGCGTTTCCAGCGCTGAAATGCGGGCAATAACCCGACACCAGATGCAATAGATTTTGATACACACATCCTCAAGTGTGATTCTTCAGCACTGAAAAGCAAATCGTTTGCCACCAAAGAGCAGCGCATCTCTCATTGAATGTTTTTCCTTCCACGGAGAAGTTTCTGCTGCATCCTTTAATGCAAGCGTTGTCCACAAACAGTCAAAAACAACAAAAAAAAAAAAAAGAACAAAAACAAAAACAAAAAAACCCGCGAAACTGCGCGCAAACGTGCATACGCCACACACAACGTTCCCTCGCAGTCCCGTGAATTGACTGTGGTATCTACCCATTACATCAGCCCAATATGCGGGATTGTTTTCTCTCTGGATTACAGAGCTGATTGAAACATTAAAATTTGATGAAAATGTTGAGCAGTTATGTAAAATTTGAACAGTGGCCTTCCATGTCCTGGACGAAAACGTGCACTGTTCGAAAGATGATATTTTCATGCTCACAAGAAAAAAAAAACACACACACACCCCAAAAAAAAGAAAAACAAGCAGAAACAAGCAAAAGTTTTGCGAAAGTCACTTATGTAAAGCCACGTATTTTGCTGCGTTTCAGAAACATGCGAAGATGCCAGAAAGAAGGGAGGCCTGGGTCGGTTCTTCAAGAACGTGGGGATACGTCGGTCGGGGCGTAAGTACACGTACAAGAAGCACGAGGGCGACCTGAGCGCGAGCCAGATCTCCATGCCGGACGAGGAACGCATTGAGCTGATGATCCGCGTCAAGGAAGGCAAGATCTCCATGCACGACGCCGTGGAACGGGTGAGCACAGTACATCTTGCTACGTTTCGCTTGTGTTTGTCAAGTATCGTTTCTCGGGGAACTGTCCGAGCTCCGCTTCAAACGGACACATCCCATCCTATGGGTGGGATTGTTGATCGGCGTTAACTCGCCAGCAAAATATTTGCTCGTCTAAATTTTGTGGAATTGTGTACAGTGATCTGTGACGGCGTTTTGTCTTTGCTTTGCAGGTGAAACGATACGAAATGGAACGAGGGGGAAGCCCAGTGACAGGGAGACATTCGAGATCCCATTCCGAGGTAAATTTTATTCCACAGCCTGTGAGGGAGTAAATTGCATGTCACTTCTCTTGTATTTGAACATAAATTACAGATGATTAAAATCGAGGGGGAAAAGTGGGAGTTTCAACACTCGGCAGCTGCCTGTTCAATAACGAAACACGTTGGGCCTGCACAATGAAACAAAGAAACACCATGCTAAGTTATGAAATTTTATCTGGAACAGCAAACACGGAACGCATCTGACGTATTTACCTTTGGGGCAGATGTTCAAAATACAGAAATGCCATCATGGAAGATTGAAATTCATGTCACGAAATTGAACGAAACGCACTTATGCTGATGCAAAAATTCTCAAGACGCCGTTTGTAATGCTAATGGCACGAAATTTAATTAGAGAGAGATGACAAAAACAATTGTTTGTCAAGACACACGATAGTTGACTTTCGTCGTTCAACAGAGTTGAAATTGACAAGCTGAGCGAAAGCTTCCATCGCTAAAAAAAGGGTCGCGACGAAAAAGTTGACAGCTCTTCCCTTTGTTGATTTGCACAAATATTTTTGGAGCCAAGTGCAAAAGTATGACAAACGGCAGGGAGAATGAGAAATATTTCCTTAGACAAATCACACTTTCCTGGAAACCATGCGGGCCTGTCACATTTCAAGTTTTGTAAAAAAATATTGTTCTGTAAGACGCGACTGTCATTTTGTTATGCGCAATATTCCTTGTGTGCACTGGCCTGATTCTGAATTTTCTCAATCAGTCAAAAATCTTTCATCTGGGGTTTGATGTGTGAATCATAGTAAACACCCTAAAGTGAGTGGATTGTGTATTTAATTGACAAGTGCTTCGAAACAATGTGTGATGCATTATCCCTGTTATCGCGCACCATTTTTGCAGCTTTTAGCCACAATTGAGCGCCTGACCGCTTCAGGCCCGATTCCCTTTCATGCGCTGATGCGCGCAAACAACAATGTCATGCAATTTTGCTTTGAAGAAAATACTTGCACGCAAAATTGCAAAGCTGTGTGAAAGAGAATGCGTTTCGCCCGGAATAGTCCCTTTATAGCATGTGAGCCAAAATGTAGCTCGAGACATAGACACATTTTGAAGCTGTCCAAAGTCAAGATTTTGTCCAGAGCACGTACATAATTAATGTTTTGTTATGGAAATTGAACGGACAGATTCCTAATTGTGCGCACCAGGCATATTGCTCAAAATTCTGCAATCTGATCAGTTCTCTGGCAACAAATATTTGTTGCAATTAAAATGAACAATATCTCCATTGAGACTCATTAAAAATTTCATTAGAAATTGGGATGTTGTGGTGGGGAATGCTGCTGCCTAATTTCCTGATGATACAGAAAGTCTTTGGCGCCACGGACAATGTGAGCCCTGATGATGATGTATCTCTTTGATTTGCATTTGCCTCATTGTTGAATCATATTTAATCACCTGCTGTGGTCTGAAACTTTTTTGTGTGTGTGTGTGTTTGTGCATGTTGATGGGTTGCTTTCACATGCATTAGTGCGTTGACTTTGTTTTGTTTTGCGGTGTTCATTTGGACCCATTTCAGGACCCAAAAAATCCTTCTTTGGAGATGTTTCTAACACGTTGTTCCTTTCTTTTCTTTTATGTGCATGGATGTTGTGGTGTGTAGTGTTCACCGTTGTCGTGTTCTACCTCACCAACTTCCGTCGTCAGTCTGATCGCCTTCACGTCTGCAACACCAGCCCCTCCCCAGTTCCCGGACAGGCAGCAGTCCTGTCCTCCTGCACTGAACCGCTGCTGCAGCACCACTTGCACCTGCACCCCTGCACCAGCGCACCACCACCACCAGCAGACCGCGCACGGGAACCTCCCCTTGTTGCCACGCAGGGTTAAACGGTCTAAGTCTCCGTTCGCTTTCTTCAAGCTGCCCTCGTTCCGCAACAAGACGAAGAACAAGTCGTCGGGTTCGTCCAGCAGTTCGTCCTCTGCGAGCAGCACCATGTCACCCGCCAAGTCCAAAAAGTCTTCCAAGTCGTCGTCTTCACCCGGTACGTGCCACAGTCATTTCAGCTGAATCAAAACACAATCAGGCCCGAAACAGCAGCAAAGAATACAGAGAAAAGAAAAGCTTGCAAACCTTATTTGAATTGCCAGTCAGCATTACTTTTGTGTCTTGCAAAGTCAAAACTTCCTGAAGTTTGACGTACAGCTGCACTTTCTCTGTGTCTCTGGGAGTTACGTAGGTGTTCACCCACGCAGCTTTTCTATTTGGGGAACTCGCACATTGGCCAAAACAAAGAATGATATTTTAATGGAGGAACGACTGATATTTTTGGCTGCAAAATTTGAATTTAGCATTTTATGGCAATATGTTTCTGTCTAGATCTGAAGGTCATCATTGGTTGAGATGCATTTCAGGATAAATTCGTTTTTGCTGTGAAGCGACAGGGTCTTTGAGGCTCGTGTCGTCACTGGATTGTGATGGGTTCTTTTAAACCCGCCACACAATAGCCCAACTTTCCATATGCGTCGCATTTGCTTTTCACATCACTGCATTGTGCGCTGCATTTTCTTGAATGGAAAACATCCAGAAGAGCGCAAGACGCTTTTGATATGGCGTTAGTCACCAGTTTTTGTCCTTGGATGTGTGATTGAT
>JAAUYG010062674.1_pt1 | contig 10944 bp, 10 predicted proteins | sample 7278091 | NCBI WGS metagenome assembly JAAUYG01 (sample SAMN14350201, study PRJNA611818) | marine sediment metagenome | isolation source: surface marine sediment (0.6m) | place: French Polynesia: Moorea | collected 2018-08
TAGTAGGAACTGACAAGGGGAGAAAATCCGCCAGGCAAGCAAATTCAGTTTGGGGCGTTTTTTCGTGGATGACTGTCACCCGTATCAAGTGTCCTATTGTGAGTGACAGGGGACATGGTGGGGGTCCGGTTACTGTGGGCACACTGATGATCTGTCAGCTACCTGAGCTGGCTGGGGACCTGGGTGACAAAAGTGCGACACAGACATCATGGCTTCTTGTTTGGTTGACAGAAGAAAAGTGCATAAAAATATCAGGGAGCAAAATTACAGGCATAATAACATGAATAAGGGAATACATAGTGTTATGATGATGATTTTGTTATTTCTTGGAAGTTTTAAAATGGGTTCTGAAACTCACACAAGCAAAGAAGGAATGCTGTACTAAGTAGATCATACCTTGCTAGCATTTCCTGGTATTAAATTGCCACTATATTCTACCGGTACTTCCTTTTATCAAGATATTGCAATCTTCTGACAGTTAACTATACTTGATGGTGTCAATAGAGCCATTGTCATAACATAGATGTCCATCATTCATCACCCAAATACTTTTCAGCATTAAACGTTTCAAGGTCATTCTCAGGTCCGTAGGTGCATTTGTTTTTTTCAGGAACCTGGTACATAATTGTATCTTGAAAATAGCTGGTCATAGAGCAAAACTGAATAAAAACTTCAGGCCTGTTGGGCAGGTATATTTAGTGAGCATGGTTTTTGAGCATGAAGTGCTCAAGGTCATTCAGGCGTCATTTTCTGTATGGGCACTTGTTTCAAACTTAACCTATAACTGATAAACCACTGGTTTATGGTTAATACTCATGAAAAGTTGGGCTTTGCAAGTACAGGTATATTGTTTAAATGTACTGGGGGTGCTGTTGATCCTACACACATCAAGATGATATTTGCATCAGCTAAAGTCAAAATCAAGTTCATGCAACATAATGGTATACACCCAGTAAACAATCTGTCAGAGTGACATTGCTGAAGGAGAGTGTAAAGACCTTTGGGCCTCCTGTTATATCTTATATTCTTAGTTTCTGAAAATGTATGTAACACTGCTCAGTCATTACTACAACTATTACTGTATGTATAAATATACATGTACTACTATTTCGCTTATCACTGTTAATACAGCTGGATCTGTATTACAAGGTTCATTTTCCCATGGTATATAATAAATATTCCTTAGTTGCAGTTTATATTGTAGAGATTATGAAAGGAGGATATATATTTCTCATGTTTCTGGAGAAATTATGTACACGATCTGGTGACATATCTGGTGTTTGTTAATTATGTAAGTCCTGGTTTGCATCCAGGTCCTAGTAGCGCTCATTCACATCAGTAAGCTTGAATTACTCTGAATCACCAAACCACTCCGGAACACCGGAGTAAAGATCTGAATTTGCTGGTAATATGGTAGGATAATTGATACTGTTATTGATATTTGCCTAGTAAGTCCTATAGTATTGACATTCACAGTTCACAGGAAGTGACTAGTACATATGGGCCGCAGTCTGTCCACCCTGCTGCTTTGCTGCCATTTTCAGCAAAGTTGACATACAATGTATGTATTTGTCACACATGGTAGTGTCTTCAGTGATTTACCGAATATGTCCTAATAGACGCGCAGTCCCCTCCAGCAACAAGCAATTACCCCGTACCACATCTGTTAACATGGTTAAAAAACAAATTCACACCAAATGCCAGATAAAACATCAGAATATTGTCAAGAAACAGTAAAATTTGAGTGATATTCTGGTCCCCTGGCTACCGCACATGCGCAAATCGCTACTTCTTGGTATGCAATTCTTCCTTTCTTTTAAACCAGGTCAGATCTCGAATGATACTTTGCATGCTTTATGAAGGACCAACCTTTTCCACTTGATACATGTAGCTACTGCAGTTAACAGCCCGCAGTGTTTAATATTGCCAATTTTTGCATATTATTAAGACCTTTTATTTTCAAACTCAGCGAAGTAAAATCTTTTTTGAGCATCCCATAAATATCATTTTGGAAACATACTGTGCAGATCGATAAAGAAAAAAAGAAAAACTCCTTCACCATAAAGATATCTGGTCTTTTAAGACGGTGTCTTTGGTGACATTCAGTTAAATTTAAGTCCTTAGGATTTATTACGACAGATGGTATCTCATGGCTGTACTCTTGCGACATATCTTATACTGTGTTAGCTTATAAACAAAGGCTTCACATATAAAGGTGCATGGAAATTACAATTTAGGAGCGTTCAGGATTTGCTTTATTAGACAGAATTTGCTATGAAATGTTGGGTGCCTGCCTGACAGATCTATTAGAGCTCAATTACAGTGTCTAATGTCTATTATCAGTATTACTCTAAAGCCAGTTAATAGGGCAAGCTAATAGGTAGTTTTATTCATCTCTAAATTAGAGCATGTCAAATGACAGTCCCCAAACCCAGAGATGCCCAATGCACACACATTTACGGGCACAAAATTTGTGAAATTAGTTGAGTTCGGCACAAAATTTGATGTGGGCGTGCACTTTGTAAAGCAGTGCTGTGGTGGGCCTTTAGCACAGGTTGTCACAGTGGGTTCACCCGACACCAGGGAGCTGCTGGTAACCCAATAGCCTCCGGCTGGAAGCCTGGGGATCTCACAGCTAGACACATACATCATGGGGGTTCCTGTCTTCTCAGGTATCCCACCATGCCCCCCCACCCCCCACCCCCCCCCTGAATGGTGCTGTATTGCCTCATGCCATCAATAGTTGATTACGAGACAGGCGAGTTGTTTGTCCTCCATCCCCAACCGGGCTCAATAGGCCCAGATGAAATTTCATCAGGAAAGCCAATACCAGGCCAGATAATTAAGGGAGAAGTGGAAAGTTGGGGTGTGCATTGAAGACCAGCGGTGTATGGTGTACGTGGCTGGTGTATGGTATAGGATAACAAATGCCACTCAATCACAGAGGAAGGTATCAGCTGTGTGCAAGGGAATATTAACAAAAGACCCACAAAGAGTAAAGTTGCTGAGAGAGGGGAAAAAAAAAGAAACAGACTGACTGGAAAATCCTGAGTGGAAGCTCTATTCAAGCTTTGACTGCTCCACACACTGAGAAAGCCTTGTTATCTGTGGTAAATGAGGCTAAAACCTCACAGGTACATGCATGAGGTGTACAAAGTGTATTGTAAATGTACATGTATATAAACATGGTAATTAATGCAGGGTCGGTGAAAATTTCAAGAACCTTTTGTGTGCATTGGAACTTACATTATATGGGATTATGACATGTATATGTGGTACTTATGCATGTGACGATGTCATTGATTTATACTACATAGTACATACTTAGATCATATTTGCATGTGTCAAAAGCATGTCCCTCTTCCCACAAGTCTAGTAATCCAGTAATATAATATTATCATCTTTAGCACGCATCTTAATGGTTCATTTACCATAATCTGGATCATATTCTGATTGGTATTATCCTTGCTCAATTATCACAAACTCAAGAATTGCCTTCAGTTCAAACTCCCTAAATATACAGATGGGTGGTGATGCACTCATGTGTACATGTGTATTAGTATGGCATCATCAACAAAACCGATATACAGTATATGTAGTTTACTGTAGTATGCTAATGGTATCAATATATATTATAAGCGACATTGTCCATTTCAGATACATCTCCACTGAGGCCTGGATCGGGAAAGTCTCTTCCTGAGCTGCCACCTCCTCTGCTCCCAGTGGGCTCACCAGGCTCCCCCACCAGTTGTGCATGGTGTAACAAGCTTGGCCAGAAACGCTTCACTCTCGAGTTAAGCAACGGAGAAGTTAAAGGTTTTTGCAGTGAACTCTGCTTCATCATGTGTCGAAGAGCTACCTTCAAGCAGAGCCGCGTGTGTAACTGGTGCAAGCAGTCCAAAACCACTCTGTCGTTTGTTGACTTCCAGGTAAGAAATGAAGTCCAGTCTTCCATTATTTACAGTAAGAGAAATATAGGCCTAAGAAATGGTAATGAGCTGCACAGTTTGAGGCATTTCATGTAACAATGATGAGAAAACAATTCTCAACAATGATGTGAAGCACAGCGATGCCTTGTGATATTAGCTATTCAGCCTGTTTGATAGGTGCAATGCACTCCCGATTGCTACTGCACTAGGCTCTATACATTGCCAGAAACGAGTAAACACATTCTTTGAAGAATTGTTTAAACCAGACCCTCATTCTGTAACATCCATATTTGAGCTATTGCACCAGGCATTTATCTTTGCAGGACGGTGAGCAGCAGCTTCACTTCTGCTGCGAGAAGTGTCTGAACCAGTACAAGATGCACATCTTCTGTCGGGAGACCCAGGAGCTGCAGGCAATGGCCAGTCAGATGGAAGGCCAGGATGTGGTGACGACAAGCATTGGAGGAGGGGACCAGGAAGGTCAGATCCTGATAACTCCAGACCTGTGGATGGAGCGCAAGGGAATGCAAGGCGGTGGAGGCTGCAAGCGGAAGAAGGAAGGAAAACTGAGGTCATTGGATCAGAAACGACCTAAAGAAGATCTGAGTGAGACCAGGTCAGAAGGGAAAGAGAGAATGGCTAGTGAGAAAGACATTAAGTTGGAGCCACAGTGGTCAGAGCAAGTGAACTCCAGCACCGACAAGACACCACAGCCCAAGGCGGGCATCCAATGGCATGCAGTGGCACGGTCAACAGAGAGGAAGGAAAAACTGTACGAGACCTGGAAAGGGTCAGCTGTTGTGAGCGAAAAACCCCACGGAGGGGGTCGTACCACAGAGAAATCACGACACAGTCATTCACAAGATTCTAATTCTTCAGCCAGTGCTTCTTTAGTTTCTCCCAAGTCTGACCTTGGCAGAGGCGGCGGCAGCAGCTCTGTGCCGCAGCATCCCAATCCTTTCCCTGGACTCACAGCTGGTCTGCCTACACCTTCAAACCCATTCCTCTTTCCTCCACTGTTGTCCCGTCTACCCGGGTGTATTCCTACAAGTATGGGAGAGAGCCTGCCTCCGATGCCTTCACTCGGAACACTGGGGTTCGGACAGCGCGAGTCAGCATCCCATACCAACCAAAGTGGTGGAGCTGCGGTTGCAGCAGCAGCAGCGGCAGCAGCTATGCCAGGGCTCCTAGCACCTCCTGTTGGCTCCAACCCCAGTTCTGGGCTTTTGGGGAACCTTGGCAACATGATACCCCAACTGTCAGGATTCCCCAACCCAGCCTTTTCCCTCCCAAACCAACCACTACTGCCAGGGGGTATGGGAAGTTTGCTACCACCCAACACTCTCCTGGTTCCTTACCCAGTAGTCCTGCCCCTACCATTACCTTTCCCAGTACCCCTGCCAATCCCTATCCCAGTGGACCTAGCCAACTGTAAACTGACCGAGCTGAACCAGTCTGGGAGTACTGAAAGCCAGTCACGTCCAGACAGCACTGGTGCAAGCAGCACCACCAGTTCCAACAGAAATACGACCAACCAGGGATTGGCCAGTCCTGTTAGAAGCAATAGTTTAACCAGCCCTATCAGAAGTGGCCAAGTTTCAGATGCACCCACTCTGAGAATTAAAACCGAGGTTAGAGATATGTTGCCAGGTGGTACTGTACCACCTGGGGAGACCTCTGTGGAGGTGAGCGAGACAGACAAAGCCAAATCTGGTGCCGGGCGGATTACCTGTGCTTGTTGTCAGGGACCAGCAGGAAATGGTCAGTGCAGCAAGGCTGAGCACAGCACGGAGAACAACCCAGTACTGCTCGACTACACACCTTTCGGGGCTTGCTTGCCCGCACAGGAGGATGCCATAGATCTCTCCGCCAAGGACAAACATAGCACATCGGTTGTAAATGGTGCCACCGAGACACTCCGAAATAGCCGGGTTCCAGTGCCATCTTCTTCACAATCTCCCACGCTCAGCGACAGCATGCAGCCAGCGTTTTCATTGCCATCCATTGTGGGAGGGATGGGCTCGAACTATTCTGCCAGACGCAACCGCATTCTGGATGCGCCGTGTATTCCGAAGGAGAACAGACTAAAAACTTCGGGATTTGAGAAAAGATCATTCACCCCAAATGCTAGCAGAGACTATTTGTATGGCAAACGGCGTTGCATGAGACATAGGGCTCGCCCAAAAGCTGGTTTGCTTGAACATATTAAACAAAACTAGTCATTTTGCAAATGTATATATATGCATGTACGTGTATATACATACACACAAGGTGATTTGTTGTATCAATATTTTCAATGCCGTCTGTGACATTATTATTACCGGTAGTATTGTTAGTATTTTATTGTGCATTCATTCATACATATGTATTCCTGGTCAGAGACAAGACGCGCCAAGGTAATATGCCCATAGGATATAAGTTTAGGTATAAGCTTACCTGCATGTTTCACTCTTAATATCTTGATGAGTGATTGTAATAAATAATTTACCAGGTAGCCTATCCTCGGTACCACCAAATTTTAGGCCCTTGATATGGCATACTTCATGTACCCGTACTTTAAATGTGTTTGTTGATAGCCACTCTCACCATAGGCTACCTGTAATGAGCCCACATCCACTTCTAATTGTCAAATGGGGGTCGCCACATTGGCATGGTACTGACTTCATATTCTGTAATGCAGATATTTCAGGCAATATCCCCAGACCCCCTCTACCACTACAGTATATATATTGACTATATTGTTTGAATGTTATTCTGTTGATCGTGTAGAACTTTGGGCATTCATGTTTACAAAAGTGATGTCAAAATTTTGCAGCTGGAGTGTATGGAATTACATGTACTAGAACACAATACATGTGCACACAGAATGCTTTACGAAACGTTTGGAGGTGAAGTAAATACGTGTATACCCCTTGGGGTTGTCTGAATGAGAACGCTGTGAAGCTGATATTGATACAATCAATGTATACCCTTCTGTAGTATTATATGTATAATATACTTTGCTCATGTTTTATTGAGATAGCAAACAGCGGGCTAAATATAGATACCGGTACTTGCCTTTCTTTGCAGGTAAAAGAAATGAGCTCATTAGAAATTGTTTTGAAATTGCAGATGCAATATATATCAAAAAATTCCATGTGATACAAAGACATAACAACATGCCTAGGTCTTCCTGGTCTTAAGCCTTTACAAACTCTTACAGGGACAAATCACCTACCCCTACTTTAGATACCAACAGGCAATCATCTAATGACATCTAAATATGACATGTTCAAATTAAAGGCAGTGTGTGGAGTCATCCAGTGCCTCTCAAATATTAGCCACCATGTGTGATTTTGGCCACATTAGAGAGGTGTTTTTTGGTGAAATGCATAAAATAATCCATACTAGTTCATGTACATGTGATGGAGAATATCTGTGTTCAGTAGCGTGCATTTCCCATTTCTAGAAATTAATAGGGAAAAGTGTAGTGCTTGCAACTATGCATATCTTTTGCACAGTGTTTGTAATGACATTTTCTAATGAGCTAATTTCTATTATATTTCTACTCTCAGTCCCAGTGGTGTTCAGGGGACACAACTAATCCTGTACATGTACCACCAGTATAACCTCCTTGGCATTACATGTAGATTGGCTACAACAAATTGGGGTAAATTAAAGCTCAGTCAATGATCGATCAAACCACTTTTTGGTAAGCTGGCCATGAAATATGAAACTTAATTTGGGGCAGAGAAGCTCCCAGCAAAGACAGTTCTCACTATTTATAAAGCTAATGTCAGGCTGGATGTCCATGTCCACAAGAGTGTCAGATAAAAAATAATCTGATTGAGAAATATTCAGAAATTATTGCAAATCCCAATACAAATTAGGATTATGAAATCAGACTATAAAATCCTGCAATTCCCAAGCAAAACGGGCACCATTCTTTCACAAGTGTTTGAATGCCGAAATCCCAGCACAGAATTAAATTGTGCACCTGAACAGCATTCGAGAGTGGTGTCAGCTTCAAGTGTATCATTTTATGGTCGTGTTTCCAGCATTGTGAGATCCTAGTGTAGTGCTATTCAGCACGATTGGAGCCATTGGATACTTGCATTATTAGCGTGGGTTCCCTAGTTGTATGTGATCGGTTACGAGATGCCATCAGATCTCCTTTCTCCGGCATTATACAAAAGCATGTCGTGTTTATAATTTGCACGTATTTTATTAAAATGGTCACCCAGATGGATTAGAAAGTCCTAGTGGAAGTAAGTTGCCCGAGATGCAGGTGCGAAAGTACCAGTGGGTAAAAAGTTCATTAGCTCACATGAGCGACTCGTGTCGTGTGAGGGATCATGCTGTCCGTGGATCATCTTCCGGGTTGTGTGACAATGTCAGAAATGTACAAGATGAGATATGACCATTAAAAGCTTTGCCTTGCTAGACTAGGTAAAACCTGGTTCATTATTTAAGAGGTTTGAGATTGTCTGCACTGTTATCGTTTGAAACTGGATGGCATTATGTGTTTATGTTGGCTCATAATAAATCACATGCATGATATAAAGTAGTTTGTACTTTGCATAGATCACTGACTCAAAAGTACTCAGTAAGTGAGTGAGTGATATCAAAGTTTAACCACCCATCAACATCAACACCAAGAGTCGTACAGTGCCAAACAGGTGTAAACTGTCCTATGAGTCTAAACCCAGTCCACTAGAAGAATGTTATGGTCAAATGAGTGTAAAGTCCAAGGTAAGATTTCAAGTCACATCTTGAAAAAAAGTCCAATAGCTTTATATTTAGAACTGGGCAGGAGGAAAGTAAACAGAATGCATCTACAAGTACATGTACATAATTCCATGAAATACATCAGAAATCACCAGGTGATTTATGCAAGAAGTAATGAAGTATTTTATTAAATTGAATAATGATACTGAAATGCTGAATGGCAAGTTGAATTTTAAAGCAGAAACCGTGCCTCTGCCACTAACAGATATTTGGTAACATGGAGTTCCAAGGTATTTTAAATTCAAAACTTCTGGTGTGTATTTTTTTGTCTTAATGATTTGAAGGAAATCAAAAATGTTTCGGATATCCATTTGCAATCTCATTATGCTCACTTAAATTTTGAATAGCCATATAATGGTTATATGACCAATAATTTGTCAGTACGTACATGCAACAAACATATCCAGTGTGTGAGACATTATCTCTGACCATGTTTATAATCTCGCTACACATATGACAAATCAGGATGTAAATCTTTCTGGACAAAACGGCCCCCCTCCCCCTTCTAACTTCGTGTTCGGTCTGAGAGAAGCCACCTTTCAGTGGCAGTAAAACTGCCATAACTTAGACCATTGCATTATGATAGAGGATGACTACTGCCCATGGCATTTGATGCAGTCCATAGGGACCACCGACAACTGGCTGTTAGTGCTGTTATTCAGTCAGAACTCTCTGCCTGTGCTGCAAGGAGCATGGCTTTGTGCGGAATTGAAATTTGATATGGTGATAAATACTACCAGCAACAAATCAAATCCGATGTTGATGTTCTGTTGTATCAATGAGAATGGACAACAGAAGCCTTTACACTGGTAATAATGCAATGGCTACTTCTGAAACCAGGTATCAAGGTATCAAACCAGGTATCAAGGACCCTGTACTGGTAGGGTGGTTCCTGTTGGTATAAACCAAGGTGAGTCCTTGCCAAGGTTGTGTGTCAGGATAGCAGCACTGCTTTATTACATACAGTAGCAATACTACATGAAGTCATGATTATCTTGTGGATACACCATCAGATTTATCCTTGCCTGACACCTTGCCTCCTTCAAAAGCATTCTTAGATCCCTAGGGTCGACACACATTTCAGCAACACAAAGGCCATAAAATATCATTATTATGAATTGCTAAATTTATTGAATTTTGATATTGTACATATGCTGCATTGTATATATGAAACCATCATCTGCTACATCGTACTACTCTGAACAAATATTTGGACAAGATTTTCCCACACATGTCAGCCCATTCAAGTCAAGGTCCTATTCCCCTTTACTACTCGATATTCCTTCTCCTTTACTTTACCAAACCTATGCTGAACAGGACTGCACTTGCATGAATATAAAACACATGTTAAAACCACACCAATCGTAAAATTCATTTCAGTGTCATGCATTCCAAGGCTCAGTCATACAAGTGTTAGGTGACAGAAGATCCCTTTCACTCATGTGGATAACGTAAATGACACGCAGTTATACGAGACGTCTTACATAACTAAACATGATCAGGTAACATTTCAGTAAGGCCCCCGTGGACGGCGCCCTCCCATGGGAGGTCCTCCTCTCATGGGGCCTCCTCCTCCAGAACGTGGTGGAGTAATTGCAATGTCCAGAAAGTCACCAATAACAAACTTTTTGGACGCTAGAGTCACACTGTCGTCCTTCCCTTTCATCCCGGCACAGGTACTGCCTATCTCACGGAGCCTGTACTGTGGAGACCGGGCGTCGGGGTACACTATGCCAAAGTCGAAGTAGGTGCCTTTCCTTCGTGCATCTAAGTTGACCTCCTTGACAAGACTCATCAGCTCCTTTAAGGTAGCATCCATCCTGAAGAACACAGAAACAGGATTATGATCCCAGAGCACATCAGCAGCAAAGAACAGTAAATGTATGTTTAATTTATTTGATTAGTACAGTAGCAAATAAGCCTGTGTTCCTCCTGCAATTGGCTAGAGTATGTGCCTTAGCGAAACCCACTATGTTGCAGCCCAGTTAGCACAAATTTCACACCTCATTTGTCATCTGGCCACTCCTAGCAAGTGCTGGCCTGCAATGGCAGGAGCCTGGAGGTGCTATGAACTACAGGAACTGTGGTACTGCCGGTCTTACTCATTTCATTCTGTAGCTAGGAAGATATGCTTGCTTGTCCAGTACTGATGTCAATCCAATCTCTGATTGCAACCAATAAATCTTATCTTATCTACTGTATCCCAAATTGTCCCTAATGGGCTTGGACAGAAGCAGAACAATGGGCA
>JAAUYG010087383.1_pt1 | contig 10944 bp, 9 predicted proteins | sample 7278091 | NCBI WGS metagenome assembly JAAUYG01 (sample SAMN14350201, study PRJNA611818) | marine sediment metagenome | isolation source: surface marine sediment (0.6m) | place: French Polynesia: Moorea | collected 2018-08
CTTGTATACTCTTTACAAGCAATTAAAAGGCATAAGCTTCCACAGTGCGTGGCAATAGGCATAATCACTGCTGACACCTCAGTAAAATATTTCAGGCAGTCATGTTCTCAAAAGTATTTTTCATAAAAGCGTGCACACTATCTTCAAATCCTAAATGTTTTATGATCTACAATTCAAGCAAGTGGTTTCTGGATACCCTGCCAACCAGCCTTATTACCTGTATAAATCTCGCAGTGTTTCCAAGCCCTGTTGGATGCCAGTCAGTTTAGGCGCCAAGGGATCCATCATCGACAAAAACTCCACAACCCATGGAATCGTCAAGGCGGTGTGACCATGAATGCGGGAATGGTTTATGTAACCATGGAGATCCAATGGCAGGATCATCTGGAAAGTATGGACATTGCAACGGTCTTGGATTTTAGAAAGGTATGATGGATTTCATTGCGAATATAAGACACCTGTATCTTTTCAGATACAGACTCTTTACTTGAACACAAGGACCCTGTTTAATATAATACTAGCTCCATCAGCTGAGTGGTTTAATAAAACTGTTAAGGTGTCTGCTTGAGTGCAAGAGGCCAAGGTTCCATCCATGTGTCAAGCCAAAAAGTTTAAAACAGGGCTTCTTCTGTTGGCTATTTGATGTTCATAGCTTAAACGCCGACGTGAAGCACAATTCGCCCACTCTCACAAGGCCTCTCTTCTCATCAACATGATCATACACATGTACATTGTACTTTCAATTTATATACTTACAACTGAATCAGACAAAGCCCACATATGTTCAGCATGTTGATCAACTTCATTTATAGTAATTTTTCTTGATACATTTCTTCCCATGTATTGTGCAGTAACAGCTAACACATATAAACCGATTTTTCGGCTAACCCTACTCCAGGATAAAAATTAACTTTGCATTTCTACCTTCAAGCAACATACAGACATGTATATACCCTATTGCGCAGCAGTATGTAGTCTGCCTCCATGCTCTCCGGCAATCTCTCTGGGCTCTGGTAAGGCAGGAAGGTCAGGTAACCAAGGAACTTCCCTAGCAACTTAAGGCTGAGTAGACAGTTCAGCAGTGATTCGCGGTCCTCCTGTAAACATAAAATGTAAATGTAAATATCTCATTCACAACCGAGTGCATAGCAGAGCACCATCAAGGTATAAATCCTGCTCAGGGGTTCTACATGATCTAGGTACTGAAAACTACCCACATGTAAAGGGCAACTTGAAAAAAAAAAAAAAAATCTTGTGGACTAGAATTCAGAATTTTAGTCCAATGCCTGAATCACTCAGGCAAAAGAACCCTAGTATCTGCTGTAATCTCAATTTTTTGACAGTCTCCAGCATAGCTGTGGGATATAATTAACCATGATTAGCACAATATGCAATCTGAATCAAACAACCAACAGACACCATCACCTTAAATTTTGGCTACATATATTTATTTCTTAGGAAACCTGTGGCTAAAGAGAGAACTAAATGCCACGCCAGCCCTGACAGTGTACTCTGTACTAACTACATGTACCAACATTTTAGGCTTTATTACACTTTCGATCCAGAATTTATAGTTCTTACCACATCCATCAGGATCTCTTCCCCTTCCTCATACGTCACATCTGCAGATATCAACTCCAGACAATTGAGCTGAAATAATATTAAACTGTACTTAGTCCAGAAGTGATGCTGCAGAAGTGATGCTGCAAAATTGACAAAGAAAAAGGTCATGCCACAAAAATTACTGCAACTTTACAAGATGTACCTATAGTAAAACCCATTTCATTATAACAATACTATTTGATTTTTGATATTTGATTTCCATACCGTGTACACTGCGCTTTACCCTTACACTTTACATATTATTACTCTAGGCAGACAATCCATCACCTACTCAACTCCATGAAGCTATACACCTGTATACACATTACTGGTACAGTTTTCCACAAATAATCAGTGTACAATAGCCTTCTCCATCTATCGCAAGGTAATCAATTATGTCTCAGTGAACGGGAGAAAGCTTCAATTTTTTTAACATGAATCTTTTAAGCACTCGAAGTACAGATAACTAAGCAAGGGTTCAAACCCATGACCACTTGTATTAAGAGCCAACTAACTACCCTACCAATCATCCAACGAAACGTTTCACCATACTAGTTTCGCCATTCTCCATTCTAGTTTCTACGTTTGCAGACAGCATTGAGGGCGTCTGGTTTTGCTCCGCTGGTTTAAACTAATTCTACCGCGTGGGTCCCGGCTATAGAAAAATCGATGAATATTAAAATCAGTAGCCACTGGCTGATACCCTGCTTGCTCAGTTTTAAATTCTATTTGCACTTAGTGGAAGAGCGAGGGAACCAGGGAGTCAGCTTTCCCCGATCACCATTGGCTGTTGTGCACAATTCCGCAATATGCGCACCCGATTGGACGCGATCCCCACCATATAGGGGGACATTGCATTTTCTATTGCGGCACAACAATGCATAAGTGTATAGGCAAAAATTTTTCAATTTCAAATATACCTGCAGAATGTGGAAACATCGCTTGGAGAAACCAAACCCGGAAAGCTAAACTGAAATGTGGCACAATCTGATTATTTGGGTAAGATATGCTTAGAAACCACGGTTATTACAATCTTTTTAGGCTCAGTACATCATCATGTAGCAATACCTCATCAATCTTTCTTGTGAAAACATCAGTCAGGTGTTGCGAGAAGACTGGACTGGACGACACGGAAATAAAGTCGCGGAAAAACTCTTGGAACCCTGGGAAGGACGGCTGAGGACACGGCCCGCCATGGAATGAAGGCTTGACAAGTCGACTCCTCAAACTGAAATAAGTTAATTTCATATCTTTTTTACAATATATATCTACACCACCATCCCAAAAAAATTATTTTGAAAGAAATAATAGAACCTGTGTCACTGTGCACTGCAACTATAATAGTTTATACTCTGAATATTAGCCAAAGTTATAAGTCATCAACATTGAACAGATTTTGCAAAAGTAGTGTAACTGAAAACAGATATATGAGGAAATTTATAGGTGAAATTAGTTTATTATATAGCAAAAACGCTTTCTACAATGGTGCACTATTTTCTCCAATATACACGGATTGCCTTAAATCTTCCAATTCAATCTTACCGTTTCAGTTTCTCAGGGTTGGTTTGTTTGAGCTCACTGAGCAGTGAGATGGACTCCTCCTCCCCCTCCCTCTGCACACAGCAGTCTTCTTTACACATCTGAGGAGCAGACACAGGCTCATTAATAATTTGATTATCTAGTAGCATGTGATATGTATTTAATATCTGATGTAGAAATGGAAGCCCAATTTCCAAATGCACACTCTTAGAAAGATTCTTTAAAGATTCTACAATTGTTTCGAGGAAACTGTACTTCATATATAAAGGGCTTTATCTCAAATAGTTCAAGGCATGTTACATATTATTATTACCCATATTATTATTACCCCAAGCACACCTGTTCAGTCCATTAACTCCTCATGTCTTCAATGGATCATATACCTGCATACATGCTACAAGGCATCATGGGTACACATAGTCCAATAGCCAATAGCCTTTTCTATCACCTGATTCTCTTTTATGGCTAAGTGTACAGTAGCACAACTGAGGCAGGAATCTTGTTCAGTGACCCCAGGAACAGAAAACTAAACTCAGGGCAGGAGTCGAACACATAACTTTGTGGTTGAGAGCCCAATGCCTTAACCACTCAGCCAATGGTCCTCCCTGATTGCATTAAGGTCATATTTATACCTAACGAGGTTCATGCAATAACTAGTACCACTGGCAATAATTCACCAGTGTACACCACATTTTTGTGGCTGAGTAGATCAGTGACCAATTTTCGCCAGGATATTTCCATAACACTCACATGTAGCAACTGAGACAGGAAAAGTCGAGCAAAGTGCAGATGGCTGACGAGATCTGTGCGGTAGCCAATCAGCTGTCGGATTTTGTTGCCTTGGTTTTCCACCACCGACCACCCAGGCGTCAGATGTTTGTCCTCCCATTCTCTCAGCAACTCGTAAAACGTGTCTCTAGAAAGCAGCACGGATAGAATGACAGTGAAACCTGTACTTTGTTGGTGCTCAGAGTGGTGATAAAGAGTGGTCTCTATACACAGGTGGTCTTTTTATACTTGGCTGGTTCACTCCCTCCTCAGCTATGCAGATATAGAGGTAAGTTTTTATGCCAATGAGTTATGCAAATTCGTTAGCTGTCAGTTGGTAACAGACGTTTTGCTGACGACTGCATGTTGTGATGTAATTTCAAAACCGCATATAACTCAGCCGAAGGTTTTAGTTAGCCCATACCCGCCTCGGCATCTGCAGACAGGAGTAAACAAGGAACTACCCAGTTTTTATACAGGATTAATAATGCTAAAATACTGATACTCCTAGGGATTCGGAATTTGCAAAATATGGTCTTTGTTAGCAGGTGGTCTTTATATACAGGCGGTCTTTAGACTTGGTTGCACTGTATTTAATCAGTGGCTCTGTGGAGAAATGTGGGACAAACCAGCAATAATACACGCTTCTAATTTTTGCACGATAAAGCTTTAAGGCTAATTTTTTAAGGTTTGAGCTACAAGGCATCCACAACACTACACACCACACACATAATGTTTTTATATCTACAACAAGATATTCTTCAGTGACTCTAGAGATTGAACCCGCTAAGTGACCTTTGCTTCTTGAAGTTTTGGAAGGAGCGATCGCTGGGGAAGTTTTTGCGGTTGTCGGTGTCGGCTTGGAAGGACACGCCACCTAGTGGCGATGGCAGATTAGGCGTGAACGCCTACATGAAAACAAAGAAAATGTCATTATACACAAAAGCCAGTTATGTATTACTATCCAAGTGATCATCATTTCAAAATAGTACTATACAGGAAATGAAAAGTGTTTCTACAAGTTCAACTGTTATGAATACAAATTTTTTGATTAATTGATGACTGTATTACAATTTCAGCATTTTCCCACAAGCTATATGCTAAAGTTAGAGATTTTTTGATGTTTTTTCTACCGGTCGTTAATACTTTTTTTTAGAAGAACCTTCAGACCAGAAATGGGGTAGAACAGGAATTACTGTTACCATCAATGTCATTTGCAATACTTGAGACCATTACTGGGGGAGGGGGGTGGGTGGTGGAGGCTTAGGATATTTTGCTAGAAACTGACTGCTACAACCAAGGGTTAGAAACAGCAGGTGGCTTAAGGTTAAACATAGCAGGTAATTTGATCATCCGAATGACATGAATCATGTAGTGCTAACATTAGGATGATAAACACAGCTGTGAAAGTGAAGGAATGCAAACAGGGATTACCACCATATATTTTTTTTATTAAATATTTATACATATTTAATCGTATCATTATTTATAAGATTACCCGGACTGGCATGGTTTCACATATTGCTGCCAGTTCTTCTTTGAGGCTCGGTTTAAATTCTGCAAGTCGACTGTTGTCCGAGAGCAATCGCAAAGTCCCTCTATCCAGTTGTGACAACAAACTGGAAAAATTGACAAGGAATATGACCAAACTTACTGTTGACATGTCACAAAAAGCTCACAGATTATATCACATAATTTTGTAAGATTTCTCCAAATAGGCCATGTGGTACTCTTTAGTATACTAAACTCCCTAAGTACTCTTTAACTTTTTATAAACAAAAGTTATCTTTAATACCATATGTTGAGTACAGTCAATGCAATGTATACAATTATAAAATGTGTCAAATAAATATAATATTAAACATTATTCAGTACAACTTACGCTGTCTGCCAGCCGAGCACCAAACAAGAGAAGTAAACTGCGTTGTGAACTGAGGACAAGAACTGAACCTCATCTAGCTCTGCAACAGAAGTACATATGAATATTCAGTTACTTTGGTGGATGAATACAAATGCAGCACTAAATATTGAGTGGAGGAGGATACATTAGGGAGTATTTTAAACCCCTTGGGGGGGGGGGGGGGCAAATATACCCAGAGGAAGAGACGAGGTGCAAAAATGAAGTAGGCTCATGATAGGTCAAAGCTTCATGTTCATGAAGTAACAAAATGTGAATATCTCAAGGACGCCACACGATCAAGGGCAGTTTGACGTTTGAATGAAACAGACTATTCATGTTGTGATTTTGTGGTGTGAAATACTCCCTCTATTACAGCAGGCCATTTTGCAAGAGAGCCAGCGTATGAAAGTGAACAGGCACCTTTTTCTACACAAGGATGAGCTGAACACAATTTTTAAATTATTTAAGTACAGCATAAAGTGTGGTAGCTGTGCATCATTTGATTTTGTACATTGCACAACTGTTTTACTCTTGTTCACATCTTGTGGAACAAATAAATATCATTATTATTAGATAAATATTCATTATCATCATGGATGCATGTAGTACCAATACCATACTTTTTTGCTTCTATGTTCTCAAAGTAGGGATGGTCGAAATTGATGTGCGTTGATTTTTCATAATACTTAAATTATTTTTTACACCAATAGAGATTACCCGCATGTACTGATCCATTTATAAAACATGTCACCAAACTGTGCAAAAGGCATGTCGCATGTTACTTACTAAAGATACCACATCAGACAAGTCAGTTTTTAAAGAATCGATAAATTTGGGATAGTTGTGGCAGTTCTTTTTTGCATGTCACTTTTATATGACACAACAAGACTATATGCCTTACAGTCTTTACTTTTTTCATAAATATCAATATTAGAAAGGAATGCTTTTCTGTACCATGTCCTTTCCATTAAGTGTACAAGCCGTTACTAACCTTGGCTTAAGTCAGGAATGGAGTCGGGTTCCCCTCCTTGTGCAGTCAACAGTTGGAACAGGAAATGGAGCTCAACGCTTATATTTGGCATGAGGAAAGCTGAAAAGGTCATGGGATTTGAAAGCCTAACTCAAGTGATGCAGTAAACCTACAATTCTACGACATTTGATGGGGATAAAGAGAAATGCTGTTACAGTCAGAGGTGAAATGAAATGACATTGTTTTATATGTCATTCTGTGCACAATGACAAATAAGAACCACCATTTCTATTACCAAAAAAAGTACATTAAATCTTGTTACACCGCTGTCAGGATTAAGAAAATTCTGCACTGGGAAAAACAGAAAAACGCACTTAATCATTAGCATTTCATATAATGCTTAACAAAATACTAGCAAGTTAGAGACCCTCAGACCCACATGACGTCAAAAGGTAACAGAGGATCACAGGAAATTCAAACAATTTAGATAATTACACAGCAGAATATATTGTTTAATTTGCGCAAAAAATCCTTTTTACTTCAATTCAATCAATAAATATTTCTAACAGGAAACACAGATTTGTAGTGTACCAGAATGCCACACAGACTTATTCCCAAGGTGCAGATGAGAGCTATCGGAGAATTCTTTCTAGACTTAAAGTTTATACAATACTGTCCTTATGTAAAGGCCACTCACCCCCAATACAGCCAGAATATAGCTCGGCCAGCAGCTTCACTTCGAAGTCAAAGGTCACAAGGTCAGGGTCAGCGATGGCCACGTCAACACTGATCAGTTGTTCCAAGCCCTGCTTGGTTGGAGTGATAGGTTCCACCATGCCACTGACAGCCTCACCTTCTTCCACAGCCTCTGACTTGTTGCTTGCAGTTGTATTCAAAGTGAGTTTCTTCATTGGAGATGCAGGGATTCTAAAATGGGGAAAAAAACACACACAAAAAAACATGATCCTAGCGTGCCATGGTCTATTAAACCTCTCTGCAGCATGTAAGACAGGGTTTAACTAATTTATAGAAACCACGATTATCCCCAAGACTGAGAACAGATATTACTAAGCTTGAAAATGGCACTACTGTCTGTCCCAATGAGTAGAAATACATGTATATTGAAAACTATTCGGCTGATACATGTGATACCCAGGATATTCATATTAGTAATTTGATATAAGAGTGAATTTGAGTGTTATAGGCTTATTGATCTTGTTGATGTACTAGTATTTTAGAATGGGTTTGTTGTCTTTAGTGTCCACAATACTAAGAGATGTGCAGGCATGAGTGCACAGGTGTGAGTATGCCTAGAGCTATTTACAATGTCATGTATTTCAATAAACAGAGTCAGCTGATACATACAACACAATACTTAAAAAACGGCGCTTTGTTGGGTCATTTGTTTGCAAGGAAATTTAGATTTATGCATTGTATGGATCATATGGATATGACATGAACATAGGTCAAATTTTACTTTTTGTTGATGATTTTCTGACGCTTTATCGACAAGAAATTGGGATTAATGTTCCCTTTAGCTATTACTAGTAACATGAGTAATGTGTGTATGAGCCATTGAGGGGTAAGTAATGATGCTCAGTCAACATGCTCAAAGTGAACTCACAAACAAAGGAAGCATAATCTATCCTCTATGTCCTACCTTCCATCGGTTGTACTCTCAGGACCTCCAGCACAAGTTGCACGGGCCTCATCTTGTTTAGCATTGACAATCGGAGCACGTTTGAAGATGGCATTATCAGCTGCAGAAGCATCTTCCATCGTAAGTAGCTTTGTCGCAATTCGGCGTGACGGTCTGTCATTTTTCGATACTTTATTCTGCCCACCGCTTTGTCAGATACAGAAGACATATACTGGCATATTAAAACATACCAATTCAGTCGGCACAATTAGGCATCCTAGTTACTAATAGTTATTCATCTTGGGTGGCTTCAAATAAAAACAATTAACTTCATACCAAATCTTCCCACGCTTACAGAATTTTAGTTAACATTTAGCAAAAACATCTTTCTCTGTAGCTTATGAAAGATACAAGCTGCAAATGCAGATCTAACTTGAATATGACAGAAATATCATATACTCATAAATGCCATGTTAAACTGTACTGCTGATACTAGTACTCACCTGGAATTTGGTGTCTTGTCGGAACCAGAATCCGGAGCAGACATTCGCTTTCCCCAAGGCATTCGCGGAACATTGGCAGGAGCTGGGCCATCTACTAAAGGTGCCGTGGTAAACACATTTTGTTCCGGAGACGCTTCTTTGTCAGGTGGTGTTACAAGCAGAGGAGTGATTCTTCGGGATGGAGTAATAACCTGAGCTCCCTGTGGAAGTCCCCTAAATATTAACAGATTAAACATACTACAATTTACCGCTTATAGTAATAGTTAATAGTAAATAACGATGAATGAAATTTTATGAATATTACTCCTCAAACCTTTTCAACTTTGTGCCCTTTAGTGAAAATTTTTTTTTACAACAGTTTCCCTACATTTTCCATGTTAAAATTTCACGAATACATACGGCTTTCTCTACCTATTTGTACCACCCATTTAACAAACAACTGGATGGTCTTACCCATGCAGCTTATTGGTCAATGTAACACCAACAGGTGGAAAATCCAGCGAATCAGAAATGTTGAAAACTGGTGAGGAATCCCCCTGATCCTTTCCAAATCGCCCTTTCTTGTCTTTCCCTTTACCACCAGATCTTGGACGTGAATGCGGGGAAGGTGACATCTGGTTAACTCGCCGACCTCGGTTTCCATGGGGACTATTCCGATTGCCATGGCTTCTTTGATCGATATCCGGACTCTTCAAATAATCAGAGAGGCTGGCTTTATCTCTCTTCCGGTTGGGTTCAGGAGGAGTTAAGAAATGAATGCTACGATGCGATTTTCCTGCAATGCTATCCCCGTGTGAACCTGGGCCGACGTCTCTGTGTGAACTAAACTTCCGCGGTGCAGAGGCAACCCCCTTGTGTTTAGCAGAACTGGCATCAGTACAGTTGGGATGATTTGTCTCATGCAGTGAAGCATCTGATAAATTTGGTATTGTTGGTGTTGCAAAAGAGTCTGTGCTTTGCATATTGGCACATGGCAGTGGGGTGCTTGTCTTGGCGCTCCCCCGGTCATGTTTCAAATTTAGCATGGACAACTTGCGCAGTTTGTTGGCTGTGGGAGTCTTTGCAGGAGTTGTGCTTGTTGAACGACATCCTCGAAGAAGATGTGAAGTCTGATCGCGAAGGTAGTTGAGGAAGAAAGGAATAAACTCACTCCGGATATTCGTCACTTCACTCAGCTTGCTCCCATCCACCTGGAAGGAAGGAAAAAATATGTAACATTATCTTCATGATATTGGTGATATGTTATTAAATCTATTATGTTTTTTTTTTTTTTTGTCACCATGCTCATGTTAATAATAAGTGATTCACGAAACTGTTATGAACTCCAAAAGGTGCACCTGCAACTACATGACTTGTACAGACATGTACAAACACCACAAGGACAGCTATGGTTCCTCTGTGTCTTATAATTTACAGAAATCTCATGGTACGGACATGGGCTGTTCTGTGACATGCAGGGAGTGACTGAACTGAAGGTCTGTCAGCATGGTCAGTATCAGAACCATGCCCGGAGAACCCAACTGCCTCCCTGTTCCTAAGATTACTTTAGACCATTCTCATAGCTCGAGAAGGAAATAAAATTGGAATTTGTGCATTAATTGGTGTAGAGACAATGCGACATGGACAACAGACATTAGTGGTGGGAATTGTTTGGCAATTGAGAATTGATAATCGGTATGATGTATCAATCAATTATCAAAGATAATCGGTTCAAAAGATTTGATACACAGACAAAACTGATTCGTTTAGGCAGTTGCTATACAGTCCAGCCTCATTATAACGCGGTCGTTGGGAGCCATACATGGCGGACCTGAGTAAGGCCTGACCGCGGCTTCCATCCGACACAATAACGATCCTTGAAAGCCCGCAAAATAACCAGCTGACGGCAGCAAGTAACTCTGTACGCCCGCACATTTTTATAAATTCGCACGAATTTATATATTCTCACCGTGAGGTTTCAAACCATAATTCTTTGCCTAGTGGGCCACCAGCCCACTCACAGCACTACTGGAAGCGAATGATC
>JAAUYG010154767.1_pt1 | contig 10944 bp, 8 predicted proteins | sample 7278091 | NCBI WGS metagenome assembly JAAUYG01 (sample SAMN14350201, study PRJNA611818) | marine sediment metagenome | isolation source: surface marine sediment (0.6m) | place: French Polynesia: Moorea | collected 2018-08
ATGCTCGCCGAAAATTCGGGAACAATTATTTTGTTTTCATTCAAGATTCAGTGTGTAGAAAGTCAATTGTTTCTATTATGAATCCTGAGTCCAATAACCTATTTTCTCGTAGAACCTAAACTACATTTTCAATGTTAATCATGTTAATAGTTATAGGTGCTATAAAAATTAAACCAACTCACAATTAGATCAATTTTTAACTACGGCGCCTGAGGTCTCACTGTATAGAACATGTGCAATGCATGTACCAGGCACTGTAACATGGTAAACACATTAATTAAAAAGGACCCATTGTCAATCAGCATGATCGGCGATGATGTCAGTTGGTACACAAAATTTGAATTTGAGTTCAATTTAAAAGTTAAGCCTTAAGGCATTTAATCAGAGTAGCCAAGCATGAAACCAGGGCTGGAGACTGAAGTCGGCTACTGGTACATACTAAAGTGGAACATGTTAGATGATATATAGTCACTATTGCTAATAAATTACAGAGTATCATGAGCCCTGGTTGTACCCATGTGGAGCAGCAATGAGCCACCTACTGGTCATGCTGGTAGGGCTGCAAGTTTGATATTAAAGCATGATATTAGCAACATGAATGATAAAGCTATCGTAATAATACCGGTAGATATCAGAACATTACGTAATGTGCATGATTTGGGAGTGATTTTTTTTTGGACTCTGGAAACATAATTTCTGAATCTCTCTGCCTTCGTCAGGGGGTGGTAACCATGGTAACTAGTGGCCGTTAGTGTCACATGACCCTTCTGGATCATGTGACACCAGTTGAAGGATGACAGCTGGGATGTCCAGGCCGGTGAATACACCAAGGGAGGCCTGAACTGAATAGGGACACCGGCCTGGACATCCCAGCTGTCATCCTCCAACTGGTGTCACATGATCCAGAAGGGTCATGTGACACCAAGGGCCACTAGTTACCATCCCCTGACGAAGGCAGAGAGATTCTGCCGAACATTCGGGAACTTTTTCCACCATTATTTGACTCTGTGTGTAGAATGTTTCGTCAGAAAAAATGTGCATGATGTCAACAGTGGTCAGAGAGCCATTTAATTTTCAAAAACTCACAACATGACTCATGCACAACATGAACATGCCAACTTGCTATTCATGTTAATTAGGTGAAGGCTCTGTGGAGAGTATTAACATGATTAACTGACTAAAATTTTTACTAAACCGATGCAAAACATATTTTGTAAAAGCTCATGAACATGATGAAGAAGGAGAAACATGATTGTTCATGTTATTACTTAAACATGTTACATGTACCCGGTAGTCATGTTGTGTTACTTGCAGAGATGACAACCAGTAACCATGGTAACACAATGTAACATGTTAAAGTTTTCTATCCATTCACTTAATAATACTTATCCATTTTATGATTTATGCACATGATACAAATAAATGCCATGATACGGAATATTCTGAAGAGCAAAATTGCATCAATGATATTATTCTGACATGTTTTCAATATTTTACTGCACACTGGCATCATTCATCACTGCATGGTCATGGAAACCAGGCAACGATCATGATGATATGATAGCCATAAACTGCTAATTTTAAAGTTTACATGTGTGTGTTTCCACCATCATCGAGGTAGTGAAATACTTAAGCTAGTAGCTAACAAGCTGGATGCCTTAGAGAAAGTTACAAGTACTGCAGTATGGTAGTATCATGATTCATGAATAATTGAAACAACAAAAACATGAAACACGTGAAATGTGTGAATACTAGGGTATGTCAAAATGGGATGCTGTTTACTTGTTGGATGTACATATAATCATGGTAATCATCATAATCATGGTAATTGTGGCATTTACTACGACCCGTGCCATACCAATACATGCGCCAGCAGCCATGAGTTAAGAGTAAATTATGTTGTTAACATCGTTAAATGATATGGTTAACGTGGTTAAGCCCTGATCGTGTTGTTCATGACAAGCTGATGTCAAATTAAAAACCACAGTGACTTTAGAGTACCCATGGTACCACAGTCTTAAAGTTGACAGCAGACTGGTCTTTGATGATGTGGAACAGCCTTAAGAATGCAGGCATAATACTCCGTGCCTGTGGCCGAGCCATATATAGATCAGGTATTTGTCCTAGAGCAAAGAATGGGTCACGACGTCTGTCACCTTATTTGGGCATGTATTGTGCCATCACACTGTATAGTGGCAATGTATTTGAACATCTGTGAGCCTTTCATGCGTCACCGTTGACACTAGCGAAGTTCCTGAGACGGAACTGTTTGTTCGCCCAGTGTTGTGTCACATCTTAAAAACCTGGTTTCCTTTTCGTGGGTTTCTCAGTAAAATAGTGATGCTCATGCACACACACACCTTTGCTAGACCATCACACAGAAGTGAAACATGTTGCACAGTGTACTTGTGTAACTAACGATGCATCGTCATTATCGATTATAACATATTATTTTGAGAAGTTTGGTCACCGATTGGTACCAGAGTAGTAGACAGAGGATCATGATCTGATGATTGTAATCATCTGATGATTGTAATCATGGTAATCAATGGTAACAATTGAGTAACATCGTGAACATTGGGCTGTTATTGTGAGAATTAGACAAAGCTTCTACTAAAGGCATGAGTAGACATGGTAGATGAGGAAAATGAAGTCGTTGATATTCATGCTCTCAGCATGCTCAGAGAAAGAGAGAGAGAGAGTGATGAGACAGTGAGTATGATGAGCTGAACTCTGCCATCACCCTCTGTCCCAGAGTTCTGCCACCACTGTGTTACCTGTGATCACAGTACATGCAGTAGAGGTGATCACTTGATTGCTCTGGTTTACCTCTCTTGATCATAAATAACAGATGTACAGATGTAAGCACAGGCAGACATAGTGGAGATAGTGTTCAGGTATACCCGTAATATCTCTTCATGTAAAAGTATCGACTACAGAAAACATCGGCCATGTTGAGATAGGAGATTGTGGTCAGGTGGAGATGCTAACCAACGTGGATAATTGTGATCAGCATGATACATGTACAGATGATGTAGTACATGTGATAAGTGCTGGGAAAGTTTGATTTCTGTGTTTTGAAAAACAAAAAAGAACAACAGAACAATCCATAATGGTGGATGTTACCTGTATGTCTGCTGACGAGAGCAGTGAGGATAAACCTTGCCATGAGGATAGACCCTGCCATGAGGATAGACCCTGCAATGAGGATAGACCCTGCAATGAGAATTTACCCTGCAGTGAGGATAAAAAAAGACCCTGCAGTAAGGATAGACCCTGCACCTGCTGTAGGGAGGATACAAGATCCTGCCGGGGGTTAGGTTCCCCGTCTGAAGACCTTGGTACATGTACACGTGATACATGTGATAGCGGTGTGTATCTGGACGGTGTATCTGTATATCAATATCATAATGTATACTGCTAAATCATGTAAATAGCATGCTGAAACATGCTTAAATCAAAAAGATGTCTATGTGACCATATATGTAAAATAATTAATCACGCTGATAGGTGATCTGTTTGCATGATTAGGTTCTGTTTGCAAGGTTTGAGTTGTCATCATCAGTATACAGGTATAGTCATGACTCATGATAAATTAATGATTGCAGGGAAACGTACATTTACATGCAAGTCCTTCAAATCATATTATTGTGTGTTGTTGTTTTTGCTAGAACCTGCTAGCTTTGTGCTGTTACCATGGTTGCTGGTCACGGTTGGTTTAAATTAGAAGTGTGACAATTTTCACTGCACCATAATTCATCATGATTATAGTCGTATTCATATCTGTATTTTCAGAAGAAATCAAAATCTAGAATTTGCCTTTGCACCTGTTGCATGCTTGTTGACTTCCACTGTTGCTAAGACTACTACATGTACTAGTACTTGTCCCACTGTTGCTATGGATCCCTGTCTGCCTGCTCCAGTGTTGCTATGACTACCTGTCTTGTCTGTTCCACTGTTGCTATGTGACCATCTCCCTGTTGCTATGACTACCTGCCTGTTCTTCTGTTGCTATGGCTACCTGTGTTCCACTATTGCCATGGTTACCTTTTTGTTCCAGAGGCCAGTATCAGTTCGTCGGACTCTGTGTTCCCGGACCATGGCTCGCCAGCGTGGAAGAAGCGACAGAGCATGTTCCATGCAATGGAGGTGAACGACAATGTCTCAGAAGCCGGGAGTGAAGATGTAAGTTGATATTACACAATTACTGACCTGGACCGGCATTCATAAGCCATATGTAGGTTACTGTTAGTACTCAAGGACTAATTACTACAAAGAATGTAGCTAAGAGCAGGCTTACGGACAGGCAGACATGTAGTAAAGTAATACGGTAAATCGTTCACCGATACTCACTGTTGCCATTTACGAACAGTTTATGTATGATACGTGATGTACAGTACGTCTTTCTCTGTGACTAGTTCTTGCTTAACCGCACGTTTTATGAATACGGGGCCTGGAGCATGTGGAGTTCAACCATGCAACTGGGATTACTCGTTCTGGTACATGTACTCAGTACATGTTGTGAACAGTAGTGAAGTGAAGGCCTGCCTATCTGTGCTTCATGTTCAACCTATTCAACATGTTCAAGAGCCTCAATGTCACACACACCATGGGCAATAGGAGTTATACATTGTGCATGATGTACATGATGTACAGTGTAATCATGGTAATATGATTCATGGTTTGTGGGGCATATATACGGTAAAATCAGAATTTTCGCGAGACATTTATTTTGCGATATTCGTCATTACAAGCAAATCGCGAATGTTCTTTATAATCATGATAATGGCATGTTTAGCTTAAGCATTTCCCAATCACTTCAACCTAAGAGAGAGAGAGGGAGGGAGGGAGGGAGAGAGACAGAGAGAGAGACAGAGAGAGGGAGAGAGAGAAAGGGAGAGAGACAGAGACAGAGAGACAGAGAGGGGGAGAGAGAGACAGAGAGAGAGTGAAAGAGAGAGTGAGAGAGAGAGAGACAGAGAGTGAGAGAGAGAGAGAGATAGAGAGTATGTGTCAGGGACACTTAACACTATACCTACAAGGAAGTTAAACTGTTCTTTTGTGCACCGGTATGTCATAAAAAAAATTTTGCAGGGGGTAATTCATGTAATTCAACTGCACCATGTGGCTGCATGCATCTTTTGGGCCTTCTTTTAGCATGTTTAATTTATGACCGAGGTTTGACAAGTACATGTACACAATATTTAAAACATACATGTAATCAGGGTAATATACCTTAATATATTATCTATGGTAATTTACGGTATGTGTGGAAAAGAATGTGCGCTCTTTACCAGTTTTGCAGTAATTAACACGTAAGAGAAACGCGGCTGCAATTACTTCTGAAATTTTAGCTTCAATTCTTGCAGCCTAATGGTTGTCAGTCACTTCTAAATTTTGATATCAACTTGAGTAAAGGAATTGACTAGTTGCAAACTATATGTGCTAGTATATTTTATATGTTTTACCACACTATTTAGTACACACTGATAGACATCACTCAGGAAACTATAATATTAAGTTCCCAAATTTTCGGTGAGCATGTTGCTGCCACCTTAAGGGAATTGTGCGTGGGCTGACATCACTCCCACGATGAGTGTGGGATACCTGTCTTAACTGTGTTTATAATGAGGGATGGCTTAAGCTATGCTGAAAATATAAGATAAAGAGAGATATCACTAATACTGTAAATTCATTAATGTTTGCGAGGTATTTATTTATTTGCTGAAATTCACGGCGACCATCTGTAAATCGCAAAAATAAATATGCGCAAACATATTTCATGTGTACCTAGATAATTAACAAGACCTTGGCTAACCACAAAAACTTATCCTCGCAAGCATGGTTTTGTCTCAAAAATGCAAACATTAATCATGTTAATCCCCGCGAACATTAATGAATTTACAGTAATGCTTAAAATAGACAAAGGTTTAGAATGGTGGGGTCTTTAAAATTGCAAGGAGTTGTTTTGACTGACTATGAGCTGATGAGTAATAGTGAACATACATGCAATGACAAAGATGACAAAAAACATTATTATTACTCTGGGTTAGTGTTAGGCTTAGCCATTAGCCATAGGCTAAACATGCTAAAGTTCCCATCAATTGGCTAAAGTAAATCTCATAGGCTTAGCCAAAACTGCTAAAGACAATTTATTCAAACCTGTGGGGGTGGTTGGCTTAGATTAAGAAAAATTGAAAGACTGATAGTTTCTCAAATAACAGAAAAATCTAATGACCTAGTAGGCATACTTTAGATTTTTGAATGACTAGTAAATAATATTAAGTTAAAGGGTTTGGCAAATTTGGCTAATGTTATATGCATTTGTCTAAAGAAAAAGCAGCTTCTTTAGCCATTTTGCTAAAGTATTTTCTTGTCTAGCACTAACCCAGGTATTACTGTGGGTAAAAGTTGAAATATACTGGATAGTTACTGGAGTACACATTCTAGGTGTATATATTCCTGTTATCAGAGAATGCTGTACTGCACCAAGCATGCTAAACTAGATAAGAGATAATCCCCAGATTAGACTAAAGTTTTGTCGCTGCACACAGCTCCGGTTACACCCTGTTTGAACAGCACACCTCTGAATACTTTGAACAGGAACATTAGCCCTGGGCACTTCGGCTTCAAATTTCTGTTGTACATGTTGTAATCTAGCTTAATCTGCCACAATGAGCTGGGGGTGAGTCACTCACATTGTTTGACTACATAACCTTGGCAACCAGGAAGTGTTTGCATTGATAAAACACGGGAAATGTTTCAGCAGACTCAGGTTGGCGTGGAAGTTTTAGGTAAATTACTCACAGTACTGTACTTAAGTACTTGAGTTTATGAGAAAAATGTTTGCCTGTTGGACCTGTACGAACCTTAGACATGTTCAAAGACTTTCAAAAGTAAAATTAGTTTTGACTCAAATCTGCCGACCTTTGACCATGTTGACCTGGAGGAATGCGAGACCCCCCCCCCCCTCCCCCCCATCTCAACAGTTTGGCTTGCTAAATATATAAATTGCATACATCATCAGATCATGATTGTATAATTGCCATATCCTGTAATTGGCATATGCATATTGCATATATAGCAGTAAAAAATTACGGCTTCACAGTGAAGATATACACACAGAATCATCACATTTACAGTGGGACTAATGCAACCTCATAACATCCATTCTGATTGTCAGAGATACATGTAATGGAAACAAAACCATGTCCTAGTCCCCACACAGCCGTGACAGCCCCCACACTGCATCGCTCAGCAGTCGGTCCTCCTGGCATCACCATGATCGCTGCTTCTACTGGGTTTGTGGGACATGTAGGTCCTTGTAGGATGGGGCACTTACGTTTGATGTCAATTAACACAAAACAAGCCTGCTTCCTGTGTTATCGCTTCCTGCGTGCACATGTGACATACAGTTACCATGGTTATCCAGTATCTTTTCCAAGATACACAGAAGATAAAGCTTCTGCTCGTTTTCAGTTCTGATATCGCCCATTAATCGTGCAAAGCTGAAGACAGCTAGCCTTCGAAATACGTGCTTTGAAAATATATAGCAAACGTTTCAGAGTTAGCAATCATACGACCACAAACATTACTTTTCATGGCTCATGCAAAAATACTAACAGTTGACACGTGTTATTTTATAACTGTATACTATCAAAATATGCCGACATGGTTCCCTCATTTTGTCACTGAAGGACAGAAAATATAGCTAAATATAACGGCCTATTTTTTTATGAAATGATACAGACACTTCGAGGCACGGATGTAGAAAAATAGCCAAAATCTGGTGCAGTGATGCAATGCATTCTATATATGTATAGCACTAACGATGGTCAGACCAGAAACGAAGATCTGGCCAGTGTCTGATCCCACCCTTCTTTCTCATGTTTGTGCAATCACATGTTCCAAATGTTGCCCTAACAGGAGTTGCACTAGGCCTAAACGCATTGATCCTTTAGCAGATTAAGTTTTATGTGTCTATTAATGATTCATGCGATTATCAGATTATGTCATTTTGAGTACTTGTATAGCTATATTATACATGTTATACACAGTGCAGGATTCTCCGAAATGATCAATCAATGAGATGTATGGTCAAGTTTCAATTTAAGACTTCCTGTGTTTTGCGTTTTGCCTGTAGTTACCAGGTTACCATGGTTGCAGCTTATGAGGCAGACCGGGCAGACTTCTGCTCGTCTGGTGACCGGCCATCACCTTACGTTAGATCAATATGTACAGATGTGTAACATGATACATAACTACCAGTAAACTACCCCCTCCCCCCCTCCATGCCCTCCCCAACGTTATACTCATGTTGCCTGGTAACATTAAAGTGCTGGCTTTAGCATTAAGCCTGAACATGGAATAGCATGGTGAAGGCGACCTTATAAAGTGAGCAAAGGTCAAAATCGGTGGGAGTTAAATTACTATTGAACTACCTGGTCCTCACCACATTGGCAATAATATAAACATGGGCAATATACAGTACATCAGGCAATTTACCGGTACATTGCAGTACACAAGACATACAGTACATATGACAGTATATGGTATACATGTACACAATATATATATACAGTACACAGAGTGATATACAGTATACAGAGTGATATACAGTACACAGAGTATTATACAGTACACAGAGTGATATGCAGTACACAGGGTGATATAGAGTACACCATGTACACAGTGCGATATACAGTACACTGCAATATACAGTACACGGAAATATACAGTACACAGAGTGATATACAGTACACAGTTCAACATACAGTACACAGTGCAAAAAAACGAATATAGAGTGCAATACACAGTACACAAAGCAGTATACAGTACACAGGTACACAGTTCAGTACAGTACCCAGGGCAAATTATTATATACTAGTAGTACACAGGGCAATATACAGACTACACAGGGCAACAAAAACAGCAGGCAATATACTTACAGTATACTATCTAGTATACAAGGTATACACAGGGCAGGGTACATGTAACACTGTACCTTGGTTATCATGCTGTGATAGCCTTCGTAGTCCTACAGTAAGCATGGTGAAAGCTCTAAGAAGCATACATTATGGTTTTATGTACCAGGATCTACATTGCATGTACATGATCTGTCGGTGGGGCTTTCAGAAGGATCGCAGTCCTTGATTCATAACATTAACACAATTGTAAACTGCAAGAACATTTAAAGTTTCAACCATTGTTGAGTCTACTATTTAAGATTTCTAAAGGCGACGGTTATTAGAAGGGCAAAGTTTGTCAAGTGCATGCATGTTTATCATTTACGGTCATTCAGCAGTGTTCAGTGTTGATCTATATTAACCATGGTACTAGGTAATGGCGGTGACCATGAAACTTACATACTAATTCGTACTCACATACTAATTCAATATTTTAATTATTGGTATAAAATGTGTATTTGCAGCTGGATGTGAACCTGAGCCTGGCCTGGCCGGAGGGGGCGGAGAACCCACAGATGCGAAAGTTTGTAGTCAGCAGTATCCTAGACAGCGAGAAAGGCTACGTCGACATGCTCAATATACTCATGCAGGTAACCATCATGATGGCGACACGGAAGAGCAGGAATAGTATACAGTGGTGCCTCTCTTAAAGGACACTCTAGAAAGGACACCCCTCTATAACATGTATAAAGGACACAATTTTTTGACAGCAAGTACTACTTAAGGGTGCATGTAATGCTCCCTATCATCAAAGTACAAGTCTTTAATTTAGGACAGATTTTGTCGGCAAAAGGGGTGTTCTTATTTGAGAGGGGACTACTGTAATACTCTAAATACATGCAATATACACATGATACACATGATACACAGAATGATTAACTCGATTGTTCGATTAGTGCTTTGCCAGAATGTTACAATGGGTTTCCACGACATTGTTTGAATATTATACATGGATACGTAGCTGCGATATCAACTTGTACATCATGTACATGTATACATGTACTTGTATACATATATATGTTACACATGTTATATAGTCAGTGAAACAGATAACCAGGCATTTAAAAACATATTGGGTAGGCATGACACACATATCCTATGCAGCTAAAGGGATCCCCCTATTTTACAACCCTTTATTTTAAGACCACCTTGAGTATAAGACCACCTATTTTGGTCTCAGTGCAATCTTGTATGCTATTGAGCCTTTATATTTAAGACCACCTGCAATATAAATACCACATTTTCATGGTCCCATGGGTGGTCTTGGAATAGAAGGATTTAACTGTATATACATGTACATCTGTCATGTCTATCTATATGTATGTATCATTTATATTATGTTACTAGGTGAGTTGTCATCATGCCACCTTGAGTATTGGTTGAGTATGTGGTCCAGTACAGATGATACCTAAGTATGGCTAGTATGAACTTTACTACTGTATGTGTATAAGCTGCCCCTGTGTTTACCACTTATACATGTTGTAGTTATAAATATTTAACTAACTGCCACATTTTCACACACTGAATGTTGTATATAAACTCTGTTCCGGCAGTACATGCAGACGTTCCGGAACGTTATCGGTACGGCACAGAGCGTTCTCAGCGAGGAGGACATCGACACGATATTCTACCGCATTCCCCAACTTCACAAAATACATTTCGACTTCATCAAAAGCCTGGAGCCCTGCGTGGAAACATGGAATGAGGAGACCAAGATAGCGGAATACGTCAAAATACTGGTGAGCTTCTAGAAGTTCAGCAGGTTGAGTAGCAATGTGTACGTGTAAAGAGCCAGCATTTCAATATATTTTTAACTTTATTTTTTATCAGGGTTACTGGCTGTGTGATATATCTAGGGTTACAGTACAGTGCGGGGGGGGGGGGGGGGGGGGGGGGGGGGGGGGGGGGGGGGGGGGGGGGGGGGGGGGGGGGGGGGGGGGGGGGGGGGGGGGGGGGGGGGGGGGGGGGGGGGGGGGGG